>Ga0209066_10000467_pt1 | contig 59476 bp, 43 predicted proteins | sample All_14_2_FD_187198 | JGI IMG/M metagenome (GOLD analysis project Ga0209066, IMG submission 187198) | Freshwater microbial communities in response to fracking from Pennsylvania, USA - Allegheny Zone_MetaG_DW_15 (SPAdes) (version 2) ...
GTGAGATACTGCGCTCCTGGATGAGCAGTCGCAGTCCGTCGCGAGCGAGCGGCGCCGCGAGCCTGCGGTGGAGCTCTTCCATATCGCGCCGGTTGGTGAACAGCGTGAGCACCGATCCGTCCATCGCGCGATGGACGTCGCCAAGGACATCCGCCAGCGCCTCCAGGTATGCGGCGTATCCGCGATCCGATGGCCGGCACGGGTCGGGAAGGCCTGTGGGCACGAACACGGCCATCTGTCGCTCGAAGTCGTAGCTGCTGTCGAGGCGAAGCGTACGGAAGCCGCCCCCCTCGACGCGATCGAGCCCCACGGCCCGCTCGAAGTGTGAGAAGTCCGATCCGGCGGCGATGGTCGCCGAGGTATAGACCACCGAGTACAGGCGGGGATAGAACTGTTCGGCAAGCGCGGACCCGACATCAAGCAGCAGCGCGGCAGCGCGTCGAGCCGCTCCGACGTGTTATGCCGGCGGCGGTCGACGGTGGCCGCGTACACATAGCTGTCATCAGTGCCGTCCAGCACCGTGACCAACCCCTCGAGCTGTCCGGCCACGCCCGAGAGGCGGCCGCTCAGGTCGGCCCGGTGCTCGGCGAGATCGTCGCTGCCCGACTCCAGCGCGGTGATCACCGACTTGCCGAGCTCGACGACCCGCTCCAGCTTCCGGGCGAGCGATCGGCCCACCCCCGCGGCGGTGCCCCAGGTTCCGCTCTCCCGCAGCGGCGCGGTAAGCCGGAGCTCGGCCGTCTCATAGGAACCACCGCGCTCGATCCCGAGGTCCTTGATGAAGTCGAAGAACGAATCGGCCACGACAGACGCCTCGGCCACCGCGTCGCGCATCTCATCGATGGTGGCCGTCACCGCTAGTCGATCCTCCACGCCACCGAGCGCCACCTTCACGCGCACCGCGTCGAGCAGGCCGCCGCGCCCCTTCGTGTGGAGTCCGCCGAGGAGCGCGCGCAGCTCTACGTGGCCCGTACCTACCGACAGCTGGTCCCGCGCCTCCGCCTCGGCGGCATGGGCCTCATCGACCACCCAGTGCCTGATCGGAGGCAGGATGCCTCCGTCGGCCATGAGGTCTCTGAACAGGAGCGCGTGGTTCGTCACCACGATGTGCGCCGAGGCCGCGCGCCTCCTGACGCCGTGGAGATAGCACTGGTTCGGGTAGTACCGGCAGCGCTTCTTCGTGCAGTCGGCGAAGGACGCCTGCGCCTCCTGCCTCAGCCGTGCGGGCCAGTGCAGGTTGATGCCGTCGCGATCTCCCCACGTGGTCTGCGCTATCCAGCTCACGAGCATGCCGAGCGCAGCGGCGGCCTCCTGGTCGGGAGGGGCGTCGAGCAGCCGCTGGACCTTCCTCAGGCAGAGGTAGTGCTCGTAGCCCTTGAGCGCCGTGAAGCGCACGCCACCACCGAGCGCCTCATCGAGGCGCGGGAGCTCGCGGTGCATGAGCTGGTCCATCAACGTGTTGGTCTTCGTGGCCACGCCCACGGCGATACCGTTAGCCAGTGCGAATCGGATCGCCGGCACGAGGTAGGCGACCGACTTGCCTACGCCGGTCCCCGCTTCGATCGCGGCGGAGCGGCTGGAGCTGAACGCCTCGAGCACGGCTTCGGCCATGGCCACCTGCTCGTCACGCGACTCATAGCTGTCGTACATGCGCTCCACGAGACCGCCGGGCTCGAACTCGGCGAGCACCTCCGCGGCCTCGGGACGGGTGATCGCGATGTCGCACGCGTCCGCGAGCGGTTCCATGCGCTCGGCGCGCTGCCGATCCGTCCGCGCACGACGCAGGTCGAACGCCGGCGCCTGTGTGCCCGCGGCCAGGTGAGAGAACAGCCGCCCCGGCCCCCACCCCGGAACGGCCATGCTCAACCGGGCGAGTTCGTGTACCACCGCGGGCGGCAGGTCGCCGAGTGCGGTGAGCGCGATCCGCCAGATGCTGAAGAGCGTTGCGGCATCGTCCGCCGCGCGGTGGCCCCGGCCTGCATCTATGCCGAACGCACGGGCGAGATCGGGGAGACGATGTGACCGGAGACGCGGCAACGCGATCCTCACGATCTCGAGCGAATCGATCCAGGGGCTCGCGAGCCGTGCGGCGCCCGACGCGCTGTGCTCGAGGAACGTACGATCGAACGCGGCGTTGTGCGCCACGATCGTGCGGCCGCCCACTATGCGCGCGAGATCGGCACCCACCCGTGCGATGGGCGGAGCGTCAGCGACCATCGCGTCGTCGATCCCGGTCAGCTGCGTGGTCTCGAACGGGATCGGGCGCAGGGGCCGGACGAGCGACGACCACCGCTCGATGACCTCGGGACCGCGGGCGACCACGACCGCGGCCTCGATGATCTCATCGCATCCGGGATCGAAGCCCGTGGTCTCGAGGTCGAGGAACGCGATCTCCTCCTCGAAACCGAATACCGACTCCGGTGCGCGCTCGGCAAGCGTCGCGTATGCGGCGGCGATGTCGGGATCGGTGCCCGGCTGGAGGAACGGGGTGAGTGGTTCTCGTGCCATGACGGGAAGCGTAGCACGCCGCTGTGACCCCGGTACGACATACCAGCCACGACCATAGGCACGATTCGCACGGGATCACACCCCCGCTCGAAACGCACAACGGCGCCCCCGAGGGGGCGCCGTTGGTCGGTGCGTCTTCGGTCTCAGGACCGTTAGCTGCCCATACCCGGCAGATCCCGCGACTTCACGAGCCAGCCCTCGCCGTCCTTCACGAAGGTCCAGAGGTACTGGAACGATCCACCGGGCATGACCGCGGTGGCCAGGACCTGGGTCTCGTCTCCCTCTTCAACAGCCGAGTCGATCGTGTACTCGGTCATTCCGTACGACTTGAGCTGCTCACCGAACGCGTCGGCGGTGCCGTAGCTCTGCTGCTTGCTCGTGGGGAGCATCGCGTACGCCGTAGCGTAGTCGCCCGCGAGAACAGCGTCGAAGTACACGGTGACATGCTGCTCGGGCGTCGTGCCCTCGGCCACCTTCGTGGCGGTGGCGGGGTCGAACGGTGCGGCCTCCGTCGTTCCGGGCATCCCGGCGGGAGGCGTCGCGTTGCCGGTGTCCGTGCTGGCGGTACCGGTGGAGGCGGGCTGGTCGGTCGCCGTACCATTGTTCCCGTTGAACAGGAAGTACACGATAACTGCTGCGAGCAACACGATGATCGCGATGAGTGCAATCGTGACCGTCTTGTTGGTCGTAGGTGCGGTCGCGGTGGTCTCTTCCATCATCGTCCTTCCACATGCGTGCCAAAGAGGCGTGTGAGCGTTCGGTCATCATACGCCCTGGGGCGGCTGGGCACAATCGTGCACGTTCCGTGCCAGAGTCAGACCGACGCGTTCCCCGAAGCGATGCGCGTCACTCCTTGACCGAGCACGCGGCACTGAGCGTGCAGGTGATGCACGCGCCGGTGCATGAGAGCACCTTCACGGCGTCGCATCGCGGGCAGCGCACGCCCGCGGCCGTGTACCCGCACCGGGGACACGGGGTAGGCGGTGTCTGGGCCGTGGACCCGCTCATGAGAGCACCTCCAGGACCCGTGTGAGCAGGCCACCCACCAGGAACGCCAGGCCGACGGAACCGCCGAGCAGGCCAAGGAGGTACTTCCAGCCCCGCTCCTTGAGCACCACCATCATGCTGGCGGCGCACGGGACGAAGAGCGTGATCGTCACCATGGCCACGAGCAGCTGCGGCGCACTCAGGTCCATCGTGAAGAACCCGGCGGCGCCGAAGTCACGTCGCACGAAGCCCATCACGAACGCGGTGGCGGCCTCGGCCGGCAGGTGCAACCACGACACCGTGAGTGGCGCGGCCACGCGCTGGATCCAGGCGAGCGCACCCGAGATATCGAGAGCGGAGATGAGTGCCGTTCCGGCCAGGAAGAACAGCGCCACCTCGCGCATGAAACCCCACGCCTTGGTGGTGGTCTTGCGCACGACGTTCTTCAGCCGCGGGATCCGCAACGGCGGCAGGTCGATCAGCAGGCTCGTGGATACGCCGGGCACGACCCGGTTGAGCACGGTGCCGAGCGCGACGAAGACGGCGATCAGCAACCCGAAGTACGCGGCGGCGTACCCACCGCCCACACGGGCCATCAGAGCCGCGATGACCGCGATCTGTGCCGAGCACGGTACCGCGACAGCCATGAGCGCGGTGGCTATGAACCGCTCGCGCTTCGAGCCGAGGATGCGCGTGGTGAGCGTCCCCATCGTCACGCACCCGAGACCGAGGATGAGCGGGATGATCGCACGCCCGTTCAGGCCGAGGGCCGTGAGACCACGGTCCGCGAGAGCGGCGATGCGCGGTAGGTAGCCAGAGTCCTCGAGCAGGGCCATCAGCAGGTAGAAGCCGACCACGAGCGGAAGGATGACGCCGAGCAGGTAGGTCGGGGTCATCGTCAGGACACCGAACTCACCCGCCAGGAACGTGTAGAGCGCCGAACCCTGCTGGAGCACGCCGCTCACCGACTCACGGACGAACGGCTCCCAGTACCCGAGCATGATCGTCTCTTCGGTGACGCCCACGACGCCACCGGCGATCCACTGGCCGAGCACGACGTACGTGGCCGCGAGCAGCGCGGCCAGCAGCGGGAAGCCCGTAAGCGGCTCGAGCATGATGCGTGATATGCGTGCCCCCAGGGAGAGCCCGTCGTCAGTATCGGTGACGACGTGACCCACCAGGTCGTCCACACGGGCCCGACGGCGGGCATAGATCTCATCACGCCGAGACCCGGCCGCAACACCGTGCCGTGCGGCGATCGTGGCATCGCCTTCGAGCACGAGCAGCGCATCCGGCCGGCACCCGCCGGGAAGCGCGGTCTCGAGCGACTCCTCCTCGATGAGGAGGTCGGCGTGACCCCTGCGCGCTTCGCCCAGTCGGCCCACGAGGGTGTCGAGTCCGGAACCATCGACCGCCACCATCTCGACCACCGGCACGCCCAGGAGGTCTTCGAGCAGATCCCTGTCGACTCCCACACCCTGTGAGCGCGCTTCATCGACCATGTTGAGCGCGACGACCATCGGCAATCCGAGGTCGGCGAGCTGGAGCGTGAGGAAGAGGTCCCTTTGCAGGTGCACGGCATCGACCACGTTCACGATGACGTCCGCGGTCAGGATGACGTCGCGCGCGACCGCCTCTTCCTCGTTGAACGAGCCCACGCCGTAGACGCCGGGTGTGTCGAGCACGTCGTAGTCGCCATGGCGGCCGCGCGTGATCTCGACCGTCGTCCCGGGGAAGTTGCTGACTTCGACGTAGGTGCCGGTGAGAAGACCGAACACTACCGACTTCCCCACGTTCGGATTGCCGGCGAGCACGAGGGAGGGCCGGTCGCCCGATGTCACGGCTGCCGGAGCCCCGGTGTGGCACGTCCGCCCGCTCACACCTGACCTGCCGTCTGCGCCCCGGGGGCGCTCACCTCGATGCGGGACGCGAGCCCGCGACCAACCGCGATCTCCTGACGACCGGCGCGCAGCACCACGGGACCGCCGGGCAGCTTCGTCACGCAGCTCACCAGAGCGCCGTTCCCGATTCCGAAACGGACCGCCTGCGCGCGTGCGCAGTCGTCGGCGATGGAACCGATCACACACTCATCACCGGGCTGTAGGGAGAGCAGTGTGCCGGCGGAACCCGCGTCCCGACCCCTGGCGAACCGTCCGCCCCGTCGCGCGAACGCGCCATGGCCGTGACCACGTTCGTGTCCGCGCCCCTGTCCCTGGTCCCTGCGTCCAGACATTCCATCACCACCGGTATCCGTGTGCGAGTTAGTATCTGCTAAGTCCACCTGGAACCGAATACTAATTCGCTCGCCAGCCGCTGTCAAACGGTCTGGTCACGAGCCGCAGAGGTTGTCGTATCCTGGTGAGGTCCCGTGTTGGCAGACCGGGCACATCCCTAGGGGAGGCACGCATGGGTGACCGGCCGAGGCAGACACGCCGCACCACCTCCGAACGCATGACGACCATCTCCATGCGCATGCAGCTCACCATGGCGCTCTCGGCGGCGGTCGTGTTCACCGTGGTGGCGGTGATCGTCGGCCTTGGTGTGACCGACTACGCACGCACCCTGGCAACCGTGGAGGCGAAAAGCCGGCTGGAGTCGCTCCGGGCACGCCTCGACCTGGAGGCGAGTGCGCTCGGCACGCTCGCCACGGGACTCGCCGCCTCGGAAGCCCCGCGCGGCGCACTCTCGACCGGCACCGCCGAGCCGTCAGCGGCGTTCCGCGAATGGCTCTCTGGCCAGCCCACTGCCCGATCGGTGGTGTGGGTGGCCGAAGACGGAACCGTCTCCCTGTCACACGGGGACACCGCGGACATCGGTACCATGGCCTCACTCGTCACATCGGGCACAACGGCACACTTCGGCCTCATCGCGCTTCCCTCAGGACCGGCCGCCGTGGCGCTCGCACCCGTGGGTGGCACCGCTCCGGCCGCAACGATCGTCGTGGCGGAGCCGCTGCAGACCGGAGAGATCCTTACCTCGGACCTGACCACCACGCTCATCGCCTCTGACGCGATGTCTGGCACCGACGGACAGTGGACGCAGATCACCTTCCCGGAGGGGTACTCCGCAGCGATCGCCGATGCCCGTGACAGCCTGTTCCTCATCCAGGCGACCCTCACCGGCATCGATGGGCGGCCGGCTGCGACGGTACGGCTCGAGCAGCCGGACCCAGGCCTCGCGCGTGGTCGGCTGTGGTTGGTGCTCATCGTCCCCGTGGCGCTCGGGGTGGTCACCGTCGGTCTCGCCTTCCTGCTGGGAATGGCCCTCAGCAGGAGCATCACCGCACCGATACACCGGTTCGTCACGTATTTGCAGGAGCAGGGCTACCTCGCCCTTCACGGCTTGCGGACCGACGAGACCGTCATCGTCGAGCCGGGGATCCCGGGTGACTTCGCCGAGTTGGGTGATGTGATCACGGACCTGATGAAGCAGCTCAGGGTGAACCAGGCGGAACTGCTCGAGGCCAACGACCAGGCACTGGCTGCCGAGCGTGCATTCCGGACGGTGGTGGAGGAATCGCCCGAGCTCAAGATCCTCGTGCGCGAAGGCGTGGTCGAGATCGCCAATCCCGCCGCGGCGCATTTCTTCGGCCTGAATCTGGGGGACCTGCTCCGCGCCGATCCGGACGGGCTGTTCGAGGGCGTGCGGTTCTTTGACGAAGCCGACGACCCGGTGGATTTCCTTGAGATCGCGCAGGAGAGCGGCGGCCGGGCGCACATCGTCCGCTGCCTGGTGGACGAACAGCCCGAGCGTTGGATGGAGATGAGCGTCGCATTCATCGACCCGGAGGAGCGCGACTACGTCATCTCGGCGCGCAACGTCACCGAGGAGCGCCGCCTTGAGGCGCTGCGCGAGGAGGTGATGTCGCTCGCATCCCACGACCTTCGCAGTCCGCTCACGGTCGTCCGCGGATACCTCGACATCCTCGACAAGCCGATCGCCGACGAGCAGCGAGAGAAAGCCGTCGCGGCGGCGCGTCGAGCCACCGAGCGTCTCGAGGGCCTCCTGAACGACCTGCTCGATGCTACACGCGCCGAACGGGTCCTGGCGCCCCAGGTCATGCGTCCTGTGGATCTCGGCGAGCTCGCACGGTCGGTGGCCAGCTCACTGCAGATAGGGGCGCTCCAGACGATCATCGTAGACGCCGTGGAACCCGTGACCGTGCTCGGCGATCGAGACAGACTGGAACAGGCGATCACCAACCTCGTGGGCAACGCGATCAAGCATGGACCCGCCGAGGGAGGGATTCGCGTCGGGGTGTCGTCACGCGACGGCCATGCGCTCGTCACAGTCGAGGACGATGGCCCGGGTATCCCCGCCGATCAGCGCGAGTCGCTCTTCGAGCGCGGGATGCGCGGCTCGAAGGACACGCCAGGCATGGGTCTCGGCCTGTACATCGTGCGCGTCGTTTCCGAGGCCCATGGCGGCACGTCGTACGTAGAAGCCACGCCGCGCGGTACGCGGTTCGTCATCGAGCTGCCCCTGACGGCGTCGGATGTGACGCCCGCCTAGCGCTCCAGGGCGAGTGACACAAGTCGGTCGCAGAGCTCAGGGAACTCGATGCCCGCCGCGCGAGCAGCATCGGGCAACAGGCTCGTCTTCGTCATGCCAGGGATGGTGTTCGCCTCGAGCAGGTACACGGTCCCATCGGCGCTCACGATCGTATCGGAGCGTGACATCCCCCTGCAGTCGAGCGCGCGGTGGGCGGCCAACGCGATACGCTGGCACTCGGCCCTCACTGCCTCGGGCACTCTGGCGGGGATGATATGGCGGCTCATCCCCGGGATGTACTTGGATTCGTAGTCGTAGAACTCGTGCTCCGGAACGACTTCGAGCGTCGGTAGCGCCATGAGCTCCTCGTTACCGAGCACGCCCACGGTGACCTCCGTACCCGCCACGAACCGCTCGACCAGCACCATGCGATCGTACTCGAACGCTCGCTCGATGGCGGGTTCGAGCTCGGCACGCTCGTGCACGATGGACATGCCCACCGACGAGCCCTCGCTGACCGGCTTGACCACGAGCTTCTCGCCCAGTGTGTCCGCGATCTCTCCGGCCGAGTGCCGCTGGCCCCGGCGAACGACGACCCATGGGGGCGTTGGGATGCCCGCCGCGACAAAGAACTGCTTGGACATCACCTTGTCCATCGCAAGAGCGCTCGCGAGAACGCCTGAGCCCACGTACGGCAGGTCGAGCAGCTCGAGCAGGCCCTGGATGGTCCCGTCCTCGCCGAATCTGCCGTGCAGGCAGATGAACGCAACGTCGAACCCACCCGTGCGCAGGGTGTCGATGAAGCCTGGATCGCCCGTGTCGACAGAGACGACCTGGTGACCCCGCGAGGAGAGCGCTCCGCAGACCTGCTCTCCGGTGTGCAGCGATACCTCACGCTCGGCCGAACGGCCGCCCATGAGCACGGCGATCCGCAGCGCGGTGGCTTCCATCACAGGGCTCCGTTCATGGTCGTTATCTCAAGGATGTACAGCGTGGCGACCCAGATGATGACGCCGAAGAGCGCCGCCAGGGCGCCCCTGGTCATCGCCGAGGCGAACAGGCCGCGCCTGTGGCCCGGGAGCCGTCCGGCGCGGGCGGCCAGCCACACCGCCAGCGAGAGCACCGGTCCGGCCGCGGTCAAGCCGACGCCGGCCCACAGCAGCGGGACGTACTCGGGCAGCCAACGGGCTGGCTGCTCGGCGGTCGCACTCCGCAGGAAGTAGGCGGACAGCGCCGAGAGGGCGATCCAGGCCCCGAGGTACACCGCGAACGGGATCCATGAGATCCCCGCACCCACGGCCTCGGCCAGGGTCGCGTCCGCAAGCGTGGCGTCGGGGACCGGCGTCTCGGCGGTGTCCGGGACCGGCGTATCTACCTCGACAGCAGCGGGCTCCTCGACGGCGCGCTCCGGTTCGGAGGCCGCTACGGGCCAATCTTCAGGGGTGGTGCTGTTGAGCTCGTCCTGCACGTGGCCCGCTTCCCTCGATGGTCTTCCGGGCAAGTCTAGTCGAGTGGCGCCCACGTGGACAACGTGTGCGTGAGCTGCACCCGCTGTGGAGCTTTGGTGGATTCGCTCGCGGCTGGCCTGGAAGTCGCTCCGCCCGGCGTACTATGTGGACATCGCGGACCGTGTGCGCGTGAGAAAGGACTGAGCCATGCACGACGAACCTGTCCAAACAGCGGGAGAGGTGCCCGTTCCCGGCGCCTCCCCTACCGCCGACCACCCTGCTGGACCTGCGACCGCTCCGCCCGCGGTCCAATCGGTCACCGCTGGACCGCGGAAGACCGGCCACGTCGGCGTGGTGGCGATCGCGGTCGTGTTCTCGTTGTTCGCGGGCGCAGCCGCCGGGCTTGTAGGTGGCTACGCCGCATACCGTTTTGCTCCCACTGCTCCCGCGTCGGCGGACCGCTCGATCGAGGTGCTTGGCGACACGACCGAGGAGGTCGTTGCCGTCGCCGCGGCCGTGGCGCTGCCGTCGGTGGTGAACATCGATGTCGCGGCCGGACAGACATCTGACTCGGACCTCCCCTCCGATCACCCTGATGTACCGATACAGGGCGAAGGCTCGGGCGTGGCATACCAGGAGGCGCCCGACGGTGGGACCTACATCATCACCAACAACCACGTCGTCTCGGGTGCAACCGAGATCGTGGTCACCGACTCCACCGGAGAGCGCCACGAAGCGACCCTCGTGGGCGGGGACGACGAGAGCGACATCGCCGTTGTCCTGGTGGACGCCGCCATCCCGACCGTCGAGGTCGGGGATATCGATGACCTCGTGGTGGGACAGCTCGCTGTGGCCATAGGCTCGCCGTTCGGGCTCGAGCACTCGGTCACCTCGGGTGTGATCTCGGCGCTGCACCGTCCGCTCACCGGCTTCGGAGGCAGCGACGGACAGTACCCGTACATCGACTCGATCCAGACCGATGCGGCGATCAACCCGGGGAATTCGGGTGGTGCGCTGGTGGACCGTCGGGGGCGCCTGATCGGCATCCCTTCGGCCATATACAGCGACACCGGCGTCTCCGACGGCGTTGGTCTGGCAATCCCTGTTGACCGCGCGACCGCCGCCGCTGACGAGCTGATCGACAAGGGTCGTGTCGATACCCCGTTCCTCGGCGTGGTGGGTCAGAGCGTCACCCCGGCGCTGGCGACCGAAGAAGGCCTGTCGGTGAACGAGGGCGCGCTCATCGTGGAGCTGACCCAGGGCAGCGAGGCGGAGAAGGCCGGAGTGCAGCCGGGTGATGTGATCGTCGCCGTGGATGACGACAAAGTCCGCACCATGGACGACCTGGTGCTCGCGGTCCGCAGGCGGTCCGTCGGCGATGAGGTCACGCTCAAGCTCTGGCGCGCCGAGCGCGAGATGGAGCTCACCATGACCATCGGCGTGAAGCCCGACTCGCTGAGCGCCCAGTAGGCCCGGCCACATCGGCCCGGCCTCCGGGACCGCGCCGGCCGCACGAGAGAAAGGGCGCCCTGCGGGGCGCCCTTTCCGTCACATGCGATGCGCGGGCCTACGTCGTCGAGCGGCGTCTGATGAGCAGGGCGGCCGCAATGGCAACCGCACCGGCGCCGACGGCGATCACGAGGAGGACGACCGGGTCCAGACCGGGTCCTGACTCACCGGGCGTCGTGTCGGTCTGATCCTCCTCCTCGCCAGCCGCCATGGCCTCGGCCGACGGGTATACGACCTTGGTGACCTCGGCCATCGTGGTCGTGGGTACATCCACCTTCGCCTTGGCGGCGATCTCCTCCGAGCATGAGCGGTAGTAGAGCGCGGCCTTCACGGTCACGGCGCCCTGGGCCATCGGGAAGTCGTACTCGTTCGAGGTGGACTCGCGCGGAGGGATGCGATCGTCGGAATGGATCGCGACCGCGTCCCACATCTCCGCCGGGAACTCACCAGCCTCGTCCCGCATGACCGTGCCGAAGTCGCGGCGCTCGTTCAGCAGCCGCTGCCCGCTCGCATCGGTAGCGGTGACCTCGAGCCACATCTGGCGCACCTCGGTGAGCCCGGTGGGCAGGTAGTGACCTGCTCCGATGTTCGTGATGGTGGTCTTGACGGCCACGTCACCACTCTCGACGATCTCGGGCAGATCGAGTACGAGCTCAGCGGCCGCCTTCAGGCGCTCCTCGGCCCTCGCCGCATCGCCGAGGGCGACGTTGCCACCAGCGAACGTCATCGTGTAGATGTGCTCGCGGTCAGGCCCCGTGGATGCGGCCTTGCCCGGGTTGGGCTTCGTCACACCGGGTCCGGGAGTCATGTGGCAGTCCTGGCAGACGATACCCTCGGCCGCGTACGGCCCTTCCTTCCACTCGGTGTAGGTGGCCTCCAGATGCACACCGTTCGAGGGATGGTTGACGTTGTGGCAGGAGCCGCAGAACTCCGCAGTTTCGTGGAACTGCGAGTAGGCCGCCGCGTGCGGAGCCTGCGGGTCCTTGAGCTGCGCCACGCGGACGTCCTCCTCGCTCACCAGCTGCGAGGCGTTGCCGATCGGATCACCGGTGCCGGTCACATGGTGGCAGAAGGTGCAGGTCACACCCTCGGCGGCGACCTCTGAGGCACCACTGTGATCGAGACCTGTGACCTCACCCGCCATCACGCCGATTGGCGTGTGGCATGAGAGACAGAACGGTGTGACCGCACCGTCCGTTGCCTCGTCGGCCTCGGCGAGCTTCGTGAGGTAGATCGGGTCGGTGAGAGCCTGGGCGTGCATCGAGGGCTGCCACTGAGCGGTGAGGTCCGAGTGGCAACCGCACGCGGTTCCCGGTGGGAAGTTCGAGCTCGGCATCGATGGCAGCGCGTCTGCGGCTGCGGGGACGACGCACGCCATGACGACCGCAACCGCGATCACCAGACGCCGATGGCCGGCGACATCATTCATGACGGTTCCTCTCCTCCGCGCGTGCACAGGACCTCCGGGAGCGATGGTCTCACGCTTCCTTCTTCATCATGATCTTCATAACCACGAGTGCCACAGCCATGAGGCCGAAGATGATGACCGTGATCGCCAGGCCGGGCAACCCGCCGGTACCGTCCTGCGAGGCCCGGAACTCCTTGTCTGTCATACCGATCTCGTCGGCCGACGAGTACACGGTCTTCGTCACTTCGACCATGGTGGTCGTCGGTATGTCGACACCGGCCTTCTCTGCGATCTCCTCGGAGCACGTGCGGTAGTACAGCGCCGCTCTGACCGTGACCGCGCCCTCGGTCATCGCGAAGCTGTACTCGTTGGACGTGGACTCTCGCGGCGGGATGCGGTCGTCGCTTTGCACGCCAACGGCATCCCACAGGTAGACGGGGTAGTTGCCCGCCGCGTCCTTGAGTACGGTGCCGAAGTCACGACGCTCCTTCATGATCTCGGTGCCATCGGCATCGGTGGCCGTGACCTCCAGCCACATCTGGCGCATGTCGGTGAGTCCTGTGGGCAGGTAGTGCCCGGCGCCTGCGTTGGTGATCGTGGTCTGGATGGTGACATCGCCGCCCTCGGCGATCTCTGGTACACGGAGGTCGAGGGTGGCGGCCGACTGGAGCCTCTCCTCGGCACGCGCCGCGTCGCCGAGCCCGACGTTGGCGCCAGCGAACGTCATCATCGGGACATGCTCACGCACCGGGCCACCCGCGGCGGCCTTGCCCTCACGGGGCTTGATGACACCGGGGCCGGGAGTCATGTGACAGTCCTGGCAGACCACGCCTTCGGCCGCGTACGGACCGTTCTTCCACTCGGTGTACGTCGCCTCGAGCGGCATGTCGTTGCCGGGGTGGTTGACGTTGTGGCAGTTGCCGCAGAACTCCGCGCTCCTGTGGAACTCGGAGTACATGGCCTCGTGGGCGGTGCCCGGCTGCGGGTCCGTGATGGGGCCGAGCTTCACGCCGTCTCCAGTGACCGCGGTGGAGGTGTTGCCGATCACGTCGCCAGCGGTGCCGCTCACCTGGTGGCAGAAGTCGCAGGTCACGCCCTCCATGCCAGCCGGGGAGACCTTGGACTGGTCAAGACTGGTCAGTTCACCTGACATGACGCCGATCGGCGAGTGACACGCATTGCAGAAGGGGCCGAGCGCTCCTCCCGTCGCCTCCTCGCCGAGCTTCAGCTCGTACAGGTAGATGGGGTCGGTAAGCGCCTTGGCGTGCATCGACACGCTCCATTGATCCACGAACGCCGCATGGCATCCACATCCCGCAGACGTCTGGAACAACGAGCTCGGCATCGATGGAAGTGCAGCGGCCACTGATGGCACTATCAGCAACGCAACGCTTACGGCGAGCATCACTGCTATCCTGCGTTTCATCACACGCCCCCTTCACGTCCCCGATCGGTGCGCCTGAATGGACACACACTCCTGATAAACGTAGCGCAGAGACACGACCAGCGGCGGCTGACCCGCTGAACGGCGGCAGGGGCATGATGAAAGGCGGGATTCGACCTGGCGCTGCCGTTATGATGGTAGCCATCGTCGGCATCCACCGCAGGAGAGGAGTCGGATATGGAGATGTACAGGTGCAAGGGGTGTGGGTACCTGCACGTTGGCCCGGCCCCGGAGCGCTGCCCCGTGTGCGGTGCACCACAGTCGTTCTTCGTGGCGTATGACGGTCCGGGCGATCTCACCGGCACGAAGACGCTCGACAACCTCGCCGCGGCGTTCGCCGGTGAAGCACAGGCGCACCAGCGCTACTCGCTCTACGCACGCATCGCCGAGCTCGAGGGGCGCGAGTCGGCCCGGAAGGCATTCGACCGTGCTTTGACCGAAGAGGCCGCCCACGCGCTCGGCAACCTGGCATACAGGGCAGGCTTTGGATCCACAGACGACAATCTCAACACCGCGATCGCCGGCGAGGAGCATGAGACCTCGGAGATGTACCCCTCGTTCGCCGATACCGCCGAGGCTGAAGGCTTTGCCGAGATCGCCAGCTACTTCCGGGCGCTCGGTGGCTACGAGCGGTCCCACCGCGACGCGTACCGAAAGGCGCTTGAGAGCGGTGACTGAGCCGCAGCGAGCCGACATCGCGTCGCTGGGGCCTGCGGATCTCGCCTCGTGCGTCACCGCCCTCGGACAACCGGCGTACCGCGCCAAGCAGTTGCTGTCATGGCTGTACGGTCGGGTCGTCCCATCGTTCGAGGACATGACCGACCTACCCGCGGGGTTCCGCTCCGCACTCGCCGCCGAGTGGACGCTACAGCTGCCTGAAGCCGTGGACGTGCAGCGCTCAGCCGACGGGACCCGCAAGTACCTGTGGCGCCTCGCCGACGGCGCCCTGGTGGAGAGCGTGGGGATCCCGGCCGATGACCGGCTCACCGTATGCTTCAGCACCCAGGCCGGGTGTGCGATGGGATGCACGTTCTGCGCGACAGGCAAGGGTGGCTTCGCACGCGACCTCCACGCTGGCGAGATGGTGTGGCAGGTGGCGCTCGTGGGACGGGACTTCGGTGCGCGGGTGTCGAACGCTGTGGCGATGGGGCAGGGCGAGCCGTTCAACAACTACGATGCGACGCTCGCGGGCCTGCGGTTCATGAACAACCCGTCCGGTCAGGGGGTCGGCGCGCGGCACCTCACCGTCTCGACGTGTGGAGTGATACCAGGAATCGAGCGTTTCGCACGTGAGCCGGAGCAGTTCACCCTGGCAGTGTCCCTCCACTCCGCCGTACAGACCACACGCGATCGGATAATGCCTGGTACGCGGCGGTGGCCACTCGTCCGGCTGCGCGAGGTCCTTATCGACTACACCGACTTCACCGGACGTCGACCGACGTTGGAGTATGCGGTCATCGAGGGGACGAACGACACGCCCGCTGAAGTGGCCGCGCTCGCCGAGTTCGCACGTGGGTGGATGTCGCATGTGAACCTCATCCCCGTGAACCCCGTGGCGGGGACGGGGGCGAACAGGCCGAGTCGTGGCCGGGTGCTCGAGGTAGCCTCGGCGCTTCACAAAGCGGGCGTTGAGACGTCGATCCGCAGTGAACGCGGTGCCGATATCGACGCCGCATGCGGTCAGCTCACACAGAAGCACCGGCCTTCGGGCGTCTGACGGGACACAACCCCCCGAACCCGGGACACGCGTCGCAGAGCCCGCGGACGTAGGCATCGCGTGGCACGAACTCGGCGCGCCCTATCGCCAGGATCGGCACGGTGATCCGCTCGGCAAGATGCACTGATTCGGATGCGTCGTACTCGAACCTGATAGTTCGCTCGCGTTCGAGTTCCGCGAACACGACTTCCGCATGGCATGCTCCGGCGTGCAGGGCGGCAAGCGCGTAGCACTCTGCCTGGAGCCTGTAGCGTTCACGCGCCTCGTCCTCGTCGAGCGCGCCGGCCCCCGTCTTGTAGTCGATGATCAGCGCGTGCGCCCCCTCCCAGGCGATGACGTCCATCGCGCCGGACAGCACCGTCCCGGCAAGCGGCACCAGGAACGGGGCCTCATGCACTACTCTCCCGGCGCTCCGGAGACGATCAGCGAGGGGTGAGCCAAGGAAAGCAGCCGCTGCCGCCTTCAGCGCCTGCCCTCTCCCGGGATCGACACCGGTGGCCCTCATCACCTCGGGAAGCACCGGGTCGAGCGTGCTGTGGTCCTTGGCTCGCTGCAGCACGAGGTGTAGGGCGCTTCCGAAGTCCAGTGCGGCCGTGGTGGTGCTCCGCGTCGGTGCGGGCAAGCGCGCGACTCGCGTGAGGTAGTAGTGATACCCGCAGCGCTCGTATGCCGCGAGCGCGGTGTACGAGACGGGCGGCACGCTATGAGGTCTGCTCGTGTCGGGCGAGGTGGTCATCCTGCTGCTGTTGTCCGCTTGCACCGGGTGTCCCGCGGGGGATTCGTCCTCACCGATCTCCGTCGACGGTGCGCCCTCGTCCCGGGGCGCCTCACCGCGCTCCAGGTCACCTGGTGCCCCCACGCACGACACCGCGATGACTCCTTCCCCCACCTGCACGAGCGCATCCCGGAGCATCCCAGGATCTGCCATTCCTAGGATCGAGCGTAGAATCCCGGTCAACGAATCGTCCGCCGTGCGGTCAGAGCGTGTGCGCCCGACGACGCAGAGACCTTCTCGCGCGCGGGTACAGGCGACGTAGAACAACCGGCGCCGCTCCGCGTCACGCACCGCCCTGCGCGCATCGTGCACGTCTCGCGCCCCGAGCGTCTTGCGTGACCCAGTGGGCGCGGGCAGGGACATGCCCAACAGCATCCCACCACCGACCCGTGCGACCTCGATCGGGTTCGTGCCGCTTTCGGCGGTGAGCGACCCTACCACGACCACGGGGAACTCGAGCCCCTTCGCGGCGTGGATGCTCATGATCCGGACTGCACCGTCCCCCTCCTCGAGGAACGCCTCCTGCTCGCCTGCGCCGTGCTGCTCGCGCAGCTCGAGGTGACGCAGGAACCCGCCGAGGCCACCGTGTTCGGCCGACGAGTACTCGTCGGCCATACGAGCGAGCTTCGCGACATTCGCCCAGGCCCGCACCCCTGACTCTCCCTCTCCGCACAAGGTGATGTCGAAGTCCAGCATGGTGAGCGATTCGACCACCGTATCGCTCAGAGGACGGATCCCCTGTCTCGATCTCGACGCCTCCACGACCTCCATCATGCGTGCCAAGCGCTCGCGCTGGAGGCCCGGAAGCTCGGTAAGGGCGCTCGGGAGCGCGTCCCAAAGCGAGGGACGACGGCCGACGACGCCCTCGGCGTGCGCCTCGTGGGCACGCTGAATGACATGGGAGCGGATGAGGTAGAGCGAGTCAGCATCGAGCGCCACTATCCGGCCCGCAAGGATCGATAGCAGTGCATGGTCGTTGTGGACGTTCTCGATGACGTGCAGAAGCGCGCGAGCCTCCCGCACCTCCGGACACTCGAAGAACGCGCCGCCGGCGGCCAGGACTGCGGGGATGCCGCGCGTCTCGAGCTCGCGGGCCACCTTCGCGCCCCGACCTCTGCTCAGGGCGCCCATCAAGACGGCGACATCCCCGGGCGCCACGCCCTCCCTGATGAACTCAGCCGCGCGGTCCGCGACTGTTGCGGCCTCAGAATCGAAGGGGTCCGCGTCGCAGACAGCCGTGTCCACGAACGTGACGCTGAACCGAGGCAGTGCGCCCGGCCAGTCAGGCCGCTCCTGCGGCATCTCCGGACTGCGAAGCCACATGTACGACTCACCGAGGAGCGCGGCGTTCACGAACAGGCCGTTGATAGACGCAAGCAGTGGCGGAGCGATACGGTAGTTGATGTCCAGTTCGACGTGCGTCGGCACAACGCGCCCCCGGCGGCGGAATACCTCGACATCCGCATGCCTGAAGGAGTAGATCGACTGGTTCTCGTCACCGACCGTGCACAGGTCGCCATCCGCGAGCCGCTCGATGATGCCCATCTGCAAGGCATTGGTGTCCTGGAACTCATCGACCATGATCATCGCGAAACCGGTCCGGTACTGCTCTGCGATATCCTCACGTGTCTCCAGGAGCCCGGCGGTCAACACTTGCAGGTCCTCGAAGTCGAGCACGCCGCGCGCTCTCTTCTGCTCCGTATACAGCACAGCGAACCGGTCGAGCACTCGGATGAACGCCTGCTCGTGATCGGCGACCACCCGCTGCGCCAGACACAGAGAGCCGAGTTCAAGCTGTGCTTTGGCCGAATCGACGAGCTCCTCATGACCCTCGATGGAGCGAAGGTGCCTGAACGAGACGCTCGCGAGCAAGTCGAGCGCTTCGCGGTCGTTGAGCGTGCCGGCGACGACCTGCCGGAGCGTGGCGGCGAGGCTTATCGCCGCCTGCGCGTTCGTCACGGTGGTCTTGACCTGCCGGAGCTCGCCGAAGCCGCGGGCCGACTCGCTTACCTCGTCTGCGGTGCGACGAAGCGCGTCGTTGACTTGCTCGGGCGTGACGGTCAGGAGGTCGTTCACACCGCGACCCGCAGCAACCAGATCGGCCCTGGCAGACCGCAATGCCGCGGATACCTGGGTGAATCCGAACTCGTCGACGAGAGTGGCCACCGCGTCATCGTCGTCCACGAGTGCCCCGATCGCCCCGTCGAGCGACTCGGTGAGCATTACCGATGACTGTATTTGGTCCAACACACCGAAGCGCGGATCGATCCCCAGGTCGAGCGCATGTCGTCGCACGATGCGGGCGCACATAGCATGGATGGTGGATATCCACGAGTCGGAGATCCTCCGAGCGGCGTCAGGACGGCCCGCGTCCACCAGTCCGCGCCGCACCCGCTCGGCCAGCTCACTCGCCGCCTTCTCGGTGAACGTCACCGTGAGGAGTCCGTCCGGCGCGGTCGGCACAAACGGCGGCTCCCCGAGTATGGCAGCGATGAATCGCGCCGTCAGAACGCGCGTCTTGCCTGACCCCGCACCCGCAGCGATGAAGAGGTCTGAGGGGCCTGCGCTCACCGCGCGCTGTTGCCGTTCATCGAGCTCAGGCATGCGACACCCCCCAACCAGAGCAGAATCCACGGGCCGCACAGTAGGGGGCGCAACGCCCTGCGGCGGGTTCCGGGTCTATCGAACCAGCCCGCATACCCGCTACAGCGCAGGCTGCGAGCGTCTGCGCCTGCTCAAGGATGCTCTCCAGGCCTTCGTCGTCGACGATATCGGTGGCGACGAACGCTTCTCCAGCGAGTTGCTCGAGCGCGAACCCTCTCGTCATGCCCCGAGTGATCGAGCGGTAGACCCCGGCGCCTATCGACAGGCCCAGCCGGCGGGAGGCGACCAACGCGTAAAGCGGCAGCTGCACCCTGCCCTCTCCGGCCAGACGCACCGCACCGTGCGCCGCCGATAGTCCTCCAAGCTTGTAATCCGTGATGCACACGAGATCACCACCGACGTCGACCCTGTCCACGCGGCCACGCAGCGCGTAGCCATCGAACCACTCCGGCTCATCATCCATGCCGAACGACCACTCACAATGAAGTGGCTCGAAGCCCGGGAGAAGCCGGGAATCGGCCACGAGCACGCTCCACGCTCCGCTGATCGCCCGCCGTAGCATCGCCTTCTCTCCGGCGCTCCCCGCGTGGACGACCGCCACCGCCTCATCAACGACTCGCTGGAACAACGACCTCACGTCATCGAGGACCTCAGGGGTGAGGCGCCGCATGCCATGCGTACCGGGCAGTCGCTCGTAGAAGTGTGCAAGCACCTCGTGTGCGACACGTCCCGCTGTCGAGGCGTCAGTGGATACATCAAGGTCGTTAGGTCTTATGACTCGCTCGATGAACCACCGGTAGGGGCACTGCAGGTATGTTTCTATATCGCTGACCGAGAAGACCTCCTGCTCTGCCAGCGACGCCCTCACCTCTGCGGACAAGCGGGCCTGACCATGCGCGTCGCCCGCATGCGGATCACGAGGGTCTCCCCCGCTTCCGCACGCGATCCGCATACCCGAACGTACGACACGTCGCTCGGTGTGCGGTGCGTGGTCGTCAAGCAGGCCCGTATCGGGACCCAGGGTGCTTCGCATCACCCCGTGAGTGGACTCCGTCGCGGTCCCATAGCTTGCGTACAGATCAAGAACCTCATCGATGAACACAGAGCCCTGCAGCGGCTGGCCGTCGTCATCATGAGACCGTCTACTCAGCACGAGCCTCTGTCGTGCGCGTGTCACGACTTGATAGAAGAGCAGACGCTCGGCCGCGATGTCGTCGCGTGGTGCCGTGTCTATCCCAGCGCGCGCCAACGCAACCTCGGCACCGTACGCGCCGAAGCCGTCGTCGCGACGGATCCGCGGGAACTCCCCGGCAGTGAGACCCCCCACGATGACGCAGTCGAACCGTCTTCCCCTGACTCGCTCGGCGCTGGTCACCTGGACCCTGCCCGGCTCACCGCTGGCACCAACGGAGACCGGGGCGCCTTGAAGTGCCACCGCTAACACCTGGCTCGCGGAGGCGCGCCGCTTGATGGTCGCGAGCCCAGCAACGGCTTCCACCAACACTCGCACGGCCGCCGCATCGAGCATGCCGTCGAGATCGAGCGTTGCCGCTGGAGGATGTGCGCGGCCAAGCATCGCGGAAGCCAGCCTGTGCCAGGCAGCCTCGGCCGTCCCGTCACCCAGTTCTCGGAATGCGGCGCGGGCCTCATGGATGAAGCGGGCCCCCTCGCCGCCCACCCAGGATTCCAGGCGCCGCGGGACATCTCTTCCGGACACACCCATGCGACGCGCGCGGGTGTCGAGCTCATCAAGCTCCGCGCTGGAGCACGGGCCGTACGGAGACCTCATGACATCCATCCAGACCACACGGTCCGCTGTGTCCGCGCACATCATCATGAGGCCGAGGAGGCACCTTCCGATGCCGGTACGCTCGAACGGCACCTGTATGTCCCAGTCCGCAGTCACCCCGGCCTCGGTCAGCGCAGGCCGCAAGGAACCGACGTGTGTCGCGGGGTCGCGGAAGACGACAGCAACGGCCTCCGGTGGTACGCCCGCCTCGAGAGCGTCCTGGATCTCTCTCACGATTCGAGCAGACTCCGAGCTGCGACCCCACGCCTCGGAGATGATGACCGCCCCGCCGCTGGCGACAGGTGCCACGACGGGCGCTCCGAGACCTCGCTCGATCGCCATGAGTTCTCCGGGTGCTCCGCGCTCGGCCTCCCCCGCCACCGCCTGGACCGCCCCTCCGGCGGAGAGGCGGGCAACGAGGCCCTCTGCGGACTCGGTTGCCGGCACAGCAGGGTCATAGGTGAGCGCGACGACCACATCACGGAAACGGGAGATCGCACTCAGATAGCGCTCCTGAGGGCCGGTGAAGCCAGTGAAGCCGCTCACCGCAACAAGCGGAGGCAGCGCCAACCGGTCAGCTGACACAGCGAGTGCCCGGTGGGCTTCACCTCGCTCGACGAGTCCGGCGGCCGACAGAGCCACGCTGTACGCGTCGATGTATGCAAGCAAACCCTCGCCCGGGGTACCACACTCTCGCGAGCACCGCGCTTCATATCGAGAGGACTCTGCCGCTCTCTGCACCAAGCCTGATAGGAGTCGCCGGAAGCCCGCGGTGCCGACCGAGCCCGCAAGGCATCCTGGGTCAACGGTTCTGCCAGATTCTTCCAGTAGCAGCGCCCGTTCAACAGGCGTGATGAGTCGTCTCCCGTCACCGTACGCACGCCAGCACCCATCAAGGTGCGCGTTGAGCGTGGTGATCTGTAGTCCTGTTGGGAACTCCACCGACAGCTCCGCCATCGCTCTGGAGACATCGGCTGGAGAGGGCAGAAGCAAGAGCGCATCGCGGGATGCGCACGCAGCAGCACGGATCCACTCATAGAGCGCTCCGGTCTTCCCCACATTCGCGGCGCCTATCACAACCCGCAGCGTCATGCGCCTCCCTCCCATCTTGAGGGCGGAAGCATACGACACGGGTCTGACATCAGGACGACATCACCGTCCGCGAGTAGCGTTGCACGCCGTCTCTGATCTCCTGGACCTTGCGCCAGGCGACTTCTTCATCACGTCCCAGGTAGTGGTCCATGCGTGAGCCGACCGTTTCAACAGCCGACTCAGCACGCTCGGCTACTGATCGGGCGGCCTCCCCAAGCCGACTCGCCTCATCGGCCAGCCGCCGCCTTGTCTCCGTACCGGGTGCCGGTGCAAACATAAGTCCCGCAATCACACCCGCCGCAGCCCCGACGAATATGCCGATCACGAAGTATGCCAGTCTGCCGGATCGCATCATGCACCCCCGGTTTCCGGACCCGCCTCGCCCTCTGTGAGGAGGCGCATGATCCTCTCAAGGTCACTCTCGTCATGGAAGTCGATCTCTATCTTGCCCTTCTTCGCCGTCTGGCGCACACGCACGTTGGTCGACAGTAGTCGCCGAAGCTTGCGGGCCACGACCTTGTATGACTTGGGGCTGACCGGCCTCGGCGTGCTGATACTCGCTCCAGCGGCAAGCAGCTTCGCAAGACTCTCAGCCTCGCGCACGGATAGACCCTCGTCAACGCACTTCCGCGCCAGGGTGTGGCGGCGATCATCGTCCGCGATCGACAGGATCGCGCGTGCATGACCGGCGCTCAGTCGACTCTCATAGAGGAGTTCCTGTATGTCTTCGGGAAGGTCGAGGAGGCGCAACGTGTTGGTCACGGCAGAGCGCGACTTGGACACTCTGTCCGCCAGCTCGGCCTGGGTCATACCGTACTCGGCGATCAGCCGGCGATAACCGCGTGCCTCTTCTATGGGATTCAGGTCCGACCGCTGCAGGTTCTCGATCAGTGCGAGCGCCAAGGCCTCGGTGTCAGTTATTGCCATCACGCGTACGGGAACTCGCTCGAGGCCCGCGGCCTTTGATGCCCTCCAGCGACGTTCACCAGCGATGATCTGGTAGCCGGTGCCGTGTGCGCGAACCAGAATCGGCTGCAGTACCCCGACCTTCCGAATGGAGTCGGCCAGTTCCGAGATCTGATCTTCGTTGATATCCGTCCTTGGCTGACTTGGGTTCGGGGCGATCTCCTCAACCCCCAGGTCGAGGACTTCTCCTCCGACCTCCTGCCCCGCGCCCGGTATGAGTGCTGACAAGCCCTTGCCGAGACCTCGCTTAGACACGGGCAACCACTTCCTTCGCCAATCGCCTGTACGCATCTGTACCACGACCTGTCGGGTCATAAAGCGTCCCCGGCTGACCGAAGCTCGGCGCCTCAGACAGCCGCACGCTACGAGGAATCAAGGTCTCAAACACACGCTCACCGAAGAAGTCGCGGACTTCATCAACAACCAGCTGCGACAACTTGGTGCGTCTATCGTACATGGTCATTACGACGCCGAAGACCTCAAGAGCCGGATTCAGCTGCGTTTTGACCAAACGCACCGTCTCGAGGAGTTTCGTCAGACCTTCCAGTGCATAGTACTCACACTGCACCGGAATCAACACTCCGTTCGATGCAGTGAGTGCGTTGATCGTGAGAAGGCCGAGGGATGGTGGGCAATCGATTATGACATAGTGAAAGTCGCTGATGACTGGCTGAAGAACATGCTTGAGCTTCGTTTCTCTACTGAAAGCGGAGACAAGTTCGATCTCAGCGCCAGCCAACTGGATCGTCGAGGGCACCACGAACACTCCGGACACCTCAACGGGCTCGATCAACTGCTCGATTGGCGCTTCGCCGAGCAGCGCGTCATATACACACTGCTCCCGCTGGTTCTTATCCAGCCCGTAACCTGACGTCGCGTTCCCCTGGGGGTCAAGGTCGACAAGAAGAACCTTCTTCCCGAGGTCCGCGAGGCTGGCCGCCAGATTCACGGCCGTAGTACTCTTCCCGACGCCACCCTTCTGATTAACTACCGCGAGCACCATCGCTGGCACGCGATCGCCCGAGGTCACGTCGTTCTGTGAGTCCACCACGGACACTCCTCCCACTCCAGCCGTCTTGTCGTCAGTATAGGCATGGTCAAGCGCAGCGTGAATACCGATCACCCAAGCGGTTGCGTTTGCGCAAGCCCAGAGCGGCGAGGTAATGCCACCCGGGGGCTACCGGTCCTTTGATACACGTAGAGAGACCGTGCTTCGTCGCCATCGCCGAGACTGTACTCATATACTTCGCGCAGGGTGAGTCCAACGATTGCGCTCACCTTGGCCGCACGCTCTTCCTCTTCTGCTTGCCTCACGCCTTTCATGGCAAGTAGCCGCCCACCGGGTGTTAGAAGTGGCGCCGCCAGCTCCATTAGTGCGCCCAGAGAGCTGACCGCACGCATCACTACGACATCCCACCGGGACTCGCCGATCGCGAGCTCCTCGGCGCGTTGAGCTATCACTGGTACTGGCAGATCAAGAACTCCCGAAATCTCGGCTATCACTGCCGCCTTCTTCTTGCGCGCCTCACAGCACGTCACATCATGACCAAGGATAGCGAGCGGTATCCCCGGGAATCCCGCCCCGGATCCAACGTCGACGACACTGTGGCCGTCTAGCGACTCATAGACCAACGGCAGGAGCGAGTCCAGGATATGCAACCTCACGACGGCGTCAGGCTCAGTAATCCTTGTGAGGTTGACCACTCGGTTAGCTTCCAGCACCAGGGCGGCATGCATTCCTAGCATCTCGGCCTGTCGAGTGGTCACGGTGACGCCGCTCGCGGCTAGAACCGATGCGATGGCGTCCGGTTGGAGGGCTGGATGTTCGTGGAGGTGTTTCACGTGAAACATACTCGCCCGTTCACGGACAGAAAGCAAGGCTGCACAGAACGGCCACACTGCCCGGTGACGGACTCACACGCAGCGTCCTGGACTTCTGGATGTTTCACGTGAAACCTTCTGCGACGGTTCACTGCGTCAGGGCGCACCCTCGTGCCCATTGGCTTCTCCGACTCGACCACACACGATGCCGCGTCGTGAGTGGGGTATTGGGCCATGGTTGTGGATCCCGGGGCGACCAACAAGCGCCATGCACAATGCGTCTCGCTGAACCGTCAGATCCGTCCCCGGGGACCAGCCCATCTACAGCATCGGGTTCGTGAGCGGGTACTCGACTGTCGTCCATCGATTATGGTGTCGACGCTTCATAGCAGTACTCTAATCAGTGCATGAACATGACTCGGTTCCACGAATCATGCAATCCAGTCATCGGCCGCCCGCAACGCCATCGGAGGAGAGGATTCGCGCCTCCCCAAGTCGAGGAGGAGTCCGCATCCCATCTGACGAACATGGATCTTGGCAGCTACACACACAAGGGGAACACCTTGCGTGGTTGGTTCCCTCGTATCGACACCCTGGTGGTAGTCGCTCACATCAAAGGAGAAATGAAAGGGGGCCCGCCATAGCGAGCCCCCTTGTGTGCCCTGGTGAATACCTAGCGCGGGTGAACGACGACCATGCGCCGCGGTTCGGCGCCTTCACTCTCGGTCTGCACTCGGCGGTCATCTCTAAGCACCACATGTATGACGCGGCGCTCGAAGCTGCTCATCGGGCGCAGTTGTACCGCGCGACGCTGTCGCACGGCGCGCTCCGCAGCCCCGCGCGCAATCTCCTCGAGCTTCATGCGTCGGCGATGCCGATAGCCTGAGACGTCCACCACAAGCGGGTACCGGGTGTCCAGCTTCCGGTTCGTGATCGTAGACACGAGCACCTGAAGCGCGTCCAGCGTTCTTCCGTGCCGGCCGATCAGCACAGCCAGGTCGTCTCCCGTGATGTCCAGGATGATCTCACCCTCATCACCCTCGTACTCATCGATGCCCCCCTCGATGCCAAGGGACCCGAGGATGGCCCGGATAGCCGCCGCACCCGTATCAGCTATGGCATCAAGCTCTTCGTCTGACAGCTCGGCATCCTCGGTCGTCAGGATCTCTGGAGCGTCGTCAACCTCGTCGATGTCTTCAATCTCGGTCTCAGGAAGTGCGCCTGGCCGCAACCAGACGCGCACTCTGGCGATGCTCGATGCTGACTTGAAGAGCCCACGACTCGGCTCAACCAACACCTCGAAATCGACGGCGTCCTGCTGCACGCCCATCTGCTGGAGAGCAGTATCCAGGGCGTCTTCTACAGATGGGCCTTCAGTGATGACCTCATCAATCATGCCTGTCCCTCCTGGGCCTTGTAGATCTTTGTCTGGATCAACTGCTGGATCACTCCGAGCAACCCCTGGGTCACCCAGTAGAGAACCACACCCGCTGACACGCTCCAACCGAAGAAGAGCATCATCGCGGACATCATGTAGCTCATCTGCTTCTGCTGGGCCTGAGCTCCAGGCTGGAGCAGTTGAGGCACAAGCGTGCTTGCGCCGAAGAGCAGCACGAAGATGATGTAGGGGATGGCAGAGGCGAGACCATCAACCTTGTAGACTTGGCCGGCAGACAGTGTGATGTCTGGAAGGATCACCCAGAACCGCGACGCCGCTGCAGCAGCTGAATCGGAGAGTGTCTGGATGTGCTGCGGGAAGAGCCCGGGTGTCTCACCAGCCGTACCCAGCATCCGGAACAGCGCGAAGAAGACCGGCATCTGAAGAAGCATCGGGAGACAGCCGCCGAATGGATTGACCTTGTTCTCCTGATAGAACTTGAGGGTCTCCTCCTGGAGCTTCTCCTGGTTGTTCTTGTACTTCTCCTGCAGTTCCTTGATCTTCGGTTGGATACGCTGGAGCTCGTACATCGACTTCGTCTGTTTTATGGTAAGTGGCAACAGGAGGACACGGATTGCGACAGTCAGCAGGATGATGGCGAATCCGTAGTCGTGCACCACCCCGAACAAGAGCTGCAGGACGTCGAACAGGAACTTCTCAATAGGTGCAAGCACGAAACGCCAACCTCCTCGGGTTTGGCAGCAGGTCTTCGTGGGTCCAGGTCCACTCCGGATTCTGCCGGGGGTCTACGCGATCCTCACACTATATACCACGCGCGCGCGTGTTATGGCACAGGGTCCTGTCCACCTGGGTTCCAGGGATGACACCGCGCGATCCGTTTCGCCGCAAGCCAGCCCCCATGAAGCACGCCGTACCGTTCGATCGCCGTAAGAGCGTACGCGGAACACGTCGGGGTGAACCGACAGCTTGGTGGCAGCGCGGGAGATATCAAGCGCCGATACCCCTTGATCGCCAGCACCGCTATCACGGCTATCGGGTTCCTCACTCCTTGGTCACCCCCACGCGACGTAGGCTGGAGCGGAGTGCTCGGTCAAGTTCGGCGGGGGAGGCCGACGGTGTGGCCGGCCGAGCCATGAGAACCACGTCCCAGCCCGCCCATGGACCCCCGGTCCGCCGCATGGCCTCTCGCAGGACGCGTTTCGAGCGGTTGCGCACCACGGCGCCCCCTAACCGCTTCCCGGCAACGAAAAGCACGCGGCCGTCATGACCGCGCGCTTCCGGTGTACGCCTTGCGATGAGTGTGACGGCGTTGCCCGCCGACCTCATGCCTTCTTTGAAGATACCGTCTATCTCAGTGGCGTTCTTGAGCGTATGCATGGGCCAACCCTTCGGCCCTTTGAGTCGTCGCCTACGCGGCGCTCGGGCAGAGCACCTTGCGGCCCTTGCGGCGGCGTGCAGCAAGAATCGCACGACCCGCACGGGTCGACATACGCTTACGGAAGCCGTGCGTCTTCGCGCGCTTCCGGTTGTTCGGCTGATACGTGCGCTTCACTTCAGGTCCTTCCATTCGGCGCGCCGGGCCTGACCCGGGCACAAGCCTGGTGATTATATCCGCGGTCCGATGACAGTGTCAATCGACCATCTGCATGGAAGCATCCCAAACTCGGACATTGACTAAGTAGGTGGACTCCTTCTTCAGTGAGATCGCTGAATCCACGAAAGAGAGGAGTCCAAAGAGATGATAGTCCGAGTTGACCTTGGTGTGGTGGAGTTCGACCTGGAAGCGCTGACGACCGCGATGCTCGACCGCGGCCTTGAGGTCGCGGTACGTGAAGCGCATCGCTCTGCTGCGGTGAAGGTCCACGAGGATCTCGAGGCGCGTCTGTTGGATTCAACCGAATGTCCGACCTGCGGCGCCGGTCTGCGCGTGGTCAAGACCTCAAAACGCACGATCGGCTTGCTGTGTGGCCCGGTCCGGATCCCCGTGCGTACCTGGTCCTGCTCCTGCGGCTACACTACGCGCCCGTTGAGCCAAGCGCTGCCAATGGGGCGGCACTCACTGGCAGTGGTGGAGCGCGGTCTCTATCTCACGACGATGATCGGCTACCAACGCAGCGCAGAGGCGCTCTCGCATCTGACCGCCGCCAAGATCTCCCACGGCACACTCCAGCGCACGGCCAAGGCCGAGGCGGCCAGGATCGATGAAGGAATCGCCGCGACGACAGAGCAGCTCTATGGAAACGGGGTGGCCCCGACGGAGATCGTCACCCGGGCCCACTCCGACACCCTCGTGATCGCCGTGGACGGGGGATTCGTGCCTGACCGTTCCACGGGATACGACTTCGAGGCCAAGTGCGGGGTCGTCTATGGCACGAAAGCCGAGATATCGAAGGACCGGGTGGAACTGCTCGACCGCGTCGCCTACGCCGGCATCGAGGACGCTCGGACCTTCGGCGAGCGCATGAGCGTGCTCGCAATCGAGCAGGGCATGCTCTCTGCAGGGCGCACCATCGTGATCGGCGACGGGGCGGGATGGATCCGACACATGGCCCGCGACGTGTTCCCCGACGCGGTCTACGTACTCGACCTGTATCACCTGAAGCACCGCATCCGACAGGTCTTCCCCGAGGAGTGGGAAGCGGGCATCCGGGACGACACGGTCGCGGCGTGTCTGGCAGGAGACCCGGCCGGTGCGATCCGGGTGCTCAAGGCGGCGAGTCCAGCGTCTGAACGGGACGAGGCGTACCGCAAGCTGCTGTTCTACATCCGCAGCAACGCCCTCGGGATCGAGAACTACACTCGCACTGATCTCTTCGGGTCGGGATGTGTGGAGAAGGCCGTCGACATCCTGATCTCACGCCGCTTCAAGCTCCGCGGCATGAGCTGGCTGAGGCCCGGAGCTCAAGGCATGGTCAAACTCAAGGTGCTGCGCTACAACAGGACGTGGAACGATCACTGGGAATCAAGGTTCGCCGAGGCGGCCTAATGTCTCAGTCTGAGATGCTTCCCATCTGCATCCTCTACCCGGTGGGTCGTCGACCACCCTGATCCGCGCAGCTCGCCCCTGGCACCACCACCACGCGAAAATTCAAGTGAAATCTGTGGATACTGTGGAAAACCCAGGACACAAGCACGCCGCATCTGTGGATAACCCTCCGAGCGCCATTGTGGATAGTTGGTCCCCTTTGCTAGAATCCGGGGCGCTCTCATGCAACCGTTTCCCGCTCTTGTTCCTTGAAAAACTGCTGGTCAGCGTGCTACCTGTGGCACATCTTCCACAATATGGCATATCGCCTGATAATGGTTATCCACAATCGTGTCAACCCTTCGGTGAGGCGTGTTCCACCAGATACCCGGAAGCGAGTCCGTCGGATAAGTTGCCCACAGGTCTAACCGCTTCGGAAAGCCAGAACTGCCCCCGGAAGCCCCCTAAGCTGCGTGTTCGATGCGTGTTCGATGGATTCCATGGAAAGGTTGTCCACAGTTGTGGAAAGGATTGTGGATAACCGAGAAAGCCGCTGTTCACAGGTTGTCACGGTGCGTGTCTCAACTCGGAAGTGAGGCTTCCGGATACGCCGTTTACCAGCAGTTTCTCTCTCTCGTGTGATTTGCTTGTTTGTGGATTGTTTGGTGGAACATCGGTGTCAGATGGGGTATCCGTGGAGCCTTTCTACAACAACATGACGGCTGGCAGCGCACCTGAAGCCGATCGGGCCGATGCCGCTCTTCAACCAACGGCGACAGCGCCGGGGTCACTGAACCCTGCGTTGATCGCCGTGTATGACAACCTGACATCCTCGCCGCGTGTGGAGAGGATCGCGCGCGACACACCGCGTGACTTGATCGAGGAGTTGGCAACACGCACCTACCAGGTTTCGCATGAGGTGGGTGGGTGTGTTCCTTATATGGTCATACGTGAGATCGTCGAGAACTTCATCCATGCGGGCTTCGATGAGGTGGTCGTGAGCGTCTTGGATGGCGGGAACACCCTTCGGTTCGCCGATCAGGGTCCCGGCATCCGCGACAAGGAGCGGGCGTTCCTCCCGGGCTTCACAACCGCCACCGACACGATGAAGCAAGTCATCAAGGGTGTCGGTTCGGGATTGCCTGTCGCTCGCGAGTGTCTGATGTTCTCCGAGGGGACGATCGAGGTCGATGACAATCTCGGCGCTGGCACCGTGGTGACACTCCGCGTCGCGCAGGAGCGGGAGGTTGTGACTACACCTGGTCGGCCCCTGCGGATCCAGACGACCACGACCGCGCTACCTGATCTATCTGTACGCCACAAGAAGGTCCTCTCCCTTGTCATGGAGGTTGGCGCACTCGGTCCGTCGGTGGTTGCACGAGAGCTTGGTGTGGGACTTTCCACCGCGTATCGAGACCTTGAACACCTTGCGGATCTCGGTTTGGTGGAAGCGGACATGACTGGTAAGCGGGTGCTCACTGAAGAAGGAATCCAGTGCCTCGACGCACTGTTCGGACGATAAGGGGCGGGTAGTCGATGGATGTACAACAGGTCTGGCAGGACACACTCGACGTGGTCAAGGGTGAATTGAACACCCCGACGTTCAAGACGTGGTTCGAACAGACATCTCCGCTTGGGATCGTTGAGCATGAGATGTTGGTGGGTGTCCAGAACGACTTCGCCCGTGATTGGTTGGAGTCGCGATACTCAGGGCTGCTCGCCTCTGCGCTGACACAGGTGACGGGCGCTCCTATGGTCGTGCGGTTCAGTGTCCCAGGAACCGGTCGCCCCACCAGTGTTGAACCGGAACACGTGGAGGTCGTTTCTCCGCCGCCGGTGATCCGGTTGGATGAACCCGCGAAGACCACAGGCCCCGACCTGGAACCGAACTGCACATTCGACTCGTTCGTGGTGGGTCCCTCGAACCAGTTCTCGTATCACGTCGCTCTCGCTGTCGCGGAGGCGCCAGGGACCGCCTATAACCCTTTGTTCATTTATGGTGGGGCCGGCCTCGGTAAGACCCACCTGTTGCAGTCGATCGGGTCATACGTCCGCTCGAGTTACCCTCATCTCCGGGTCAAGTACGTCACCAGTGAGCAGTTCACGAACGACTTCATCAAGTCGATCGGTGACCGGGATAAGAACCGCACCGAGGGCTTCCGTCGCGCGTACCGTGAGAACGATGTGCTTCTCATCGATGACATCCAATTCATACAAGGTAAAGAGACCACACAGACGGAGTTCTTCCACACATTCAACACACTCCGTGAAGCAGGGAAGCAGATAGTGATGACCTCGGACCGCCCTCCGGCGGAGATCGGCAACATCGAGGAGCGTCTGCGTACGAGATTTGGTTGGGGCTTGATCGCGGACATCCAACCGCCGGATCTTGAGACCCGTATCGCGATCCTCCGCAGGAAGGCGGACATGGCCCGTGTCGCCGCCCCTGATGACGTCCTAGCATTCATAGCCGAACGACTCTCAAGCAACATTCGTGAGCTCGAGGGGGCCCTTGTGCGGGTCGCCGCATACAGCTCGGTTTCCCAGCGTCCTATCGACCTTGATCTCGCTGAAAGCGTACTGAAGGACACCTTCCCTGAGCGCTCTGTCAAGCCGATCTCAATCTCCACCATCCAACAAGAGGTCTGCAAGTTCTACCAGATATCCCGCGCCGATCTTGTTGGAGACAAGCGGTCACAGGCGATCGCGTTCCCCCGCCAGGTTGCAATGTATCTTTGTAGGGAACTCACAGACTACTCACTACCGAAGATCGGTGGTGAGTTCGGCGGGCGCGACCACACGACCGTCATGTACGCCAACAGTAAGATCCAGCGCCTCATCAATGAACAGCGTGATGTCTACAATCAGATACAGACACTCACGAATATGGTGCGCCAGAGGAACTAACAGACCCGGTGTATAGCGTGTTGAAAGACGTGTGGAACGAACGGCTTGTCTGTGGAGAGAACAGGGTGGTTGTTGATATGTGGATGGATGGGAGCATTCTCCACACAGAGGTTCCACAGGGCGGATACATGTAGTGAGCAGGGAGAACGTCCTGATTCCACATCATCCACACCCCCTATTACTACTGCTACTGTGATTGATTAGATAGAAGACCTTAGGAGAAAGGGCACGGTATGAAGATCTCGATCGCACGAGGTGAACTGCTCGATGCACTGTCGACCGTGTCGCGAGGCCTCTCCTCGAGAACCACACTCCCTATCCTCTCAGGCATCCACGTCTCAACCAGCTCGGACTCAGTGGTGTTCCAGGCAACAGACCTCGAGGTCTCCGTGCGAACGTCATGTCAGGCCCGGGTAGACGATGCGGGACAGTCCGTGCTGCCCGGTAAACTACTCACAGATATCGTAAGGAGCCTTCCCGAAGCCGGCATCACGATAGAGACCACCGGTACAGGCAGCGCGAAGATCACATGTGGTCAATCCTCTTTCACGATGAAGACGCTATCACCGGAGGACTACCCGAGATTCCCTGAGGTCTCAGCTGAAGAGACCGTGTCTCTCCCGACGGAGCAGTTCTCACACGTCGTCCACCAGGTGTCGCGGTCCGTGAGCCGCGATGAGACCAGGCCGATCCTCACAGGGATCCTCGTCGTGGTTGACGAGGGAACCTTGAGGATGGTGGCAACCGACTCATACCGGTTGTGTGTCAAAGAAGCGGTCGTCTCGGGGTTGAGTGGTGGGATCGAACTGGTGGTTCCAGGAAAAGCGATGGAAGACGTCGCAAAACTGATCGGCTCCTCAGAGACCGTGTCGTTGGGTGTCTCGGAAAACCAGGTCGTCTTCACTTTCGGGAACACCACGTTCATCTCTCGGCGTATAGAAGGGACCTTCCCGAACTACCGTCAGCTTCTTCCGAAGGAGTACGTCACCCGGGTCGTGATCGATAGGGTGGAGCTGCTGGAGGCTGTGAAGAGGGTCTCCTTGATGGCTCAACACAACTCGCCAGTGAGGTTGTCCGTGAACACGACAGAACACACCTTGAAGCTCTCAGCGACAGCGCAAGATGTGGGGGAGGCCAACGAAGACATCCAAGCGGAGCCAGAAGGCGAGGATGTGGAAATCGCCTTCAGTCACGCATACCTCCTCGACGGGGTGGCCGTCGCAGAAGGCGACACTATTGCACTCGAAATCACGAGTCCTTTGAAGCCTGGCGTGATCAAGACCACCGAGGGAGACGACTTCACTTACCTGCTCATGCCCGTGCGCATCGGATAGAGGCCGAAACCCAAGCGTGCATATCACCAGGATCAGCCTCACGAACTACCGGAATATCGCATCATGGGAAGTGAAACCACATCGCTCCCTGACCGTTCTTCTCGGTCCGAATGCGGCCGGTAAGACGAACACGATCGAGGCCATACAAGTCGCGTGCACAGGAACATCGTTCCGTAGACCCACATGGGATGAACTGGTCCAATGGGAGAAACAGACCTCCAAGATCACGATAGAGGCTGACGGGGAGACACCCGGAGTCTCAACGACACTCGTAGTGGATGCGGGTGGTCAACGGACCTGGAAGGTCAACGGAGTGCAGAAGAGGTCACTGGCGGACGCTACACGCTTCGTCCCAGTGGTCATGTTCACACCGGACGACCTTGTTATGATCAAAGGCCCTGCAGACCAGAGGCGATCGAGCCTTGATGCCCTTGGTGAACAACTCTCGGTGGTGTATGGAGCCCTACGACGCGATTACCTGCGTGTGGTCAGGCAGCGGAACGCACTTCTCCGTGACGAAGCCACGCTCACCACACTCGAACCATGGGATTTGCAGTTGATCAACCTCGGCGCACGGCTCCACACCCATAGACGGCGCCTTCTCGCACGGGTCGCCGGATACTTGGCCCCTGTGTACCGCGACCTCTCTGGTGGCGAGGTGCTGGGTGTAAGGATGGTCGATCATTGCGGGGTGGGCGATATGGCACTCAAAGAGGAAGTCCCACACGAGATCGTCGTGGACGGACTGACACGAGAGCTCGCACGCAGGGCTGTAGACGAACAGCAACGCAAGGTCACACTCGTCGGACCGCACCGGGACGATATCGAGTTCACGATCGACGGAGCCGAGGCCCGCTCCTATGCGAGTCAAGGACAACAGCGCACGATAGCCTTGGCCTGGAAACTCGCCGAGGTCCGAGTGGTGAACACCGTGCTGTCGAAGACCCCCGTCTTGCTTCTTGATGATGTGATGTCCGAACTAGACCAAGACCGCAGGGCGGCTCTTACCGGACTCATACAACAAGACATCCAGACGTTCGTAACAACCACCAACACGGGGTATTTCGACCCAGGGTTGCTGGATCAAGCAAGCGTCCTCGATGTTGGGAAGTGCCCGTGAGCCCCAGAGCGAAGAAGAGCCAGAGCTTTGGAGACGCCGCGGAAGCGGCGTTGAGGAGGATCGACAAGTCGGGCAAACGCCACAACGCGCGGGTGGTCGGGGTGTGGAGTGAGGTCGTGGGGGCCGACATCGCCAGGCACACGAAGGGCTTCGCGTTTCGGGACGACAAGGAACTAGTGGTGTTCGTGGACACAGCAGCCTGGGCGAATGAACTGTCCTTGATGGCCTCCGACCTTAGCGCGAGGATAAACGCGTACGTCGGTGAGGATGTAGTGAGGTCGCTGAGGTTCACTGTATCCAGGACGGTGTCTGTCGAGCGCGCATGGGAAGCCACGATCGCGCGCGCGGAAGAGGAGTACGAACCCGAGCAGATCGAACCTGTGGAACTGAGCGATGTCGAGGTCGCTCAAGCCGAACACGTCGCGGCGGCGATCGATGATGGTGAACTGCGGGAGATCGCTCTACGGGTCATGATGAAAGACCTTGCGTTGAAGAAGGGGACCCGCGAAAAAGGGGTGTGAGGGGGACCACGCGAGCGGCCCCGGCGAACCGTCTGGAACCACCACTTGTGGTATACTTGACCAGGGCGAATGACTATATGTCGTGGTCGATTCGACCTCCACGCCCCGGCACCCGGCACGTATCAAACAGAGGAGCGAGAGTGCCCGAAAGCACATACTCAGGAAAAGACATCCAGGTCCTTGAGGGGCTTGAAGCCGTTCGCAAACGCCCCGGTATGTATATCGGATCGACCGGCCCGAAGGGTCTTCACCACCTGGTGTACGAAATCGTCGACAACTCGGTGGATGAGGCTCTCGCGGGATGCTGTAACAGCATCGAGATCGTCATCCATCAAGACGAGTCGATCACCGTGACCGACAACGGCAGAGGCATTCCTGTCGACAATGTGCCGAAGTATCGCAAACCCGGTGTAGAGGTCGCACTGACCATCCTGCACGCTGGCGGCAAGTTCGGTGGCAGTGGCTACAAGGTCTCAGGTGGCCTCCATGGAGTCGGCGTGAGCGTCGTCAACGCCCTCTCGACAAGACTCGAGATCGAGGTCAAGCGCGATGGGAAGATCTGGGCGATGGCCTTCGAGCGGGGCAAGACCGTTTCTCAGTTGACGGCGATCGGCAAGTCGAAGACGACGGGCACGAAGATCAGGTTCTGGCCCGACCCCGAGATCTTCGAGACCACGGAGTTCTCCTGGGACGTCATCGCGTCACATATGAGGGAGACCGCGTTCCTGAACAAGAACCTGAAGATCACATTGACCGACGAGCGCGAGCTCGAGCCTCGCTTCGAGGAGTTCCGGTACGCCGGTGGCATCGTCGACTTCGTGAAGTACTTGAACGAGAAGCGGGAGACCATCCATACGAAGCCGATCTACATCGAGGCCGAGGGTGCGGAGGGTGTGATCGAGGTCGCGTTGGGTTGGAACACCGGCTACTCGGAGACGGTGCTCTCTTTTGCGAACAACATCAACACCCATGAGGGTGGAACACACCTGGATGGTTTCAAGAACGCACTCACACGCACGATCAACGATTACGCCAGGCGCCAGGGCATACTGAAAGAGAAGGACGACAACCTCTCAGGTGAGGATATCCGGGAGGGTCTTGTGGCTGTGATCTCGGTGAAGCTCCGTGAGCCGCAGTTCGAAGGTCAGACGAAGACCAAGCTGGGCAACACCGAGATGCGCTCATTCGTCCAATCGGCGATGACTACCGGTCTCGCCGAGTTCCTCGAGGAACACCCGAAGCCGGCGAGGGCGATCATCACGAAGTCGACCCAGGCCGCCAAGGCCCGCATGGCCGCACGCAAGGCCCGAGAGCTGACGCGTCGCAAAGGTCTTCTCGAAAGCTCGACTTTGCCAGGAAAGTTGGCCGATTGTTCCATCAGAGAGGCCGCCCTCACTGAGATCTACCTCGTCGAGGGCGATTCCGCCGGCGGCTCGGCCAAGCAGGCGCGCGACCGCAGCTTCCAGGCCATCCTGCCGCTCCGCGGCAAGATCCTGAATGTTGAGAAAGCCGGCATAACACGCGCGCTGTCGTCGCTTGAGATCCAGGCCATGATCACTGCGTTCGGTACCAGCGTCTCCGAGGAGTTCAACCTCGACAACGCCCGGTACCACAAGATCATCATCATGACCGACGCCGATGTCGACGGCGCACACATCCGCTGTCTGATCCTGACGTTCTTCTACCGGTTCATGCGGCCCATGATCGACGCCGGATACATCTATATCGCGCAGCCACCGCTGTACAAGATCACATACGGTAAGAAGCACGAGTATGCGTATACCGACAAGCAACTGCAGCAGTTCCTGGCGACGCTTCCCGAGACCACGAAGTACAGCATCCAGCGGTACAAAGGTCTTGGCGAAATGAACCCAGAGCAATTGTGGGAGACCACGATGGACCCGGCCAAGCGGACGCTTCTCCAGGTGAATCTGGATGACGCCCTTGCCGCCGAAGAGGCGATCGTCGATCTCATGGGAGACCAGGTCGAGCCCCGCAAGCAGTTCATCCAGCGGCACGCGAAGAGCGTCCGCTTCCTGGACGTGTAACGCGTGACCCGGACGGAGACGCGCGATGACGCCGGACGAGAGGCAGACACCGCGATTCGAACCTCCTCCCTGGGAGGCCGAAGCGTTCGAGCGGTTCCGGTCGGAACAGGAGCGTGTGCGTGCGGCCACAGAGCTCGAGGACGCGCTTCATCAGGTGAAGGCGCAGGTGAAGGAGCCGCCGCAGGTGGTGCCGGTGGAGGCGATCGCCACCGGGGAGCCAGCGGAAGCTCAGGGGACCACAGGAGCACCGGCTGCATCACCGCCGGACACCCCGGACGACTCAACCCAAAGGGGCGGCCCTGTCCCGGAGGCGAGGATCGATGCGATGCTCGCCGAGTTGAAGGCACAGGAGACGCACAACCCGCAGGCGAGTCAGACCCTGGTGTACGGATCAGCGGCCTTCCTTGCGACCCTGGGTGTGTTCCTGGTGGTCTTCGCGATCACGATGTACTCCCGGACGAACCCTTCCGGTGGCTCGGCGATGGTTCTCGCGGCGATGACGTCGCTCATCATGCTCCTCGCCGGGGCGGGCTGCATCGCGGGGGCCGTAGTGTTGTACCGCAAGCATCATCAGTGATGAGGAGTGACACCAGGTGACCGAATCGGATATCGCAGCCAGTGTGATGCCCATCGATATCGAGGAAGAGCTGCGCAAGTCGTTCCTTGAGTACTCGATGAGCGTCATCGTCGCACGTGCGCTCCCGGATGTGCGCGACGGGCTCAAGCCTGTTCATCGCCGCATCCTCTACGCGATGAACGAGTCCGGCTTGCTGCCGAACCGCTCATACAAGAAGTCCGCGTGGACCGTAGGTGAAGTCCTCGGCAAGTACCACCCGCACGGCGATACCGCGGTCTACGACACCATGGTCCGTATGGCGCAGGACTTCGCGATGAGCGTCACCCTTGTGGACGGCCATGGCAACTTCGGCTCCGTCGATGGTGACTCGGCGGCCGCCATGCGTTACACGGAGTCACGCCTGGCGCGCCCCGCTATGGAGCTGCTCCGGGACCTGGACAAGGAGACCGTCGACTTCGGCCCCAACTACGACGACTCGCTCCAGGAGCCGCTGGTACTGCCTGCTCGGTACCCCAACCTACTGGTGAACGGTTCGACCGGTATCGCTGTTGGTATGGCGACGAACATCCCGCCGCACAACCTCTCGGAAGTGATCGACGCGACATGCGCGTTCATCGACGATCCCGAGATCACGACCGAGGGCCTGATGCAACACATGCCGGGCCCGGACTTCCCGACCGGCGCGATCATCATGGGCCGGGAGGGTATCCAGTCCGCCTACGAGACAGGGCGTGGATCAATCAAGATCCGCGGGAAGGCGCACATCGAGCAGACCTCGACCGGCCGCATGCGGATCATCATCAATGAGATCCCGTACGCGGTGAACAAGTCCAAACTGGTGACGAAGATCGCGGATCTCGTGCGCGAGAAGAAGCTGCCCGAGATCTCCGACCTCCGCGATGAGTCCGACCGCAAAGGCATGCGGATCGTCGTCGAGTTGAAGCAGACCGCGATCCCCCAGGTCGTGCTGAACAAACTCTTCAAGCACACGCCCCTCGAGACCGGCTTCGGCATCATCCAGCTTGCCCTGGTGGACGGCGAACCCAAGGAGCTCACGCTCAAGCAGATGCTCTCGCACTACATCGAGCACCAGAAGGATGTCATCATCCGGCGGACGAAGTACGAGCTTCGCAAGGCCGAGGAGAGGGCCCACATCCTCGAGGGCTACATCATCGCGCTGGACAACATCGATGAGGTCATCGCGATCATCAAGGCGAGCGCGGACGACCACGAGGCAAAAGCCCGGTTGACCGAGCGGTTCGGACTGTCGGACGCACAGACCGACGCCATCCTTGAGATGCGCCTGCGTCGTCTCACCGGGCTCGAGCGCACCAAGATCGAGGACGAACTGGCCGAGCTGCGCGAGAAGATCGCGTGGTACAAGAAGGTCCTCGGCGACATGTCGCTCGTGCTGCAGATCATCAAAGACGAACTTGGTGAGATCAAAGAGAAGTTCGGCTTCAAACGCCGCACGGAGATCACCGGGGCCGCGCGCGACCTCGACGTTGAAGACCTCATCGCCGAGGAGGACATGGTCGTCACCATCACCAAGGCCGGCTACGTCAAGCGTCTTCCGGTGGCGACGTATCGCCAGCAGAAGCGGGGTGGCAAGGGCGTCTCGGGTGTGAACCTGAAAGAGAGCGACTTCGTCGAGCAGTTGTTCATCAGCTCGACCCACGATTACGTGCTCTTCTTCTCCACAAAGGGCAAGGTCTACCGACTGAAGGTGCACGAGATACCTGTCGGGTCGCGGCATGCGCGCGGCACAGCCGTGGTCAACCTGCTGCCGTTCGAGCAAGACGAGCGCATCGCAGCGGTCATCACGACCCGCGAGTTCAGCGCCGACGAGTATCTGCTGTTCGCAACGTCGCACGGCATGGTGAAGAAGACCGCCATCCAGGCGTACGACCGCAGCCGCCGCGACGGCATCATCGCTATCAACCTACGCAACGGTGACGAGCTCATCGCTGTGCGCCGCGTGAAGCAGGGTGAGCGCGTGATGATGGTCTCCGCCGAGGGCAAGGCGATCACCTGGGACGAGTCCGACGCCCGCCCGATGGGTCGCGACACCACCGGTGTGCGTGGCATGAACGTAAAAGACGACGATCGCGTGCTCGGTATGGAGATCGTCTACCCGGGCTCCGAGCTCTTCGTGGTGACCGAGCGCGGCTACGGCAAGCGCACGCCGGTCGATCAGTACCCGATACAGAACCGCGGTGGCATGGGCGTCAAGACCATCCAGGTCACCGAGAAGAAGGGCCGCCTGGCGGGCATGAAGATCGTCATGCCGGGACACGAACTCATGCTGATCTCGGAGGAGGGTGTCGTCATCCGCGTGAAGGCCGAGGATATCAGCCAACTCGGCCGCTCCACGCAGGGCGTCAAGGTCATGAACGTCGGTGAGGCTGACAGGGTCTCGGCGATCGCCCGGGTGAGTGCCAAGAAGCGCAAGCGTCCTGCCGCCGTGGAGGGCCAACAGGCGCTTATCGAGGAGCCTGAGGATCGCGTGCCAGGCATGACGGACCGCGAGGCCGAAGCCGAGGAGCTCGTGAGCGAGGACTTCGACGAAGACGAATAGTGCCGCGTGGACCCCGCCATCGAGCGATGGCGGGGTCCAGCCACTCCCGGTGTCGGTTCGGCATCGTCACTGGGGGGCAGCGCCAGCGGACGGTGATACACGCTAGGATATGCACAGTCACGATCGGCGCTCCCCCGGGGAGCGCCGTTATTCATGCGCTAGGAAGGGTGTGACATGCGCCAGGGTCGGAAGATCATCGGACGGCTGCTGCCTGCCGGCACCCTGGACCTGGCGCGCGGATTCAGCGAGAACGCCCGCCGGTACCTCATGACGGCGGCGCTGCAGAACATCGGCTACGGGATCATCGGCACCGCATTCGCCATCTACATCAAGGACCGCGGCTTCGGTGAGGCGGTCGTAGGTGATGTCGAGGGTGCGCTGGCGCTTGCGGCCGCCGTGGTGTGCCTCACGTTGCCACCGCTGGTCACCTCGGTGGGATACCGGAAGCTGATGATGTTCGCTGGTCTAGCCCTCGGAGTATCCCGTCTCGGCCAGGCGTACGCGCCTTCGGCGATAGCGATCGTCGGCCTGGGCCTTCTGTACGGCATGGGCGACGGCGCCATGCAGACGCTCTCGACCGCGTTCTTGTCGGAGAACGCGGGACGGGGCGGGCGAACCAGGCTGTTCACCGCGGACTTCGTGGTGAAGACGAGCGCCATGGTCGCCGGTTCTCTCATCGGCGGTATCGTGCCGGTGCTGTTGCGACCGATGATAGGGGAGCACGACGCGTATCGTACGACGATCGTACTGGCCGCACTCGTGATGATGTCCAGCGGGGTATCCGCGTGGGGCATCAGTGACCGCCACCTCCCGGGAGCACGCGGCTTCGCTGGCTGGCTCGCCACGCTCCGCGGGTTCAGCTCCTGGGGTCGCGTCGTGCGCTTGCTGGTGCCGGAGATGCTGATCTCGCTCGGCGCGGGTCTTGTGATGCCGTTCGTGGCGTTGTTCCTCAAGCACCGTCTGGGCGCGACGGTCACGGAGGTCGGCGCCATCCAGGCGGTGAGCTCGGTGGCGATGGCGATCGCGGCACTTGCGACCCCGCACCTTGCGCGGCGCATCGGACTCGCGGGGACCGTGGTGCTCACGGAGCTCGCGTCGCTGCCGTTCCTGTTGTCGATACCCTTCGCGCAAAGCCTTCCGGTGGCGGCCGTCCTGTTCTGGCTGCGAGGCATGCTGATGAACATGTCATGGCCGATCTACAATCAACTGTCGATGGCGGGGCTTCCCGCCGCGGACAAACCGCTCGTCGCCGGCTGGGTGCGGTTCGGCTGGAGTGTCGCGTGGCTTGCGGGGAGTTCGATCGGTGGACGACTCATGGAGCAGTCGTACACGACGCCGTACTTCTACACGGCCGCGCTCTACGCCTCGGGCGCCGTGGCCACGTTCCTGCTCCTACGACGCATCCGCGACGACGAACACCCGCATGACGATCACGCAGAAGGGGAGGGGGCCACCAGTCTGGGTACGGTGGTCGCCGGGTGATAGGATGGTCATCGTGAACACTCGCGAACCCATTCCGGCCGCCGTCGACGCGGTGCTGTTCGACCTCGACGGCACGGTCGTCGATACGATTCCTCACATCCTCGCGTCCTTCCGGCACACCACGGCCGAGGTCTTCGGCGCGCCGTTGCCTGACGCCGAGCTCATGCACAGTGTGGGCATCCCGCTCGCACATCAGATGCGTCAGTTCACCGACGATGAGGAGACAGCACAGCGTCTGCTCTCGGTCTACCGCGAGTTCAATCACCGTACGCATGACGAGATGGCGCGGTTGTACCCCAACACCCTGACGGCGCTCGACGCGCTCCTGGCGGCCGGCGTCCCGATGGGCATCGTGACATCCAAGGGCCGGCCGATGGCAGACCGCGCTATGGAGCTGTTCGGTCTCGGCAGGTACTTCCGGACCGTTATCACCGCCGATGACACGCCGGCCCACAAGCCAGATCCGCTGCCTGTCAGGATGGGTGCCGAGGCCCTCGGCGTGCTTCCGTCTCGTGCCGTGTACGTGGGTGACAGCCCGATGGACGTCCAGGCAGGCAATGGTGCGGGCGCGTTCACGATCGCGGCGACATGGGGGGTCGCCTCCCGCGAGCGGCTGGTGGCGGCTGACCCGGATGTCATCATCGATGACATCGCCGAGCTGCCCGCGGTCCTTGGTATCGGCTAGCAGAGGACTCCACGGGTTCCCGCGTTAGAGTGGCCCACGACCCAGGCCGTGCCTCATGACATGAAGTCGCTCGGGTCGACGTGGTCCAGGAAGTCGCGGAACTTCTCGACCTCCTCTTCTTCATCGACCTCGGTCACCTCGACCGCCGCCTCGGCGAAGATCTCCTCGGCAACGAAGATGGGGCAGCTGGCGCGCACCGCCAGAGCGACGGAGTCCGATGGGCGGGCGTCCACGGCGAGCTCGCGGTCTTCGCCCCGCAGGAGTATCGCGGCGTAGAAGGTGCCCTCCTCAAGGCGCGTGATCTCCACCCGACTCACCATGAAGCCGAGCGTGCCTATGGTGGTGTGGAGCAGGTCATGCGTCATGGGACGCGGAGCCTCGATGCCCTGCAGCGCAAGGATGATGGCGCTCGCCTCGGCGTGCCCTATCCAGATCGGCAGCGCGAGACGCGGGTTGGTGGAGGGGTCGTCGGCGCGTACGAGCAGCAGCACCGGCTGTTCGGTGACCGGATCCAGACTCAATCCCGCTATGCGCACGTGTATCACGGTGCTCCTCCTTTGCGCTCGTTCCCACGGTAGCACGCTGTTGCGGAACCCGCTCGTACACGGGCATACTTCATAACCGGGGAGTAGGGGAATGGGGGGGGGTGTCATGCGGTTCGAGATACAGACCCAACGGCGCGAGCAGATGGTGGAGATCACCCGTGAGATCGCCGATGTGGTGGCCGCGTCGGGTATCGCCGAGGGTAGGGTCCTCGTGTTCTGCCCGCACACCACCGCCGCCGTCACGCTCAACGAGGCGGCCGATCCGGATGTACGGACGGACATCCTTGAGGGGTTGTTTGCGGAACCCGCTCGTACACGGGCATACTTCATAACCGGGGAGTAGGGGAATGGGGGGTGTCATGCGGTTCGAGATACAGACCCAACGGCGCGAGCAGATGGTGGAGATCACCCGTGAGATCGCCGATGTGGTGGCCGCGTCGGGTATCGCCGAGGGCAGGGTCCTCGTGTTCTGCCCGCACACCACCGCCGCCGTCACGCTCAACGAGGCGGCCGATCCGGATGTACGGACGGACATCCTTGAGGGGTTGTCGCGGCTAGTCCCCGAGGATGGCGGGTGGCGACATGTCGAGGGCAACTCGGACGCCCACATCAAGTCCTCGCTCATCGGCGCAAGTATCGACATCCCGATCTTCGGCGGACGACTCGCGCTCGGCGCGTGGCAGGGGGCGTACCTGTGCGAGTTCGATGGACCGCGGCGGCGGACGCTAGCAGTCTCGGTCTGTCGCTCCTGAAGGTTCTTGACGCTGGTTCGAGCCGTGGGCTATTGTAACCAGGCTGTTCGCAGCATGGGCCCGTAGCTCAGTTGGTTAGAGCGCACGGCTGATAACCGTGAGGTCAGTGGTTCGAATCCACTCGGGCCCACCATGACGCGAGTATGAAGGCCCCGGGAGACCGGGGCCTTCTTGCGTTGCCGGACGATCCGGCCGATATCAGCGGGTAGCGAACGCCAGGCGGACTCCGAATCCGACCAACAACGACCCCGTCAGTGCTTCGAGCGTTCGATACACGGCTGGATGCGCGAGCAGCGGACGGATCGTGCCAAGCGCAAGGCTCAACACAGTCTGCCATGTGACGCTGATGCACCCATGGACACCCGCGAGGAGCAGCGACCTGATCAGGACCGGCTCTCCCGGAGCGATGAACTGCGGCAGCAGCGCGAGATAGAACAGGGCCACCTTCGGGTTGAGCGCGTTGCAGAGGAGCCCATCGAGCAGGAAGCGGCGCGATCCCGGTGGCGCCACCACCCCACGCACCTCCGCCTCCTCGCCCTCAACGGCGTCGAACGCTCGGCCACGCCCACGCCAGGCGCTCATGAACGAGCGCGCACCGAGATACCCGAGGTACACGGCGCCGCAGACCTTCATCACCACGAATGCCGTGTCGGAGGTGCGCAGCAGAAGCGAAAGGCCGAGGGCGGAGGCGCTTGCGTGCACGAAGTGGCCGAGCCCGATGCCCAGCGCCGCGGCGATACCGGCCCGCGGACCACCGCTGAGCGTCGACCGGATGACGAGCATGATGTTCGCGCCCGGGGTGAGCACCAGCACGAGCGCGAGCCCGGCGAATGCGATGAGACGGCTGTCGATCTCCGGGTCCTCCTACGGTCGCGTGTCACGTGCGCGTCCGATGGTAGGACTCCGGGGCGGCCAGCTCAATCCCGGGTCTCAGTATCGCAGGAGCGCAACGGCATCCTCCCCGTGCGGCATGCGCTCCGCCGGGAACACGACCACGGCCCCGGAGCTCCGCAGCGTGTCGAGCGCTGCCTGCTCGAGGAGGTCCATGGGTCCTTCGGCTTCCGCTGCCGGGAGCCATGCTTCGGCTGTATCCGATAGGAGCAGGGAGTCCACGCGCCCCGCCGCGGCCGCCTCCGTGATGCCAGCCGGCTCAGTGATCACTCTGGGAGAAGCCCACATGTCCAGGACGCTCTCGAGCACCCGGCCGCTCTGCCGGTCGAACGCCCCGGCGGCTATCGCCCATGAGCGCTCGTGCAGCACCTGTTCGCCGATGGCATCAGGGTTCCCGGTCACAGCGCCATCGAGCAACGCCGGACATGTGCTGATCTCACGGTAGAGCGGGATGAGGTAGTCGACGCCAGCAAGAACCAGCGGTGCATGCTCATCACCCAGGTGCTCGTGGAGCCCTCGGTCGATATCGCGGAAGAAGCGGACCAGCTCTTTCTTGGTGTCCGGTTCCCCGGTGCCGTGGAACACGGCGGGACGGCGTCCGCCGGTACCGCTCGTGCCGGTATGGAACTGCAGCGAGGTCTTCTCGTAGTCCTCCCACTGCAAGGCGTCGCTCAGGCTCTCGGGGATGTGCTCTGCGGGGACCTCGGTAAGCGAGATCCGGTCGCCCTTGAGCAACCGCACCCGCTTCTGGCTCAGCGCGAGCACCCAGTAGGAGTCGTCCCTGCCGAGCAAGGGGAGGAGCGGCCGTACCGAGAAGCGGTGACTCACATGCACTCGCTCGGCAACAGGGAGGTCCACCTGGAAGATATGGTGCCCCTCGGTGCCGAGCAGCGCGACAAGACCGTCACGTGAGCGCAGCCACAGCGGGCGGTCGTCTGGCAGCGCCCGGGCGGGCGCAAGCAGCCGGTCGACCTCGGCGGTCTTGAGTCCCTGTTCGGCAAGCATCGCTTCGGCTTCGCGCAGGAGGTTCTTCAACCGTGTCGAGTCCGCCTCCTGACTGCCCGGGCCGAACCGCTGGGTGGGCAAGAAGAGCGACACCCGCAGACTGTCGGCCGGCTGTGCAAGGTCCAGGATGGTCTGGAGCGACAGGGCTTCCATGCTACCTCCTCAAGAACGGTGGCAGGAGCTCGCAGCGCACGGTGTGCGCGCGTGGCGATACGGTGGATATACCCACCCTGGGCCCCACCGGCCGCCTACGCGCCGAGCATCGCCACCGTCACGTGATGTCTTGCGCCGTCGTCGGTGAGCGGGACGCGCGCGTTCTCGCACGCCTCCCCATCCAGAAGCACGCGCGCGACACCACGGTTCACACCACGCGGGTTCTCCACCGCTATCTCGTACACCGACGAGCCGAAGCGGTATGACGCCGAGAAACCCGGCCATGTCTTCGGGATGCAGGGGTCCACCACCAGGTAGCGTGCACCGTCCTCGGCCACGGTATGGATGCCGAGGACTTCGCGTACGACCGCGCGGTGGAACCAGGCAGCGGAGCCGGTGTACCACGTCCACCCGCCGCGGCCGGTGTGCGGATCGATCGCATAGACGTCTGCCGCGATCACGTATGGCTCGACCTTGTATCGCTGCACGGCCTCCGCATCGAGGGCATGGCTCACCGGGTTGATGAGGTCGAGCAGCGAGACCGCCTCGTCGCCATCGCCGAGCCGTGCGTATGCCAGCGCGACCCAGAGAGCGGCGTGCGTGTACTGCCCGCCGTTCTCGCGCACGCCGGGCACGTACCCCTTGATGTAGCCGGGGTCGTGCTCCATCTGATCGAACGGCGGCGCCAGCAGGGCGACGAGCCCGTCGTCCCAGCGCACCAGCTCACTCTCCACGCTCTCCATCGCCCGGCGGGCGCGCTCGGGATCGCCCTGGCCTGAGATCACCGACCACGCCTGTGCGATGGCATCGATCCGGCACTCAGCGGCATGAGCCGTGCCGAGGGGGGTCCCGTCGTCGAAGTAGGCCCGACGGTACCAGGCGCCGTCCCATGCGTGTGCCTCGGCCGCTTCGATGAACGTGGCAGCCGTGGCGCGCAGCCTGGCGGCCGATGCGGCGTCATCACGAAGGTCGCAGACGCTGGCGAATCCCCGCATCGTCACGTCGAGGAACCAGGCGAGCCACACGCTCTCGCCGCGTCCTTCGGCGCCCACGCGGTTCATGCCGTCGTTCCAGTCGCCGCCGCCGATGAGCGGCAGACCGTGGCTGCCTTTCGGCGCGAGTGAGAGCGCCGCGAGACAGTGCTCGTACACCGAAGCGACCTTGAGCGACGCGACCGGTTGGAGGTAGCTGTCCTCACGGTCGTCGGGAACAGCGGGACCTTCGAGGTACGGCGTCTCGACGTCGAGCACCGAGAGGTCGCCGGTGGCCTGTACGTACTCGGCCACCACGAACGGCAGCCAGTGACGGTCGTCAGTGAACCGCGTGCGGACGCCCCGGCCGGAGACCGGCTGCCACCAGTGCAGGACATCGCCTTCGGCGAACTGATGACGTGAGGCCTCGATGATGTGATCGCGCACAAGCCCCGGGTGCGTATCGATGAGTGCGAGGCAGTCCTGCAGCTGGTCGCGGAAGCCGAACGCACCGGATGACTGGTAGGTGGCGGTGCGGCCCCAGGTACGGCAGGCGAGCGACTGGTAAAGCGACGCCGGCACCATCGCGTTCAGACGTCGATCGGGAGTGTCCACGCGGATCGCGTCCAACCGGTCGCGCCAGGCGCGTGTGGCGGCCTCGAGCTCGATGTCGATCGCACCGGGCTCGCGCATGCGTGCGATGAGCGCGTGCGCCTGCTCCACGCTCTCGGTCTGGCCGAGGACGAACGCGACCTCGGCGGTCTCTCCTGGTTCGAGCTCAAGGGGACGCATGAGGGCTCCGCAGTTGTCGTGGAAGCGACCGCACAGCCCGCCGAGGTGGGCCCGCCCCATCGCGGCCGGTGCGGCCGGCGTGCCGTTGCGCCCGATGAACTCGGTGCGGCTGGCAGTATACGAACCGCCCGACACGGTGGACGCCACGAACGCGGGGCGTCCCGGGAAGTCGAGGTTGAACCAGCTGTGCGCCATGAGCGCCTCGGAGGCCTCGTCCCACCAGGTCACCACACGCTGCTGCGCGGCGCTGCGCGAATCGCCGAGGCTCCATTCCACCAGGTGGGTGACGGAGAGCGAGCGGCGCGTGCCCCCTGTGTTCGTGAGCTTCAGCCGTGCGATACGCACGGGCGCGTCGTCGGCGATGAACCAGTCGAGCGTGTGCTCGATGCCGTGGCTGGCGTGCTCGAAGCGGGTGTATCCGCGTCCATGACGGATCACGTGCGTGCCGCCACCGCGCACAGGCAGCAGCGTGGGGCTCCAGAACTCGCCCGTGGTCTCGTCCCGCACGTACAGGCACTCACCGGTGCCATCGGAGACCGGATCGTTGTTCCAGGTGCTGATGCGGTTCTCATGGCTGTTCTCGGCCCACGTGCAGCCGATGCCGGCTTCCGACACAAGCGTGCCGAATCGCGGCCGGGCGATGACATTCACCCAGGGAGCGGGTGTGGTCTCACCGTCCGACAGCACGATCACGTACTCGTCACGCTCCAGATCGAAGCCGCCGAGGCCGTTGTCGAACGCGAGCGACGGCCGCTCGAACACGGCAGCGGGATACGCCGCGGGCTCGGCAGAGGGCACCAGCGCGGGTGGCGGTTCGGGGTGATCGGCTCGCCGGTCGAGCTGCAGCTGAAGCGGGCCGCGGTCTCCCTCGAGGACCACGCGCGCGGCGCTCTCAAGGAGGTTGAACACCTCCGGGCGCATCTGGTCGGCGGTGCGCAGGAACACGCCGCCGGGCCGGTCCGTGAGTTGTAGGGCGTGGCCGGTGCGCAGCAGAGTACGAAGACGCCCATCGAGCTCCGAGGCGTAGCCGGTAGGACGCGTGTTCAGGATGACCAGGTCGGTCTCGAACCCCTTGCTGCGCCAGTACTGATGGGCGAGCAGCGCCTGCCGGGCGAGCGGCGTCTGGTCGACCTGCTCGATCTTGAGGAGCAGGATCGGGTAGTCGCCCGAGATGCCGATCTCCCACAGCCCTGAGACCGACAGCCGGTTCTCGACCTCGGTGAGCACCTTCAGGCGCGAGTACGGATCGGTCAGCAGCATCCGCGAAGCGAGCCTGAGGTAGGTGACCGACTCCTCGGGCGTGATGCCGAGGTCCCGCAGCTCGATCCGGCTCGTCGACCACGCGAGGTCCGCGGCACGCTGGGCGTTGGCGATGTCGTGATACTTCTCGGCGAGGTACTCCACCTGCTCGCGCGAATCGGCGGCGCCGGTGATGTACGCCAGCCGCGCCGTCTCGCCAGGCGGCACCACGAGCGGCTGCCTGATGGAGCAGATCGGGTCGAGCACCGCTCCCGCGGTGTTGGTGAGGCGCCCGTCACCGAAGATCGCGTGTGCGCTCACCGGTGTGTTCAGCCTGCCGAGGAAAGCGGCGCGGTCGGTCTCGTACGACCACGAGCACGCGTCTAGGGAGTCACACGCGAGGAGGTGGATGCCCCAGTAGCGCGGCTCCTCCGATGACCGTGGCCGACGGGAGAACAGGAGCGCCGTGTGCTCTTCGAGCGGCTCGGTCTCCACGAAGAGGTTGCTGTAGGCCTTGTGTGCACGGTCGGCCCCGCGGGGGGCGAGCGTGACCTCGAGGTACGACGTGACCTCGAGTGCGAGGGGCTCATGACCGTGGTTGGTCACGGTGATGCGCCTGACCTCGACATCGTCTTCAGGGGAGACGACGATCTCGGTGTGCGTCTCCACATCACCGTCCATACGGCTCACCGTCCATACGGCGGAAGTCGGCACGGTCGGCGGAGAACGTGACGTGGTAGTCATCGGGTTCGGCGACCGACGGCTGATAGGCCGCCGACCACACCCGACCGCTCTCCACGTCCTTGAGGTAGAAGAACGTGCCCCAGCAGTCGCGGGTGATGTCCTCGCGGTAGCGCGTCACGGTGCGGTCGCGCCAGCGACTGTAGCCTCCGCCGGCGTTGGTGACCATCACCGAGTACGAGCCGTTGGACAGGAAGTGCGTAGCGGGGACCGGCGTGTTCGCGAGCGGGTACGCACGTGTGACCGGCGGCGGCACCTCGCGCACCGAGCGCACGAACTCCACTTCCTCGGCACGCGGCTGGGCGACCTGCACGCGGCGCGGCACGCGCTCCTGCAGCAGCAGCTCGGCGGAGGTCACGAGCGGGTCGGCGTGGAAGCGGTCCTGCATCCGGTAGCCGCACAGCATGTTGCCGAGGGACAGCATGCTCATCCCCTGGTGGTGCGCCATGTACGCCTTGACGACCGCGCGCTCCTTGCCGGCCGGCACGCGACCGGGTGTGTAGTCGATCGCCTCGTAGTAGCCGTACCAGCCCTCGCCGCCCTGCCGGGTCAGCGTCTCGAGGTTCGAGAGCGCGTCGCGCGGCGCCACCATCAGCGCGAGCACGGTAGCGTATGGCGCGATGACCACGTCGGCCGAGAGGCCGCGCTTGAGGCCCAGGCCCGGCACACCGAACGCCTGGTACTGGTACGTGAGCTCCACGTCCTTGGCGTTGAACGCCGACTCGGACACGCCCCACGGCACCCCGCGCTGGCGGCCATACTGGATCTGGCGGCGGACCACATTGGTGTAGGTGCGGTCGAGCAGCGTCTCGGGCCACGTCTTCATCACGAGCAACGGCATGAGGTACTCGAACATGCTCGCGCTCCAGCTCACGAGGGCAGCACCGCCCTCGGTGCGCGTGACCGCCCTGCCGAGGCGGAACCAGTGCTCCTGGGGCACATCGCCCTTGGCGATCGCCAGGAAGCTCGCCAACCGGCACTCGCTCGCCAGCATGTCGTAGTAGGAGTCATCGAGCCGGCCCTCGGCGGTGTTGAAGCCAATCGAGAACAGGAGCCGGTGCTCATCGAAGAGCATCGCGAAGTCCGTGTGCTCCCACATCTCGCGGGAGATGTCGGCCGAAAGGCGGAGACGTGCGAGGAGGGTGACCGCTTCGGCGCGTGCGCCCCGGATGCCGGCCGCCATGCGGGCCGCCCATGCGGCGTCGGAGCCGCCGGAATCCGACATCGCGTCGAGCGCCTCAAGCGCGTCGCTGAGCCCCTCGGCAAGACCGACCAGGCTCGGGACATGCGCGAGCAGCGGCGCGAGGGCGGGGACGGGCTCGCCGCTGTGGGTTCCCGCGCCAGCCAGCACGTCGCGCGCCCAGGGGGCGTAGGTGTCGATGACGCCGAGCGCGCCATCGACGGCCTCGACGACCGCGTCGATCGATCGTGCCGCGTTGGCGGTTACCGCGTCTTCGGCCGCAGCGGATGCGATGCGGCCGGCCCGATCGCCGAGCGGCGCTGTGAGCGCGCGCAGACCCTCGAGCAGTGCAAGCCACTCGCCAAGGTTGATCGGTGCCGAGTCGAGCGCGAATCGCCGAGCGGCGCTGTGAGCGCGCGCAGACCCTCGAGCAGTGCAAGCCACTCGCCAAGGTTGATCGGTGCCGAGTCGAGCGCGATCCGGCGAACCACTTCCTCGAGTGCCGTTCGGGCCTCAGCGCGATCGTCGGCGATATCCGCCGGTCCGCGCACCGCCGCGAGCTCCTCGAGGGCGAGCCGCGCAGTGTCACCGATGCCGGCGAGCAGCTGTGCGTCGAGGACGGGGCGCTCGGAGACCTCGAGGAGCGCCACGCGCAGTGCCAGCAGGTGGCCTGCGAGGTTTCCCGAGTCGACCGTGGACACATAAGTGGGCCGGAGCGGCAGCAGGGTGGTGGTGTCGTACCAGTTGTAGAAGTGACCGCGGAAGCGCTCCATTCCCACCATGGTGGTGAGGGTTCGGGAGACGCTCTCCGTGAGCTGCGTCACCGTGAGGTAGCCAAGGTCGTACGCGGTGACGGCCGCGAGCAACTGCAGCCCCATGTTGGTGGGGGAGGTGCGGTGGGCGACCTCGCCCTTCGGGTCCTCCTGGAAGTTGTCGGGCGCGAGGTGGTGGTCCTCGGCTGTCACGAACGTCTCGAAGAACCGCCAGGTCTTGCGTGCCGCTCTTCGCATCACCGTCACGTCGGCCGGCGTGATGTCCGGGTCCGGCTTCGGGGTGGGCCTGCTGGCACGCCATGCCGCCACCGGCGCGTACGCCCAGACTCCGAGGAGCGGGGCGTACGGCACTGCGGCGACCGGTCCGCCGATGAGCATGATGGGCACTGCGCCCATCACCGCGAGCGCGCTCGCCACGCCCATGCGGTGGGTGAACGACGCCAGGGCCCCCGCACCGAGCCGGCGCTCGACCTCGGCGGCGGTCTCCCACTCCAGCATGTCGCGCCGGCTCACGAACATGCGCCAGAGCGCTCGCAGGGTGGCGTCGGTCATCAGCTGTGCCTGATGGGGCAGCACGGCGATGTCGAGCAGTGTGCGCACGACGTCACGGCGGATATCGGAGAGCAGGGTCCCGCGCTCGCTACGGGTGTCGGCCGGTGTTCGCCGCAGGAGCGAATCCGCAAGACCGAACAGCAGCGGGAACAACAGGAGCGCGGCGATGATGCCGAGCCAGATCCACGACATCGGTGGCAGCACGGCGAACCCGGCGATCGCAAGCGCCACTGTCGCGAGCGGCACCAGTGAACGGCGGAGGTTGTCGACGATCTTCCAGCGATGCAGGGGCGTGAGCGGGTTGCGTTCGCGGCCGCCCGGCACAGGCACGTGCGGCAGGAGCCAGGGCAGTGTCTGCCAGTCGCCACGGACCCAGCGGTGAAGGCGCGCGCAGTGCGAGATGTAGCTCGACGGCTGGTCGTCGTAGACCTCGATATCCGATGCCAGTCCGGTCCGCAGGTAAGAGCCTTCGAGCAGATCGTGCGAGAGCAGCGTGTTCTCCGGGAAGCGATCCTCCAGGACCGCGTTGAACACGTCGACCTCGAAGATGCCCTTGCCGGTGAACGACCCCTCGCCGAAAACGTCCTGGTAGGTATCGGACACCGCCCCCGCGTACGGATCGACGCCGGTCACGCCGGAGTAGAGCCAGGCGAAGAGGCTGTCCTCCGAGCCCTCGAGCGACATGGCCACACGCGGCTGGATCAACCCGTATCCGCGACGGACCGTGCGGGTCGCCGGGTCCACCACGGCGCGGTTGAGCGGGTGTGCGATGGTGGACACGAGCTTGCGCGCACCATCGCGCGGCAAGACGGTGTCGGTGTCGAGTGTGATCACGAAGGTCACCTTCGCGTACCCGGTGGGATCACCGTCGGCGATGGTGAACGACGTGTCTGTCGCGCCGCGGAGCAACCGGCAGAACTCGGTGAGCGCACCGCGCTTGCGCTCCCAGCCCATCCAGGTCTTATCGGCCGCGCTCCAGGTCCGGCCGCGCACGAAGAGCGAGAAGGGGTGGTCGCCATCGCGCCCGTACCGCGCGTTCAGAACGGCGATGCCCGACCGGGCCGCCTCTATCACCGTGGAGTCGGTCTCAGCATGTTGTCCGGGCCCGCCGCGAAGGTCGGCCAGTATCGCGAACCGCACGTTCGGGTCACGGTTCGCCAGGAATCCGACCTCCATGTTGTCCACCACGTGCTGTGCCGCTGCAGGCGAGGTGAGAAGCGCCGTGTACACCACCATCGTGCTGTGCGCCTGCGCCACAGGGGTGCGATGGTCGATCTTGGCGAGCATCCGCGGAGGCCAGAGCCACGCGGCCAGGCGGTTGGCGAGCGTCACACCCACATCGGAGACGGGGATCACGGCGAGCACGCCCATCAGCACGCCCGATCCTGCGCTTCCGGTGGCCGAGGCGACGAACCAGCCGATCGCCGAGGCGAGCGTCGCGGTAGCGGCGGCCAGCACTCCCCAGTAGATGACACCGCGCGCGGCGAGAGGGCCGCGGTGGAGGCGTTCGCGCAGCCGCGGGCGGTACCCCACCGAGCGTTCGAACGCGTACCGGCCGTCGCTGATCAGGTGGTATCCCACGTGGCTCCGGAGGGTGTCGGCCGGGTCCGAGGCGAGGGCCTGGAGGCAGTGACTGATGACCGCCTCCGCCACGCCCACCTCGTCAAGCGCTCCGCGCTCGGCGAGCTCCTCGACCGTGTGTCGCAACCGATCCCTGCTCGCGAAGTCCATGCGGGCGTACACGCCGGCCGGGTCCTCGCGCAGGACCTGCTCGACCACGCTCACGTCCTCGAAGAACTCGCGCCACTCCAGCGCATCCAGGAACCTGATGCTCGTGATGGCGTTCGCGATCGACACCTGATCGGCCGCCTGGTGCTGGTGCTCCTCCATAGTGAGGCGCTCGAGATCGGCTCCGTGCCGTTCCAACGTGCGCTCGATCCAGTCAGCGAGCGGCTCGAGACCGGCCTCGTGTCCGAGCAGGCGCTGCGAAAGCCGAAGGAGGAACGCGGGAGGGGCCGCCGCGTGCGCCCGGTCGAGCTCCGTGATGCGCTCTGCCAGCTCGGCGGGTCCCTGGTCAGCGGCCATCACGAGACGATCCGCGAACCGTTCCCCGCCGACGATCGCCTGATGGCTCTCGAGGATGCGTACACCGAGCCTGCGAAGGTTCTCCACGAGCACGGCCCGGAGCATGATCGGCACAGCCCAGACCTCGCCGATCGTGAGCGGGGAGACGTCCTGATACGCGTGCATGAACGACGTGAGCGTCTCCTCGTCGACGCGTGAGTCGGTGTGCGCTAGCAGGGTGGCGACGGCCTCCATCAGCCGCGGGTACTCCGCGAACGGTCCCTCGGTAAGACGCCGGAGCTCTGCGCCATACCGCGCAGGCAGGTCCTCGGTCACCAGCGCGACCTGCTCCTCTATGAGGTAGTAGTTGTCGAGGATCCACTCGGCGGCGGGAGCCACAGGGATGTCATCCCGGGCATCGGTGACAAGCACCCGGTAAACGGCCGCCAGTTCGGTGGCGGCACTCTCCACGAGCCCGAGCACGGGAGTGTGCGTGCGTGCGGGCCGGTCGTTCCATCGCTGGCGTCGCGCCAGCGATCGCGCGGCGGCCGTCAGGCGGTCGGCGCCGAGCAGTTCGCTCCGCAGGGGCTCTTCGGCGCGGGGCCGCAGGGGGTCGGCGGGATGGCTGATGGTCGATCACCTCGTGTCACGCCGTGAGGGCAGGATGGTGGGCTCTGGCACACCGTCCCTATTGTGCCACGTTCTTGCTGCCGAAACGCCCGCGGCACGGCACGGGCATTGCTGCTAAGATACCCGCCTGGGTATCCAATCCGTCATATGACGCGGAGGTCAGATGAAACGCGCGCAGATGCTTGCACTGGCGGCCGGAGCGGTCGTGGTGATCGTGGCCACGGCACGGGCATTGCTGCTAAGATACCCGCCTGGGTATCCAATCCGTCATATGACGCGGAGGTCAGATGAAACGCGCGCAGATGCTTGCACTGGCGGCCGGAGCGGTCGTGGTGATCGTGGCCGTCGTCGCCCTCTCCTCTGGCGCACCGGCGCCGGGGCTGATCGACAACGGTGAGCTGTCGCGACTCCAGAAGCAGGGTGCGCGCATCGTCGATGTCAGGACCGCTGCCGAGTTCACGGGCGCTCACATCGAGGGCGCCGAAAACGTACCGGTGAGCGATCTCGCCGCAGCGGCGGATGGCTGGGACCGGACGGCCCCCGTGGTCGTCTACTGCGCGGTGGGTGACCGGAGCGGCAGCGCCGCAGGCGTGCTGCAGTCCATGGGCTTCGAGCGCGTGTACGACCTCGACGGCGGTATCGCGCAGTGGGATGGCGCGCTCGCGGGCGGAGCGGCGCCAGCGGCGGACGCCGGTACCGGCCCGCAGGTCGCGCTCTCAGGGCTCCCGATCCTCTACGAGTTCTACACCGATTGGTGACCCAGCTGCCAGACGATGGCGCCTGTGGTCGACAGGCTCAAGAACGAGTATCAGGGCGTGGTGGAGTTCCGTCTCATCAACGTGGAGACCGACGCCGAGGGGGCGCAGCTCGCGAGCGACTTCGGCGTCCAGTTCGTCCCGTCGTTCGTCCTGCTCGGCAGCGATGGTGCACAGCGCGACCTGCTTGTAGGCGAGATGACCGAGGAGCAGCTTCGCGCCGCGATCGACGCCCTCGAGTGAGCCGGCGTGCGTAGAAGTCCCGTACCCGGGGTACACAGTCTATACGACCGCTTCGTTCCCGAGCTGGATCGAGGTGATGGCATCGAGCCTGTGACGAGCTGGTTTTCCACCAGGGTGGCCGATGAAGGATCCCCCCGCTACGCGTGTGTGTGAGTCATGTCTCAGACATTCGAGGTTCGGTACGTGTGTTGATCCTGTCAGTTCGGCGATGCAAGTGCAGGACCGCGTACGCGAGTGGATACCGGGCATAAGCCTCTGTGACCTGCGGGGGTGCGGCCGGGAGGCGGAAGCGTCTGCCAGGCCAAGAGCTCTCTAGGATGGCCCTTTGGAGGGGCGACTCGGGCGGTGCGACAGTCACCCTGGTGCGGCGATACTGGCGGTGGGTGCGCGGGACACGCGTACCCACCGCTTCTGCTTGGCCCGGCACCGCTGCTCGAACTCGTCACAGATGCTATACTCTCCGTCTGCCAGCCCCGCGGGGCCAGTTCGGGCGAGTGGCGCAACGGGAGCGCACCTGCTTTGCACGCAGGGGGTTGTCGGTTCGAATCCGATCTCGTCCACCAGCCGATGACACGGCCGGTCGTCTCTCACAGACGGCCGGCCGTTCGCATTCCCGACCGCGATATCGAGAGGCGCCGCGTGTTAGGGTGTCGGGGTGCAGGGGTAGCCTATCCGTGGCCGCCGTCGCAACACGGCTGGCGCGCTATCATCGGTCCGATTCGGAGTGTTCAGACGCAGGGGTGGGGGATCCATGAGCAGTATCGTCGAGGTGCGTGCCCTGACGAAGCGGTTCAACGAGCTTGTCGCGGTGAACGAGGTGTCGTTCTCGATCGAGGAAGGCGAGGTGTATGGTCTCCTCGGCCCGAACGGGGCGGGCAAGACCACCACGATCTCCATGATGTCCTGTCTGATCGAGCCGACCTCCGGTGCGATCATGGTCGACGGGCATGACTCGGTCCGCGAACCCGGAGCCCTGAAGGCCGCTCTTGGCGTGGTGCCGCAGGAGGTGGCGCTGTACCCGACCCTGACCGCCGCCGAGAACCTCCGGTTCTGGGGGAGCATGTACGGCCTCCGCGGGGATGCGCTCAAGCGCGCTGTCGCCGATGCTCTTGAGCTTGCGGGGCTGGCGGACCGCGCGAAGGAGCGCATCGAGAAGTACTCAGGCGGTATGAAGCGGCGCATCAATATCGCCGCCGGCATCCTGCACAAGCCACGAGTGCTCTTGATGGACGAACCCACGGTCGGGATCGATCCCCAGAGCCGCAACCACATCCTCGAGACGGTGAAAGACCTCAACGCCGCCGGGATGACGGTGCTGTACACAAGCCACTACATGGAGGAGGTCGAGTATCTCTGCGACCGCATCGCGATCATGGACCACGGCGCGATCATCGCCGAGGGGACCCTGAACGAACTCCGTGATGTGGTGGGCGGCATGGATGTGGTGGCTGTGAAGGTCGCAGGCGCCACACCGGAGGTGCTCGAGCGCGTGCGCGCCATCGAGGGTGTGGAGGGCGTGGAGAGCGCCGAGGACGCGCTCGAGGTGCTCACCCGCAGCAGCGGATCGATCATGGGGAGGCTGGTATCCACGCTCGAAAGCGAGGGCGCCCACGTGACCTCGGTATCGGTGACAGAGCCGAACCTCGAAAGCGTCTTCCTGCACCTCACCGGCAAGAGTCTGCGGGACTGAGCCATGCGAAACCTACTGACCATCGCCGCCAAAGACACGCGGATCATGGTGCGCGACCGCGCAGCGCTGCTCGTGATGCTCGCCATGCCGCTCGGCCTCATATTCATCCTCGGCTCCGCACTCGGCAACCTCGGCGAAGGCGACTCGCTCGATGCTGAGGTCGCGATCGTGAACGATGACACCGGAGAGACCGGACAGCGGTTCGTGGATGCGCTCACGGCGGCCGAGGAGATAGACGCGGTGTTCAACATCCACGTGCGCGACGACGCCGGAGAGGTCCGCACCGAGGTGGAGCGCGGTGACCTCACCGCTGCGCTGGTCATCCCTGCCGATCTCACAGACCGCATCATGCGCGGTGAGCCGGCGCCGCTCGAGGTGCTGCAGGACCCGGGCTCGACCGTGAGCGCGGGTGTCTGGGCCGCCGTGGTCCGCGCAGGAGTGGCACAGGCGTCGGCGCAGATCGTGGCCGGGCACACGTTGGCGGAAGCGCTTTCCACGCCGCCCTCGGCCGGACCGCCACCGGGCGCTGACGCGTCGGGGGCCTCCGCCGGAGTCTCGCATGGCTATCCCGGACAGGCGCAGGAACTCGAGCTTGATGCTGTCCACGTGAGCGAACTCGAGGTCGAGCTCGAGAAGGAGGTCTCGATGATCTCCTACTACGCGGCTGCCATGTCGGGCATGTTCCTGCTCTTCGGAGGGATGTTCGGCGCCTTCTCGTTCGTGCGCGAGCGCCGCGAGCAGACTCTCGCCCGCATGATGTCCACCCCATCGAGCACCGCGATCATCGTCGGCGGCAAGGCCCTCGGCGTGATGCTGATCGGCGTGCTGCAGTTCCTCGTGCTGCTGGTGGGCACCCGGACGCTCTTCCAGGTCGACTGGGGCTCTGATGTGCTCGCGGTGGTGCTCGTCGGGTTCGCCGAGGTGCTCGCTGCCGCAGGGCTTGCGATGACGCTCGCGGCGCTCGGCAAGACGGAGCGCGCCATCGGGGGCATCGCCCCCGCGTTCATCATGCTGTTCGCGGCACTCGGCGGTGCGATGATCCCCGCTGAGCAGCTGCCCTCGTGGTTGCTGCCAGCGCAGGTGTTCTCACCCGTGTACTGGACCATCGATTCCTTCTTGCGGCTCATGCAGGGCGGCGCGCTCGTCGACATCCTGCCCAACATCGGCGCGGTGACGGCGATCGGTCTCGCGTTGCTGGGCTTCGGCGCATGGCGGGTGAGGTACGAATGATGCGCAAGATCCTCTCGCTCGCATGGCTCAACGCCGTACAGATCCTTCGCAATCCGGCCGAGGTCGTAGGCGTCATCGTGCTACCCCTCGCGCTCACGATGCTCTTCGGCTCGGCGTTCTCGGCAGGGCAGGCGAGCGATATCCGCGTGCTGTTCGTCGACGAGGACTCCTCCGCGTACTCGACGCAGGTCGGCGAGTTGATCGACGCCGAGGAGTCGCTGCGCATCGAGGAGGCGACGCGCTCGCAGGCGGAGGCCGAGATCGCAGCGGGTGATGTCGCCGTCGTGGTGGTCGTGCCACGCGGCTTCGCGGACGCGCTTGAGGGCGGTGACGCCACCATCGAGGTGATGCGCAACCCGAACTCGCAGAACGGGTTCGCGATCGTGTCCGTGGTCCAGGGCATCGCCACGCGCATGTCGGGCAACGCCGCAGCCGCCCGGGTGGTCAGCGCCATCCCCGCGCTCAAGGCCGACTTCGACGATGTCTATCAGACGGCCGACGCGAAGTGGTCTCCCCGACCGCCGGTGTACGCCGAGGCAAGCCAGGTGGTGGCCTCGGAGGTACGCGGCGACAGTGTGATCGCCGAGGGCACCACGCAGAGCTCCATCGGGTTCACCGTGTGGTTCATCCTGTTCATGACCTTCGGGAGTGCGGGTGGGATCCTTGAAGAGCGTGAGCAGGGCACTCTGCGCCGTCTGATGGTAGCGCCGGTGAGCCGGACGACCATCCTTGCGGGCAAGGTCGTGGGGACCGTCGCCGCCGCAACGGTGCAGGCACTCATCCTCGTGTTGGTCGGAGCGCTCGGCTTCGGCGTGCCATGGGGCACCGACCCGCTCGCCGTGGTTATGGTGCTTGGCGCGTACATCCTTGCGGGCACCGGGCTCGCGGTGATGGTCTCGGCGCTCGTGCGCACACGTGACCAGATGAGCGGTCTGTCGCCCCTGGTCTCAACGGCTCTGGCCATGGTAGGTGGATGCATGTGGCCACTGGAGATCGTCTCACCGTTCATGCAGACGGTGGCCAAGCTCACCCCGACGGGTTGGGCGGTCATGGGGCTCACCGACGTCGTGTTCCGCAATCAAGGAGTGGTAGCGG
>Ga0209066_10000468_pt1 | contig 59356 bp, 53 predicted proteins | sample All_14_2_FD_187198 | JGI IMG/M metagenome (GOLD analysis project Ga0209066, IMG submission 187198) | Freshwater microbial communities in response to fracking from Pennsylvania, USA - Allegheny Zone_MetaG_DW_15 (SPAdes) (version 2) ...
GATTGTCCTGCAACACCCAAAGTGTGGTACACTGACCATCAGGCAAGGAGCTTTCCATGTAGGCCATCAACTCGCGCCCGACGCCGCAGTCCCAATGCTGGGATGACAGGTAAATCGCGTACACTTCCGAATTGCCGTGTGCGTCTGCGTCTCGGCTGGCACCACCAGAAACCCAACCGATAACCTGGCCGTCCTTTTCGGCCACCCAGATGATCGTCCGGCCGTCTGTCAACTGCTGCTGCCAACTCAGGGTACGTTTCTCTTCCGACAGATTGGCAAGATAGTCGTCGGGAACAATCCCGGCATAAGCGACCCGCCATGTGCCGACATGGATTCGAGCGATGGCTGCGGCGTCTTCGAATGTTGCTTTGCGGATCATTGATTTGCCCAATAAAATTGGGGGGGGCAGTTCTTGATTATTGACGGTCAATTTCGCATCGTGATTCCGGGTGGATGCTTCATGTCAATTGTCAAGAACTGACCCCATTCTCCTCATTCATGGTGTTGAGTGTCGTGAGTTGTTCCTCTGAGTTGCGCCCGGCACTACAGGACCGGCTGCAACTGGCTGATGAGCGGTTTGGTGAGATCGATCCATGCGAGGCAAATGTGGCGGCGCATGTGGCAGAGGAGTCGGTCCGTGGCGGGCTGGTCGGGGGCATCGTAAAAAAGGGCAAGCCGGTCGCCGTGGCGGATGACGGACGGCAGTCCGATGGTGTCCTTTGAGACCGTGCCATGTTCGTAATCGAGGGCGATGGCCTTGTTGTTGGCATCCCATTTTTCGGGGTCGCGGGACCAATAGACCCAGATGGCATCGCAGCTTTCGAAACCCTTCCGGCGGCCGACGTGGTTGGTGAAGAGATACCAAAGGCCGGTGCTCTCCTCGAAATAGAGGGTGCTGTTTTCGATCTGTTCCGTGAGCGGCAGGATCGGTTCCGGGTCGAGCGTCCACTCCCCGTCCAGGTCGCGTGTGCGGACGATGGCAAGGGTGCGCTGCACGGTCCTTCCGCCAAAGCCTCCGGTGGAGGCTGCGATATACTGGACATATTCGCCATTGGGCAAACGGAGGATCTGGCCGGGACTGGCGGAGGATTCGCACAGGGTGCCCGGCGCGGTGACCCAGGGTCGCAGGCCGGGCGCCTTGGTCCATGGACCCATGGGGGAACCGGCCGTGGCCTTGAGTGTCTGATATGGGAATGCCGGGACGAAATACGGTGCCTCTGACACATTGGGCGTGCCGAGATAAAACATGTGCCAGCGCGCGCCGTCATAATAGGTTGTGCCGTAACTCGCGCTGCCACAGTCGACCGAACCGGGCGGGCCGAAATTGAGCACGGGTCCGAGCGGTTTCCAATCGGTCAGGTTGTCCGAGACCGCCAGACAGGCGAGCCAGCCCTTGGGTCCGGCTCCGTCATAGTGCATGTAGAATTTGCCGTCGTGCCCGAAGACCCACACATCGCGGGCCCCGAGGTAGTCGCAGTCGAGCGGCCCCGTCCCGTAAGGCAGGACAATGCCCTGGTCACGGACGAGCAGTCTTTGAGTGGGACGTGGACGGGCGTCGTCATAGTAGCTTGAAGGGGTCGGTTCGGTTGTTGTTTTCATCGGGAAGCAGGCGCCTCAAGTTTGTTTATACCGGGGATTCCGGGAGCCAATCATAATGCTTACAGCAAATGTTGCGGGTTGGCTCTGTCTGTCCGGACTTTTCTCTTTCGGAACCGGATCTCGCAATATTTTTTGCCGCCCAATTGGATCTCCTTCTGTGCGCCATCGGGCCGGTAGCCCATCTTCTCATAAAACCGAATCGCACGCTGATTGTCCTGCAACACCCAAAGTGTGGTACACTGACCATCAGGCAAGGAGCTTTCCATGTAGGCCATCAACTCGCGCCCGACGCCGCAGTCCCAATGCTGGGATGACAGGTAAATCGCGTACACTTCAGAATTGCCGTCTGCGTCTGCGTCTCGGCTGGCACCACCAGAAACCCAACCGATAACCTGACCGTCCTTTTCGGCCACCCAGATGATCGTCCGGCCGTCTGTCAACTGCTGCTGCCAACTCTGGGTGCGTTTCTCTTCCGAAAGATTGGCGAGATAGTCGTCGGGAACAATCCCGGCATAAGCGACGCGCCATGTGCCGACATGGATTCGAGCGATGGCTGCAGCGTCTTCGAATGTTGCTTTACGGATCACTGATTTGCCTAATAATCTGGGGTCAGTTCTTGATGATTTCCAAAGAAATTTGCGACGTGATTCCGACTGGATGTGGCATGTCAATTGTCAAGAACTGACCCCAATCAATGACCCCAATCATGACAACGTCCTTCGTCAGCCACGACGTTTACGGCGTTGGCTGGACGAATTGGTTCGGCTTTTTTCTAGGATCCTTCGGGAAGTGTGTAAGGTTCTTCCCAGTCATTGCTTTTTTGAAAAATAATACGAGTCATGTCTGGCTCCAACGAGAGCGAGCCACTCGGGTTAATCGCGTAGACAAATTTTATCACCGTTTTTCCGTTACTGTAAAAAATGATTTGAGGTTCGCCTAAAATTTTTCCGTACAATAATTTATCTGCTCGTTCTGTGGTAAAATAATATATTGCAGGTCCCCATGGCCCTCTTTCTCCGAATTTCGCACGGTCTTCTGCAATTCGAAGGGAAGCAGTATAACCTTCCGAAGGTGCAATGGGGTCAGACTTCAAATCAGAGCTAAGATCGAGAGGACTTGGGCGACGAGCCAGAACCCCGGACCTTTGAGTTGTGAAATAGAAATCCCATAAAGCTCTTTTTTGGTAGCCGTCTTTATTAGGGTCGTACAACCAAGTGAAAATGATGTCCTGATGTTGACCCTTTCCATAAGGGGCGATCAGATCGCCTAGTAAAAAATCATAGCCGACCTTACCTTCCCGAGCAGGTAAAATTATATTTGCCTTCTTAGCTATGAGAGCTGAAGGATCGTGGATCTCCTTCAAAGGGAAAGAAAGCGCTTTGGATGAATGACCGCAGTTTTGGATAGAACTACCGGAAATGGCCAAAGTTGAAGGGTAGTGTCCTGAGGCTGTCGCTTTGACTCCGATATGTTGATTCTCTGAAATACGAGCTGAAACAAATCCACGCGAATCTGAAACTCTTTCCATTGAATGAGGTGTGCCTGAATGGGTGCTTGGCCCCCAGGGTTGCCCGCTGGTCCATCCAAAACGAACTTGGGCCTGAGGAATGGGAACACCTTTGTCATTAATGATTTTAAGCCAAATTTCATTTCCCGAGAAAAAGTAAAAGATGCCTATTAATATTAGGACGGGTAAGATAATGGTCAACTTTCGCATATTGTATGCCGAACGTTAACCGTGACCGAATGCCACTTGCCTTTGGCGTGACTCCTGCCAGGGAGCGAGCCGAGGCTCTGCGAGACAGCCAGACAAATTTTGATGCATACGAATCTGGCAACCGACAGCAGGAGGCATGACAGAGGTGAGGCGCAGTGTCATGGCACTTGGGTCGACGGTGTGGTTCGGAGTCATTGTTTTGCGACCCGTCTCTTGAAAATTCTGGCTAGCAACCGGACGATGTACATGCCTAAGACAATGACAGCGGTACAAATTATTACTCCCATTATGATTCTAATAATGAGTATGTTTAAGGGAGATTCCGGAGGAGGTTCCTCTCCTGGCAGGTAGATTCTCGCCACGGCATCGAGTACAGAGGCAAAGAAGCAAGTTGCTGCAATAGCGGTGAATCGAACTGTTTTTTTCATCTACACTTTTCCGAACGTTCAGCGTGAGCCGCTCTCCGGAGCCGCAGGCGGAGGAGGGTTGGCTCGACGCTGTGGTTCGACGATCTCATTGATCGCTGCAGCTACCTTGGGTTTTGCATACTTAGCCACGACATCGAGCATAGTCAGCCCCTGCTTGTTTCGTTGCTGCGGGGAGAGTCCCTTCGAGAGAAGAAAAACCGCCGCTTCAATTTTTCCATTCAGAGCCGCTTCACGCAAGGCATTGTTCCCGCTGTCATCCACTGCGTTGACGTCAGCGCCAGCGTCGAGAAGCAATGAAGCAATGTCTAGTCTCCCATCGTAAGCAGCTTGGAATAGACACGTTTTGCCAAAACCCCATGTCCTTTTGTTGGGGTCGGCACCGTGCTCCAGTAGCACACGGACCGTATTCGGCTGCCGATATTTGCATGCTCTATAAAGCAAGAAATCTTTGTATCCTGGTCCAGCCGTTTCAAGATTCGGATTTAGGCCGTTCGCCAGGAGGGCCTTCATCTTGGAAGCATCCATAACGGTTGAGTCTTCCCATGCTATTTCCTCCATGGAAGGCTTGTTGCATCCGGTGATCGCAAGAGCACAAAGTAGGGTGGCAAGTCGAATCGTCATTTCATTGTCGAACAGTATATTAGGTTGAAATCAGAATATCTAGATAGGATGAAATCCTAATATCCAGATAGGTTGACACGCTTGGTTGGGGTGGGGAATGTGTGGTGCTGGAGATAAGATAAACGGCGATAAGGGTTTGTGTAAATGCTAATGAGGCGTGGGATGGGGATGGGGGGGCGGCGTTTGAACCAAACGCCCTACAGGGCGGAGTGAGTGGAGGACGAAATTCCTTTGGAATTTCCTCCTTCGCCAAGGCTATGGTGGACAGGCCGCTACGGGGAGGTGATAGCACGGCGGTTGAAAAACCGCCGCTCCTTGGGGAAAGGCACGAAAGGCACCGCGATCGGCGATCGCGGCTACAGGGGGACAAAAGGCATCCACGAACTTCCGCCTTCGCTCAGAGCTTCGGCGCGACGAGTATGTTCGTGGCTACATAGGAAGGGGAAGGGCAATTACTCTGCTTTGGCGAGGCCGAAGGTTTCGACTCGCTTGCGGAGGGTGGCGGGGGTGATGCCGAGCAGACGGGCGGCTTTGGCCTGGTTGCCGCCGGTTTCCTCCAGCGCTTTGACTATGAATTCCTTCTCGAGGAAATCGAGCAGCTTCAATTCCGGATCGTTCTTTGCGTGCTCCAGGAGGACGGCGATGGCTTCGTCGATCTGGCGGAGGGGAGGGGTGGTTGCGGAGCCTCCAGCGGGCCGGCCCGCGGGGGAGGATGAGGCCGCGCCCTGGGTCACTTCGGCGGGAAGGTCGGTCTGGGTGATGGTGTCGCCGTTGGCCAGGACCATGGCGCGCTGGATGCAGTTCTCCAACTCGCGCACGTTGCCCGGCCAGCGGTAGTGCTGGAGGGCCTCAATGGCATCGGTGGAAATCTTCGACGGCCCGCCCGGGGTGCGCGAACGCCATTTGTTCATGAAATACGAAACCATCACCGGGATGTCGGCCATGCGCTCGCGGAGCGCGGGCAGTTGCAGGCTGACGACGTTCAGGCGGTAGTAGAGGTCCTCGCGGAACTCGCGCTTCTTGCAGGCCTCGGCGAGGTCGCGGTTGGTGGCGGCGATGATGCGCACGTCGGTCTTGATCGACTGGTTGCTCCCAACCCGCGAGAAGGATCCGTCCTGCAGGACGCGGAGCAGCTTGGATTGGACGGGCATGGGCATTTCGCCGATTTCATCAAGGAAGAGGGTGCCGCCGTCGCACTGTTCGAATTTTCCGATGCGCTGGTTGAGGGCGCCGGTGAACGAGCCCTTCTCGTGGCCGAAGAGTTCGCTTTCGAGGAGGTTTTCCGGGATGGCGGCGCAGTTGATGGCGAGGAAGGTTTTGTTGGCGCGGTTGCTGTTGGAGTAGATGGCGCGGGCGACGAGTTCCTTGCCCGTACCGCTTTCGCCGCGGATGAGGACAGTGGCGTCGGTGGGGGCGACCTGGCCGACGAGCTTGTAGACCTGCTGCATCGGGACCGAGGTGCCGACGATGCCGGTGCGGAAGTCGTCGGGATCGAGGGAGGCCGGCAGGGCGACCTTCTCCTTCATGGCGTGGGCGGCGTCGAGGGCGCGCTTGATCAGGTCCTTGAGCTGGGGGATGTCGAAGGGCTTGAGGACGAAGTCGAAGGCCCCGAGCTTCATGGCCTCGATGGCGGTCTGGGCGGAGCCGTAGGCGGTCATCATGATGACGATCTGCTTGGGGTTGTGCTGGCGGAGGCTGCGGAGGGTGTCGAGGCCGGTGACCTTGCCCATGCGGATGTCCATGACGATGACATCGGGCTTTTCCTTCTTCATCACCTGGAGGCCCTCGTCGCCGCTGGAGGCGGTCAGCATGCGGAGCGGTTCTTTTTCGTAGAGGCGCTTGAAGGAATAATGGACGTCCGATTCGTCATCGATGATGAGAAGCGTCTGGATGGGGGGTTCGGTGGACATGGAAAAACGGGGGTTGGGTGCCGCATCATGCGGCAGGCCGGACTTCCGCGCAAGTCCCCTGAGAAGCGGCCGGAGGCCGATCAGGCCTCGACGCTGCGGCTGGGAACCGGGGCGGTCCCCATGCGCAGGCCGTCCATGTAGGCGGCCAACTCTTCCCGCCGGTCCTTGGCAACGCGGCGCAGGCCTTTGCGGAATACGGACTCGGCGGTGGCGACGTCGCCCATGCAGGTGTAAATGACATAAAGCCGTCCCTCGAAGGCGGCGAGATCGCGCGGGTGGTGTTTCTGGATTTTGTCATACTCGACGAGGGCGTCGGCGTAGCGGCCCTGGGAGATGTACCATTCCGGGAGCTTGTACAAAGCGGGAGGGGTGTAAGTGCCGGCGGGCATGAAGATCATGTCGATCAGGCCGATGGCCCAATTGCCGAGGGGCACGATGGCGAAGCCGGCGGCCACGACGATGCAGGCCAGTCCACCTGCGCCGTAGGCGAGGGCGCGGTAGGGTTCCGCCTCGGCGTCCACCCGGACGTGAAACAACCAGCCAGCTGCGGAGACCAGAACGATAACCAACAACCATTTCAAGACCACATGCATAGCTATTCCTTCCTGTATTTGTAGCGGCGGTCTGTGACCGCCGTTCAGCATCCACCGAAAGAACCACGGCGGTCACAGACCGCCGCACCAAAGCGAGTGCGGAAATCCAATCAATAAAGGGAAGCGAGGCGGGCGTTGTGGGCGTTGGCGAGGGCTTTCAGGTTGGCCTCGGCTTCCTGGTAAAGTTGGGATTCGAAAGCCCGCGTCCGGTTGTTGGCGGCATTGATGGCCTGCTGGCGGGCGCTGTTCTGGGCGGCGGCGGCGCGCTTCTCGTCGCTGCGTCCGACATTGTAGGCGATGATCCCGCCGAGCAGCGCTCCGGCGCCCGCGCCGATGGCCGCGCCTTCGCCCCGTCCGGCAACCGCACCGACGCCCCCGCCGACCGCGGCCCCGGAGGCGACCCCGATGCCGGTCTTGGTCGGGGTGCCGCTGCCGCTCCGTCCGCCGGTGTCGACGCCGGCCCTAGGCAAGTCGGCCATGGCCTCGGATTTGAAAACGGCCACGCGCGATTGGATATCGATGATGGTGGCCTCGGTCTGTTGGCGGACCTGGGTTTCCTGGGCCCGGGCCGCGGAGACTTCGCTCTCGGCGCGGAGCAGGACGGGTTTCACGCCGGGGGTGGTGAGGAGTCGCCGCTCAAACGAGGGCATGCGCTGGTAGACGATGGGGTCGGCTTCGATGATTTTCCATTTCCCGTTTTCGCGGGCGGTCCGGCGGACGGTCCAATCCGTTTCCACCAACTGTCCGGCCTGCACGACCATGCGGGCGGTTTCCGGAACGTAGCGCATACCGGCGGGCAGGTCCTGCGAGGCGATCAAGAGGGGGAGCCATTTGCGCAGCTGTGGGGAATCGGTCTTTTCCGGCAGGAGCGGTGCGGGGGACACGGCGAGCAGGGTGCCGGCGCTCCGCAGCTTGAGGTGGTAGGTGGCCTGCGTACCGTCCGGCCGTTGGGTGAACACGGCGGGGGTGATGGATTCGACGGTCATGCCCGGGGGCAGGCGACGGGTGAGGGCTGCGGTGACGGCGGCGTCCGGGGGCAGGTTCCATTGCTTGTCCCACCAACCGGGGGCCGCGCCCACCGGGGCGGCTGTGGCCGGGCCGGGCTGGCCCAGGCGGTCCATGGCGGACCGCCACGAGAGGTAATCGCTCTCGCTGGTGGCGGGGGTGGAGATGAGGTCGTTTTCCGTTGAGTAGGAGCGGTGGGAAAAGAAGACAAAAGCCAGGGTGGCGATGGTCAATAGCAAAACAATCCCGACAACAGCGGTGACGCCGAGGACGCCGGCGATGATCCAGGGGGTTTGGCTTTTGCGGGATGGTTCCGGGGCCTGCGGGGGAGGGGTGGAGCCCGACGGCGGGATGTGGATGCGACCGTTGGTTTTTGAAGGGTGCTCAGTGGAGGGGTTGTCCATGGCGGTCTCCGGTGGGATTTTATTGGGGAAAATCCTCCCCAAACCCTATCCCGATCCGGTGGGCAGTTCAAGCGCAGAAAGACGGTGCGGGTTCCCCGGGGTGCCTACGGGGTGGCGGACTGCCCGGTGATGATCCGGGCGCCCCGCTTGTAGCGAATATAGCTATAGAACCATTGTAAAAGAACCGCCAGTTTGTTGCAGAAGCCGACGAGGAAGACCAGATGGATGAAGAGCCACATCATCCAGGCGATCCAGCCGCTGAACTTCATGCCGGCGACTTCGGCCACGGCGGCCGACCGGCCGATGGTGGCCATGCTTCCCTTGTCGAAGTAGACAAAAGGCGGCCGGGGTGCGGCTTTGCCGTGCATCAAATCCTCGTGGATGCGCTCCGCCACGTAGCGGCCCATTTGCATGGCGGCCGGGCTCACTCCCGGGACCCGTTGGTTCCGGGCATCTGTGAGGGTGGTGATATCGCCGATGGCAAAAACCTCCGGGTGGCCGGGGATGCTGCAATCGGGGAGAACGGGGATGCGGCCCGCCCGGTCGAGTTCCAGGCCCAGGGTGTGGGTGAGGGGGTGGGCCATGATGCCCGCGCCCCAGATGATGTTCGCGGCGTGCAGGACTTCGTCCGAGAGATGCACCTCGCCGTGGCGGATGTCCCGGACATGGCAGCGGGTCCGTACCTCCACCCCGAGTTTTTCCAGTTGGCGGCGGGCTTTGGCCGGCAGGGGTTTGCTGAAATGCGAAAGGATATCCGGACCGGATTCGATGAGGATGATGCGGGCCTTCGCCGGGTCGATGCGTTGGAAATCGCGTTTCAGCACCACGCGGGCCAGTTCGGCGAAAGCGCCGGCCAGTTCCACCCCCGTCGGGCCGCCTCCCACCACGACGATGGTCATGAGGCGGCGGCGTTCTTCGGGGTCGTCGCTGGCCTCGGCTTTTTCAAAGGCGAGCAATACCTCGCGGCGGATGCGGGCGGCATCATCGAGTGATTTCAAGCCGGGGGCGTGGACGGCCCATTCCGGGTGGCCGAAGTAGCTGGTGATCCCGCCGAGGGCAATGACGAGGTAGTCGTAGGGAAATGTCCGGTCGCCGGTGGTGACGCATTGGGCGGAGAGGTCGATGCCGCGGACTTCCTCCATTAGGACCATGAGGTGGTCGTCCGGTCTCAGGATGGACCGCAAGGGCTGGGCAATTTCCGGCATGGAAAGCCCGGCGGTGGCCACCTGGTAGAGGAGGGGTTGGAACAGGTGGTGGTTCTGGCGGTCGATGAGAAAGACGTCGAGTTCGTCGTGGGGCAGTGCCTGGCAACAGGCGAGGCCTCCGAACCCGCCTCCGAGCACGAGGACGCGTTTGCGGGATGACATCATGGTTCTTTCAACCTACAAGCATTCCCCATGAAGACAAATGGCACGGACAAGCGGGCCCTGGTCACGGGGGCCTCGAGCGGTATTGGCGCCGCGTGCGTGGACCGTCTGGCCGGATCGGGTTGGACGGTCTGGGCCACGTTCCGGGATCTGGCACAGGCCGCCGCCGCGACGCGCGGGCCGGTGCGCGGTTTGGTCCTGGACCTGGATGATCCCGGTTCCGCCGGAAGGATGGCGGACGTTTTTCTCCGGGAATCGGGCGGGGGGTTGGATGCCTTGGTGCATGCGGCAGGTTATGTACAACCGGGTTTGCTGGAGTGGATCCGGCCGGAGGATTTACGGCGCCAGTTGGAGGTCAATGTGGTCGGGGCCCATGCGGTGACCCGTGCGCTGCTGCCGGGGCTGCGGAAGGCCAAAGGCCGTGTGGTCTGGATCAGTTCGGTGAGCGGGCGGGTGTCGCTGCCGGGGATCGGAGCCTATGCGGCCTCGAAGTTCGCCCTCGAGGCTTTGGCCGATGCGTGGCGGCTCGAATTGGCGGACGACGGGTTGAGATTCACACTGGTCGAGCCCGGCCCCGTGGAGACCCCGATCTGGGACAAGGCCGACCGGGCCTTGGAGCAAGTGGGGGTGGAGGCCGATCCGGCAGTCTTGCAGGCGATGCGCGAGCGGTTGCGCGAATCGCAATCCCGGGCGGTTCCGGTGGGGGAAGCGGTGGATGCGGTGATGCGGGTCCTGGCCGCATCGCGGCCCCCGGCGCGGATCCTGCTTTCGCGGGAGGCCTGGGCTTTACGGTTCCTGCGGATTCTTCCGGACGCGTGGCGGGACGCCTTGGTGGGATACCGCTATCGTACGGCTTTGATTCCCGTGCGGAAACGGTAGACTGGGCCATGGTTTTTGATGCCGCACCTTTGTTGAAGCAGTTCGAAGCCGGGCGGGAGCAAGGGCTCCACACCGGCTTGCAGATCCATATCCGTTTGCACGGGAAGGTGCTTCTCGACGAGGCCTGGGGGGAGGAGCGCGCGGGCGTTTCCCTGCAAACCCGCGCCCTCATGCTCTGGATGTCGTCGGGAAAACCCCTGCTGGCCGCCGGGTTGGCCTTGTTGAAGGATGGCCGTAAATTGGATTGGGAAGACCCGGTGGTGATGTACCTCCCCGAGTTCGGGGTCCACGACAAACAGGACATCACCCTGCGGCACCTCCTGACCCACACCGGGGGCTTCCGGCAGGCCGATCTGCTTCGCGACACCGATTGGGACGCATTGGTGGCGAAAGTTTGTGCGGTGAAACGCGAGCCCGGATGGATTCCCGGCGGGAAAGCGGGTTACCACTCGGCCGGAAGCTGGGTCATCCTGGGAGAAGTCATCCGGCGCATCACCGGTTCCATGCCGGGGCCGTGGCTGCGGGAAAATCTTTTCCTCCCCTTGGGAATGACGTCCACCTGGCTCGGGCTGCCGCCGGATTCCGGATTGCCGGTATCCTTGATGCATGCCGCCAAGAACGGGGTGGTATCGCCGCATCCCGACTGGTCGCAGGAAAAAAATCTCCGCGCGCCCTGGCCGGGGAGCAATATCTTTTCGACCGCCCGGGATATGGCGGAATTTTATGCCGCGATGCTCAAGGGCGGAGGCGGGGTGCTTTCGCTGGGAACGGCGCACGAGCTGGTCCGCGCGCACCGCGAGGGATTGGTGGACCAGACCTTCAAACATCCCCTGCGCACCGGCCTGGGTTTCCTGCTCGATTCAAAAAGGGAGAACATCAACTGGCACAGTTACGGTTACGGGCGTTATGCCTCCGTCAACACCTTCGGGCACGGCGGAAACCAGTCGTCCGTGGCCTTCGCCGACCCGGCGCGTTCGCTCGTGGTGGCGGCGGCCTACAACACCATGCCCGGCGAGCTGTCCCACCAGGGTCGCATGCGGGAGTTGTTGGAGACGGTTTATGAAGAGGCGGGATTGACCGCGAATGGTCGCTAATACCAAGTCAGTCTGACTTGGCGATGCGGCCTTTGGGAATGCGGGAGCATCCAGGGAATTTTCTTCCTAATGTGCTTCTTGCTGTAGGGGAAGCGCTCTTCGCTTCCCTAGGTAGAATGGGAACCGAGGAGCGGTTCCCCTACAATTTGATAAGGCCCTTAAACAAAAAAACGCTCTAAGACAGCTTTTAGACCCACGCCGGAGGGTTGCGACGGCACTCGCAACGCGGACTTGCCCTCCTGGGGGGATGACCTCAAAATTCCCCCACCGACGATGAAATCTTTCGTGCAACGGCTCCTACCAGCAAAAAAGAACAGCGGGCTGCGGATGGACGATTATTGGGTTTGGTGTGGCTCGGTGATCCGCGCAACGAATCCGGGCGAAGACGGACGCTTTCACATGTTTGCGGCGCGTTTTCCGCGCAACCTTTCGAGGGAGGGATACTGGACGACACACTATGAAATCGTCCGGGCATCGTCGGACACGGCCGATGGACCGTACCAATTTGAATCCCATGTCCTGCCACCGCGCGATCCCCGTTTTTTTGACGGGAGGGTGACGTGCAATCCATGCATCCGTCACTTCCGCGGCCGTTATTATCTCTATTATGTCGGCATTACCTACGATTTCGATCCGCCGACCCCCGCTGATCCAATCCGGGAACCGGAGCCTGCCAAGTACTCCTATCGCTGGCGGAAGGCGTGGGAGAGCAAGCGTGTGGGTCTCGCGGTCGCCGATTCCATTCTGGGTCCATGGACACGCATGGACCGTCCCCTCATCGAACCGCGTCCGGGGAAATGGGACGCCATGATCACAAGCAATCCCTCCATCGCCATCCGGGATGACGGGTATACGCTTCTCGTCTACAAATCGCGCCCGCATTGGGATGCGCCATTCAACATCGCTTTTGCGCATGCGCCCACCCCGGAGGGACCGTTTGAACGACTGGGCGACGGGCCCGCTTTTCCCTTCGACTGTGAAGACCCGTGTCTTTGGTTTGAAGGGGGACGATACCAGCTGATCGTGAAGGATTTCCACGGGACGGTCTGTGGGGAGAGCTACGCGGGGATTTATCTCTCGAGTGCTGACGGCAAGGACTGGAAACTCGGCGAGCCTCCGCTCGCCTACTCGTGCACCATTGGCTGGGATGACGGGACCTCCACCGACTGCGCACGGGTCGAGCGCGCCAGCGTGCTGCTGGATGGCGGACGTGCGACGCACGTCTGTTTTGCAGTCAACGACGAAGGAATACGCTTTCAGCCTCCCCCTTATTCACGAAACATTGTCGTCCCGCTGCGTCCGTTGTTGGAGACCATTTAAGCAGAGGCGGATTTGATAATCTGGGGGATTTCTTAAATGGGAAGCGTGGGTCTAATTCCCGGCTTTTTATCGGCTTCCTTACCATGCTCATTATCGTCATATTATTATCTTCTATGAATCTTCGCCTATCCCGCATTTTGGCAGTGCTTTCAGTTTCATTCGTTTCACTGGCAATGGTCCCATTGTCTCAAGGTCAGGAAAATGCGGCCCCAGCCGCCAACGCTGCGCCGACGGTGTCCGGAGGCATCACGATCATCAAGGGCCCCGGCGACCTCGCGCCCACGACCAAACCCTTTGTCCATCCCGGAATCTACTACAGTGCGGCGGACCTCGATTTCATGCGCAAGAAGCTCGCTGCCCATGCTGAGCCATGGGCCGACGCGTGGGAGAAGAACAAGCCGACCCCGAAAGACGATGGCTGGACTCCGCATCCCGTGGCTGACTGGGATGCGACGAAGGATTTTTATATGGGCGGCGACCCGGTCGTCGCGCACAAGGAAGCCCTCGCTTGGGCCATGACCGGCGACCAAGCCAATGCCGACGTGGCGATCAAGATACTCAATGCCTGGGCATCCACGCTGCAAACCATCATCGCCCATCCCGCCATGCCACAAGAAAAGCTTTCCACCGGCTGCAATGCCGCCCAGTTGTGCAATGCCGCCGAGTTGCTCCTCCATGGCGGCCCCAACGGCAAGAGCTCAGGCTGGTCCGACGCAGATGTGCAGAAGTTCAAAAGCATGCTGCAAATCCAATACGCCACGATGAAGGGTTTTTTCCCGGGATATAACGGAAACTGGGACCTGATCATCATGGACAGCGTGATTTCGATAGGCGTTTTCCTCGACGATCCCAAGATATTCGACGAAGCGCTGCAGGAATACATTGTCGGCCAGAAACCCAATGGCGGGATTATCAATTATGTCTATCCGTCCGGTCAGTGCCAGGAAAGTGCCCGGGACCAGGGGCACGTCCAATGGGGTCTCGGCAATGCCATCGCGGTGTGCGAAGTGGCTTGGAAGCAAGGCGTTGATATCTATGGCGCTTATGACAACCGTCTCTTGACCGGCTTGGAATACACGGCCAAATACAATCTCGGCAACGATGTTCCCTTTGAGCCGAATGGGCGCGCCGCCGCGATCAATCCCAAAGGCCGCGGCCACTTTTCCTTCATCTGGGAGGCGCCCTATCAGCACTACGTCATTCGTCGTGGGCTGCAGATGCCTTACACGAAGCAAATTCTGGAATCGACCGACGTCAAGGCCGGCTTCAACAAAACGGCCGGCCCTTATCGTCCCGAGGGCAATTATGTCGTAGGCATCAACTGGGGCACCCTCACTATGTACAAAGGCGATGAGGATCCGCAGGCGGTAAAAAAACAATGAGATTTGGGACCGAACCCGGCCCGGAGGCCTCGCGGGGGCGAAAGGCCTATTCCCAGTATTTTGACGGTCAGTAGCAATCCGCCCGCGGATTCCCCGAATTGACCAGGGCGCCCTCGGGGGTCTCGGGATTGAAGGGGGTGTCGTTCCCCAGCCAGGTGTCGCAGAGCCCGAAGAATTCCGCGGCCGTTTCCGCCCGGCGGATGCCGTGGAGGAACTTGTTGTCGGGATCGATATGTTGAGCGATGAAGTGCATGTATTTCTTCATCTTGGCCACGTGGAGCTTCTCGGGGAAATCCGGGGGCAGGGTCCCGTGGTAGAGCACGTCGATGTATTCCCGGAGGTCGCGCAGGGTGGGGTGCGGATGGGGTTTGCCCGAGAAAACTTCGCGGGCCTGGTCCCAGATCCAGGGATTGCGGATGCAGCCGCGGCCGATCATGAGCCCGCGGGCCCCGGTGGAGGCGGCGACTTCACGGGCGATATGCGCGCTGAGGATGTTGCCGTTGGCGATGACCGGGCAGGGGAGGTGTCGCACAGCCTGGGCGATGCGGTTGTAGTGCACGTGGCTGCGGTACATCTCCTTCACGGTCCGGCCGTGGATCGTGACCGCATCGACCGCATGGCGGGCGTAGACTTCGAGCAGGGCGTCGAATTCGGTCTCCTCGTGGAAGCCGATGCGCGACTTGATGGTGAAGGGGATGGTGATGGCGTCGCGCAGGGCGCCGATGACGCGGTCGATGTGGGGCAGGTCGCGCAGCATGCCGCCGCCGGAGGATTTCCGGCAGACGATGGGGGCGGGGCAGCCGAGGTTGAGGTCGATGGCGGCGATGGGGAGCGTTTGGAGGATTTTGGCGGTGCGGACGAGGGCGGGGATTTCCTGGCCGATCATTTGGGCGATGACCGGGCGGCCCGAGGGGTTGGCCTGGATGCACTCGACGATGGGGTCCTCCGGGCGGGAGGTGGAGTGGACGCGGAAGTATTCCGTGAAGTAGATGTCGGGGCCGCCGTAGCGGTGCATGATGCGCCAGAAGGGCAGGTCGGTCACATCCTGCATGGGGGCGAGGACGAGAACCGGCCGGTCCGGCGGGAAAAGGGGCAGGAGCCGCGAGCTCATGTGTCCAGTCTAGCCTCTTCCCACCAGGAACGCACGACTTCCATGGGGAGGCCGATGACATTGGTCAATGATCCCTCGACGCGTTCGATGAGGTCGAAGCCGTGCTCCTGCACCGCATAGGCCCCGGCCTTGTCGAGGACGTGGACCTTGTCGAGGTAGGCGGCAATGAGGGGGGCTTCGAGCCGGCGGAAGGTGACGCGGGTGCGGGCCACATGCTCGCGGAGGATTTTGTCCCGCACGCCAAGCCAGGCCAGGCCGGTGAGGACTTCGTGGGTGCGGGCGCCCAGCCAGGAGAGCATGGCTTTGGCGTCATCCTGGTTGAGGGGTTTGCCGAGGATGCGGCCCTCACAGACGACCACGGTGTCGGCGGCGAGGATGATGGAGTCCGGGGCATGGAGCTTGAGTTGGTGGACGGCTTCGGCCTTCCGGCGGGCATTGAGGCGGACGAGGTCGTGGGGGGAGAGTTCGGGGTGGCTGCCCGCGTCCCATTCGTCAATTTCCGGGACGATGACACGGAAGGGGATGCCCGCTTCCTCCAGGAGGTCCTGTCGGCGGGGGGATGAGGAAGCGAGGACCAGATCCATTCCCGCGAAGATGCCGCGTGATGGATGATCGACCAACAAAAATCATCGCGTCCGTGTTGGGGGCGGACTATTTGTTTACAGGTGATTCTTTTCGATGTGTTGCTGCCCCTGATCCTGGTGCTGGGTCTGGGATATGCGCTGGGGAGAACCGGCTTCTTTGCCAAGGAGTTCGTGTTCGGGCTGAACCGGCTGGTGTATTATGTCGGGCTTCCCGCGCTGGTGGTCCACAGCCTGGCCTCGGCCCGTTTGGACCGGGCCGCTTTGTTTTTGTCCGTGGCTTTTTCCGGGGTGGTCCTGGTTGCGGCCGGGATCGCCTGGGTGTTGGCCCGCGCGGCACGACTGGAACCCTCGAAAGCGGGCTCTTTCGTCCAGGCCACATTCCGGGGCAACCTGGCCTATGTGGCCTTGCCGGTATTGCTGGCGATGTTCCGCGATCATCCCGACCGCGAACGCATCATGGCCCTCGCCATCCTGGTGCTGGGGCCTTCGATGGTTTTGTTCAATGTGGTATCGGCCGTGGTCCTGTTGTCTGTGGGGGCTTCCACCGGCAGGGACCGGGCGGTGGCGGTGTTGAAGTCGGTGGGCACGAATCCGTTGATCCTGGCTTCGCTGGCCGGCCTGGCTTTTGCATTGTTGAGGGTGCCGGTGCCCGGTCCGCTGGACCATGCCTTGAAGATGGTGGGCGAGCTTTCGGTTCCCGCGGCCCTGATCTGCGTGGGGGCGGTCATGGCCCTGGTGCACATCGGGCCGAGTTGGAAACCGGCGCTGGGCGCGGCGCTGGTCAAAACCGGATTGGTTCCTGTCCTGGGTTGGTTGATGGGGCGCTTGACCGGACTCGAGGATGGGGCCCTTTCGGTCCTGTTGGTTTTTTCCTGCTGCCCGACCGCGGTGGCCTCGTATATCATGGCGGTGCAGATGGGGGGCGACGAGGGCGTGGCCTCGCAGAGCATCGTGTTCAGCACCGTGCTGTGCTTTGTGCCGCTGTCGATCCTCCTGCTGGCCGCCTGAGCATGGGGAGTTCCCTTGGAACTTCGGGGCTTGCCAGTCCGGCGGGCTGCTTTTAACTCAAACCCATGGAAAGCCTGACCCAAATCCAGGATTGGATCCATGAGCACACCCAGGCGTCCGAGTGGATCTATTTCTTCTCGGTGCTGGGATGCGGGCTCCTGGTGGTGCTGGGGGTCCGTTGGTGGCTCCTGGCCTGGGTCGGACGAAGCCTCGCCGGTTCGAAACTTCTCAAAATCGACAACGTGCGGGATGTGATCCGCTGGCCCCTGCCGGCTCTGGTGCTGCTCTATTTCCTCCGCATCGCCCTGGATGTCTTCAACCACCTGCCCCCGTGGCTTTGGATGTGGAAACAACAGGCCATCCCGATCGCCTGTACACTCGTGGTCATCATCCTGGGCTGGCGGTGCATCGACCTGGTGGCGCGGATCGCCCTGCGGAATTTTCTCGTTGATGAGGACGGCCTGCAGGACAACCTGCTCACGCTCTTGACCCGTGCGGTCAAGCTGGTCTTTGCCGCGATCATTGTCCTGCTCATCCTGCAAAATTTCGGGGTGCAGATCCTCCCCTTGCTCACGGGGCTGGGATTCCTCGGTGCGGCCGTGGCCCTCGCGGCCCAGTCCACCATCGCCAATGCCATCGGGGGCGTGGAAATCCTGGCCGACCGGCTCTTCAACGTAGGACACCGGGTCTGTTTCGGCGACTACGATGGATTTGTTGTCCGGCGCGGTCTGCGCAGTGTGGCCCTCCGGTCCATCACCGGCGAGGTCATCAATATCCCCAACAAGGATCTTGTCGACAAACAGATCCGGAATTACACCCGCGAAGTGGTCCGGGATGGGGAACGTGTCCGCATCCACCGGGTCCAAATCGGTTTGGGGGTGGTTTATGACTGCGGCAGCGAGGAAATTGCGCGGGCGATGGCCATTCTGGAGGATGTGGCCGTGAAGCACGGGAAGGTCCAAAGCCATGAGGCCGTTTTCCGCGGGTTCGGTGAATCCTCGCTCAACCTCGAGTTGACGCTCTGGGCGGATTACCAGAACCAGCACGACCTGAACCGGCTGTTGACCGAAATCAACACGGCGATCAAGGTGCGATTCGATGCGGCGGGCATCGGTTTCGCGTTCCCCACGCGCACGGTGCATCTGGCGGGAACGAAACCATAACGACACTGCCACCCTCCGCCTGAGGTGGACGTGCGGCAATGCCAACCCGGGCCCTACAGCTTGGTTCAACGAAAGGTGAGCTGATGGCTTGTTGGATGCGGATAATCCGGCTAGACAAACCCTATGGAAGAAACGGAATCCCAGCCCACGCCCGGCCGCAGCGGACAGATTCTGCTGGCCACCGCTGCCGCGGTCATCATCATCGCCGGACTCAAACTCGGCGCGTCCATCCTGGCCCCCTTTGCCCTGGCGCTGTTTCTAGCCTTCCTGAGTTTTCCCCTGGTTTTCTGGCTGTTGGGCAAGGGTTGGCCCTCCTGGTTGGCGACGTTGGGAACGATGGCGGCCAATTTGCTGATCGTCGGCACCCTGGTGTTTCTGGCCTATGTTTCGGTCGGCGACTTCGACGAGTCGCTGCCGGTCTACAAGCAAAAGACGGTGGCTCTGTACAAATCGAGCCACATCTGGCTGCAGGAACAGGCCTGGTTTGATGCGGCCAAACTGTCGCCCGACCTGGTCAAGCCGGAGGCGGTATTTGATTTCACCAGCAAGGGCCTGGTCAGTTTGGTGGGCATCCTTTCCAACACTGCGCTCATCTTCGTCATCATGGTCTTTGCGATCCTCGAGGCCGCGTCTTTCCCCGGGAAGATGCGGGTCATCCTCGGGCACAGCGACGGGGATCCCCGGCGGTTCCATGCCATTGTGCGGGAGATTGTGCAGTATCTTTGGGTAAAAACACTGGTGAGTGTGGCCACGGGACTGTTTGTCGGGATCGGAGCCTGGATCGTTGGGGTGGATTTCCCGGTGCTGTGGGGGCTGTTGACCTTTGTTCTCAATTACATACCGACCATCGGCTCCATCCTGCCGGCGATCCCCTCGGTGCTGCTGGCCCTGGTCCAGCTTGGATGGGCCTCCGCGCTGGCTTTCCTCGGGGTGACGGTTGCGGCGAACCTGATATTCGGGAGCCTCGTCGAGCCGATGATGATGGGCAAGCGGCTCGGGCTTTCGACGCTGGTGGTGACCCTGTCCCTGGTGTTCTGGGGCTGGCTGTGGGGTCCGATCGGGATGTTGTTGTCGGTGCCGCTCACGATGGTGATCAAGATCGTGGTGGGCAACATTCCCGACTTGAAGTGGATTGCGATCCTTTTGTCGGACTGGAATCCGGTCAAAGAGCCCGGGTTGGCCCCGGTTCCCGAGGCGCCGGCCGGAAATGACCCGGAACCCCCTGTCGCAGAAGAGAAGCACGATTAAGTTCCGAGAGAGGCCTATAGCCGCGCTTATAGCTTTTGCCCGGTGTAGTATTTGTTTTGCTACTAGCTGCGTGGGGCGGTCAAATAGAGTGTTGAATGCTCTCGATTTACCGCCCTTGATCCAAGGGGGCATGGGTGTTGCTGTTTCCGGCTGGAAATTGGCACGGGCCGTGTCCCTTACCGGCCAATTGGGCGTGGTTTCCGGAACGGCCCTTGATGTGGTACTCTCCCGGAGGCTGCAAATGGGCGATCCCGGCGGAGCGTTCCAACGGGCTTTCGCCGCCTTCCCTCTGCCCAAAATTGCCGAGAGGGTCTGGGAGCGCTATTTCATAGCCGGGGGAAAATCCACCCGCGAGCCCTTCCTGCCGCTGCCGATGCCCTCCCTGAAACCCACCCGGGAGCAGCTTGAGCTCATCGTGCTGGCGAATTTTTGCGAAATCTACCTGGCCAAGAACGGACACGACGGACTTGTGGGGTTGAACCTTCTGGAAAAGATCCAACTTCCGACCCAACCCTCCCTTTATGGGGCCATGCTGGCAGGGGTTGATGTGGTATTGATGGGCGCGGGCATCCCCCGCCAGATACCGGGCATCCTGGACCAACTCGCCCGCGGCGAGGACACACGGCAGAAAATGGATGTCACGGGAAGCGCGGCCGGGGAAGAGACGTCGGTTCCCTTTGATCCGGCATTGATCTGGGACGGGCCGGCTCCGGTGCTCAAGAGGCCGTTGTTCCTGGCAATCGTATCTTCATCGACACTGGCAACCAACCTGGCGCGGAAATCCAGCGGCAAGGTGGATGGTTTTGTCGTGGAAGGCGCAACGGCGGGAGGACACAATGCGCCTCCCCGCGGTCCGATGCAGCTTTCGCCGGAAGGCGAGCCCGTTTACGGCCCGAGAGATGCGGCGGATCTGAAAGCATTCAGCGAACTTGGTCTGCCGTTCTGGCTGGCCGGTGGATACGGCCGCCCGGGGGGGCTGGCCCAGGCCCAGGCCCAGGGGGCCCGTGGGATCCAGGCCGGTACGGTTTTTGCTTTTTGCGAGGAATCCGGCATCAGCCACGGGGTCAAGGACACGGTGCTGCGCCGTCTGCGCGACGGATTGCTCAAGGTCAAGACCGACCCGCGGGTTTCGCCCACGGGATTTCCCTTCAAAGTGGTGAAGGGGCCGGAAGCCTGGCACGCCCCGCGCAAGAAAATTTGCGATTTGGGATTTCTCCGCGAAGCCTACCGCAAGCCTGATGGCACGGTGGGATTCCGCTGCCCGGGCGAGCCGGATGCCGCCTATCTCCGCAAGGGCGGATTGCCGGAGGACATGGTGGGCCGCGAGTGTGTTTGCAACGGGTTGCTGGCGACCATCGGGATGGGCCAGTGCCGGCCTGGCGAGTGGGGCGAGATGCCCTTGGTGACCGCGGGTGACGCGCTCCTGGGTTTGTTCAAGGATTTTCCGCCCGCGGACGGTTTGTGGAAAGCCGCCGATATTGTGCGGGTTTTGCTCCAACCGGTGGAATCGCTCGCAGTCAGCTGAGAAAATTTCCCCGCAAAGCCGCTACGGCGAGGGCTTTTGGATTGCGGCCGATTGAATGGAAAGCGGTTTTTTTGCCGCCACGACATCCGCCGTCCGCATACCCGTTGGCGGTCCGGCCATGCCGTAGCGGTCGAGGGCGAACACGCTGATCTTGGCCGGCCGCTCCCCGTCGGGCGGAATATCCCACCGTCTCTGTTTCGCTTCCAGAATCCGGGTTGACCACAGGCCGTTCTGTTCCCATTGCACAACCCACCGTCGGGCGGGGGATTCGGTGATCTTGGATTCAGCCCAGCGGATGGTGACCCCGCCATCGCGCTGCTGGATGGCTACCATGTCCGGGGCCGAGGGCTGTTTGCGGCTGAGCCACGGGCATGCGGGGGTGAGTGCGGGTTGCTGGAAGGCCTGTTCTTTCAGCAGTCCGGCAACGTCCGCCCTGTTTTGCAGCACGGGCCGGAAATTCCACAGGATGTGCCCGGCGGAGGGTGAGGCATCCTTGCGGGCCAGCATCACCTGGCGGACAATTTCGTCGGCCTTCCGGTCCTTGCCGATGCGGTCGGTGGCGACCCCCGGCCAGATGTGCCGGTGGAGCGGATTCTGGGAGCGCCACCATCCGAGCAGTTTCGGGAAGCTTTGGTCGGGCTTGTCGATGGTCCAGTAGAGCTGCGGGGAAAAATAATCCAGCCAGCCCATCTTCAGCCAATGGAGCGAGTCGGCGAAGAGGTCCTCGCGGGCATCGATGCCGGCCTTGATGCCGTTGGGGGTGCCGCTCTTCCAGATACCGAACGGGCTGACCCCGAATTTGACCCAGGGCTTCTCCGTCTTGATGGCCTCGTAGAGGCTCTTGACCATGCGGTCGGTGTTGTCCCGGCGCCATTCCGCCAGGGTGAGGGTGCCGCCTTTGTTTTTATAGGCTTGATAGGTGGCGCCGTCATCGAAGCTGCGGGTTTTCCGCCCTTCGGGATAGGGGTAGAAATAATCGTCGATGTGGACGCCGTCGATGTCGTAGCGGCGGACGACGTCGAGGATGGTTTCGCGGGTGAAATCCACCACGTCGGGCAGGCCGGGGTCGAGCCAGAGCAGGCGGCCGTGGTGGCGGACCAGATCCGGCCGGGTTTTGCTGATGTGGTCGGGGCTGACCGAGGCGTCGGGCGAGGTCAGGGCGCGGTAGGGGTTGAACCAGGCGTGAAGTTCCAGTCCCCGGTTATGGGCCTCGCGGACGGCGAATTCCAGGGGGTCGTAGAAGGGCACGGGGGGCTGGCCCATTTTACCGGTGAGGAAGGCCGACCAGGGCTCGCGCGGCGAGGCGTAGAGGGCGTCGCACGACGGCCGGACCTGGAGGATGAGGGCGTTGAGGTTGAGGGCGGCGGCTCGGTCGAGGATCTGCAGGAGTTCGGCCTTCTGCTGTTCCACCGGAAGGCCCGGTTTGGAGGGCCAGTCGAGATTGTGGACAGTGGCCACCCATGCGGCGCGGAATTCCCTTTGGACCGCGGGAGGGGAAACGGGGGAGGGCAGGTAGGGGGATGCCATCGCGGGAGCGATGCCAAGACCAAGCATACCGAGAGTCCGCCAAAGCCACATCCGGCTTTAATGCTCCCTATGGGACGATTTGGCAAGACAACAGGTGGAGGAGTGCGGCGTCCTACAGGAGGATGATTCCGCCGACAGCGGACAGGCGGCGGTAGACGAGGACGACGGCTTCGGCATTCCCGGCGTGGAAGACGCACGTGAGCGACGTGTATTTGCCCCCCTGGGATTCGCGCGCGGTTGTTTCGCCCTCGGGAAGGAGGGACCGGGCGTATTCCACCCCGGCGACGGGAACGACGCATTTGAAGACAAACGCACAGGGCCATGTGTGGTGGGCGTCGAGTTTTTCGGCGAATTGTTTCCAGGTGGATTCGTCGGCGGGCATGGGGACAGTCTGCATGGGGGATGGAGGCGGTTGAAGGGAAAAGATGCCCCCTCGGGATTTGGATTTTGGATATTGGGATTTGCGGGGTAGAATCCGTGTATGGCCGATTCCACCCGAAGCCTGTTGGACCGGGTTCCGATTTTTGCGGGGTTGAAGCCCGAGGTGCTGGACGACATCCATGAGCACGGCCGCCTCGTACAGATGGAGCCGGGGGATTGGATCGTCCTCGAGGGTACACCGGGGAGTGAAATGTTCATCGTCGAAACCGGCGCGGTCGAGGTGGTCGTCCACCCCGGCCTGCCCCAGGAAACCGTGGTGGGAGTTTTGCGGGCGGGAAATTTTTTCGGCGAGATGAGCCTGATCGAGTGCATGCCCCGGGCGGCATCGGTCCGTTCGCTGGAAGCGGGAATTCTCCTGGGTCTGAAAGCGGGCGAACTCCACCACCTGTTCCTTCTCTGGCCCGACCAGTACGCCATCCTCATCCTCAACATCGCGCGGGATCTGTCGCGGCGGTTGCGGGCGCTGGATGAAAAGTTTTCCGCGTTGTCGGGTTGACCGGGGCCGGGGTGCTCAGCCTTTCCGCAAGGCGGCATGGGCGCGGGCGACGTGGACGTATTTTTCCGCCCAGGGCCGCAGAATGGCGCGCTCCTCGGGTTTGAGGGGACGGATGATTTTTGCGGGGGAGCCCATGACCATCGAGCCGTCGGGGATGACCGTGCCCTTGGTGACGAGGGCTCCGGCACCGATGATGCACTGGTTCCCGATGTTTGCGTAGTCGAGGATGATCGCGCCCATGCCGATGAGAGTTTCGTTGCCGATGGTGCAGGCGTGGATCATGGCCTGGTGGCCGACGGTGGTGTAGTCGCCGATGACGGCGGGCCCGTCGTCGGCCAGATGGATCACGGTGCCGTCCTGGATGTTGCTGCCTTCGCCGATGGTGATGGTCTGGATGTCGCCGCGCAGCACGGTCTGGTACCAGAGGCTGCTGTCCTTCCTGAGCGTGACCGCGCCCATGACATCGGCCGAGGGGGCGATGAAAGCGGCGGCGGCGGTGTCGGGTTTTTGGTGGAGGTAGTGTTGCAGGCGTTCGGCTGGTTCCATCAGGCATTTTTAACCACGAAAGGGCGCGAAACGACACGAAATATTCGGAAGCGGGATCCGGGGCGGTCTTTTTATTTGGGGGAAGTGGTGGTAAGAGGGGTCATGGACATCCGCAACCGTGACCAGGTTCCCGCCTTCACCACCAAAGATGGATCGACCATCCGGGAATTACTGGCTTATCGCAATTCATGCATTAGGAACCAAAGCCTGGCCGAAGCCACCATCCCCGTGGGTGGATCCACTGCCGAGCATTATCATCCCAAGACAGAAGAGATTTACTATATCCTTAAAGGTTTTGGTAATATGAAGATTTGCGATGAAATTCGATCTATTTTCCCACTGGATGCCATTGCCATTCCCCCTGGGGCAGCCCACAAGATTTGGAATACCGGGACTGAGGACTTGGTCCTGCTGTGCTGTTGTGCCCCGGCCTACGAGCATGAGGACACCGTACTTCTAGAGGGGGCGTAGAGAGGAAGGGGAAGTGGGCAAGGAGCGACACTTGCCAAGCGGGATATTTTACTCTATTTTGCGTAAATATGAGAACCCCTATGGGCGTGGCGTGTGCCCTGATTCTGGCGTGGAGTGGCTGCGAAGTGCAGGCCCAGCTCCGGCCGGAACAACATAAGGCTTTGGTGGATACGGTGCGCTGGCTTGGCCAGGAAGGTGTGGGTTATGGCGAGGCCTGGCGTCTGCCGGACCAGTCGGGTGTCTGGGACATGGATTGCTCGAACACGGTCCGATACCTTTACCGGCGGGTCATGGGTGTTGAGTTGCCGCGTACCGCGTCCGACCAGTATTGGACCCTGAGCCAACAGGGAAGGATCACGGACGCCCCGGTCCTCCGTGACGGGACGGTGGACACAACCGCCTTGCTCGGCCAACTCCGCTCGGGCGATCTGCTTTTCTGGGAGTGGACCTACAACATCAAGCGCACTCCGCCAGTGAGCCATGTGATGATTTACCTCGGCCGCACCGCGAACGGCACGCCCAAGATGGCAGGGTCATCCTCGGCCTCGCTTGGGGAAACAGCCAAGCGTGGCGGCGTGGATATCTACAATTTCGACCCCAACGCATCGATGGGCGGCGTGAAGAGCTTCTTCGGGGGCTATTCCCACAAGGCCCGGTTTGTCGGCTTCGGCCGGCCGATCCAGCAAATCCGCAAAGGTCCGGAGACGGCCGGTACGGACGCCGCGTCCAGACCGCAGGGTTGAGCGGGTTGGCCCACAGAAGGTAAAACCGCTAATCGCCCGGTGCGACGCGGCAGGCGTGGCAGGTGAAGCCGGCCCCGAAAGACGCCAACCAGAACGATCCGCCCGGGTCCCGCTGCAAGGCCTCTTCCAGCACAAACAAAATCGACGGGCTGCTCATGTTTCCATGGCCGCGGAGGATGGTTTCGCTTTCCCTGAGCGGATGTCCGGGAAGCACCTTGCGGATGGCTTCCAGCACCTTCTTGCCCCCGGTGTGCACCAGGAGGGTGTCGCCATTGGCGTGGGGACGTTGGTGGTAGAGACGGGCCACGGTGTCCGCGGCCAGTTCCGGCACGGAACGGTCGAGCAGGTTGCGGAGTTTTCCCCCGGCATTGTCGAACCGCAATTTCTCCCGGGCCTCCGGCAGGTGGAGCGTCTGGAATCCACCACAACGGATGGGCCGGCCCGGGGGGGGCGGGGGAGTCCCCCTCCAGATGGCGGCGGCGGCGCCATCGCCAAAAAGGCAGGCGCTGATGAGCACGCCGGGATCATTATCGAGGAAAAAAGCGGACGAGCACACCTCGACCGCGACCGTGGCCACGCGGGCCGCCGGATGGGCGGCAAGGAATTGTGAGGCCTGGCGGAGGGTGGGGATCGCGGCCCCGCAGCCCTGGCCGGCGAGATCCGACAGCCAGGCATCGCCCCGCATGCCGGCCTTTTCGCTGACAAAGCTGGAAAGGCCTGGGCAAAGATAGCCGGTGCAGGTGCAGATGATAAGACCGTCCAATTCGGAGGCTTTCAATCCGGCCCGTTCGAGGGCCATCTCCAGCGCTCCCACGGCCAGTCCGGGTGCTGTGGCCTCGAAGCGGCGGTTGAGGCCCTCGGCATCGAGCAGGAAGACATCGTGCGGGTCGTCGAAAGCAAGGTGGCGTTTGTCGATCCCGCTGTCGCCCTCGAGGATTTTCTGCAGGAGGCTGAGCGAGCGCGGCTTGAGTTGCCGGGCGACCGGCGAGGCGGAAACCGCGCTCCAGATCTCACGCTGGGTGAAGCTGCGGGAGGGAACCGCGTGGGCCAGCGAATGCAGGAACATGAACCAGCTTACACCGGATATCGGTCCGGAGAAATGAAATCTGAGTTAAGGCCGTGGAACAGGAGGTAACAAAGGTAACGAAGCAATACAACGGATTGGCTGTCCTGCCTTGCTTCGTTATCTTGGTTGTCTTCTGTTCAAAGCTTCAACGTCTTCCCTGTGCGGTTGGACTGGAAGCAGGTGTCGAGGACCTTCTGTACGTCGGCGCCGCGGGCGAAGTCGGGCTGGTCCTGTTTTCCGGTCTGGATGCTCTTGATGAAGCGCTGGTACATCGTCGGGGCGGGTTTGATTTCCAGGGCCTTCCAGGTATTGGTGTGGCGGTCTTTGCCGAGGCAGACGTTGAGTTGGGTGTAGCTCTTGGTGAGGTTTATCTCGACGGCCCCCTCGGTGCCGTGGACCCGGAGGAACACATGGTTGGCGAATCCCGTAGCCCAGCGGGAGGTGTGGATCACGCCGAGGGCGCCGTTCTTCAGCTCGCAATGGATGACGGCGGAGTCGTTGGCGTCGAGGGTGTATTTCCCGAGTTTCTTCCCCTTGATGGCATCAAAGGTCTTGAGGCGGCAGTTGAGCCGGGCGATATCGCCCGCGACGGCGGTGGAAAAGTCAACAATGTGGACCCCGACATCGCCGAGCACACCCTTGCTGCCCATGGAGCTGTCGAGCCGCCAAAGCCATTCCGGCTTGGTTTTCCAGTCGCCCCAGGCCTTGGAGCTCAGCCAGCTCTGGAGGTAGGAGGCCTCGAAGTGGGTGATTTTCCCGAGTTTGCCCGCCTGCACGAGTTCCTGCGCCTTCAGCCAGGCGGAGGAACGACGGTAGGAGAATTGGACCATGTTGATGCGTTTCGCCTTACGGGCGGCGTCGACCATTTTCTTCGCCTCGGGATAAGTCACGCCGAGCGGTTTCTCGCAGAGCACGTGCTTGCCGGCCTTCAACGCGGCGATGGAAATCGGGGCGTGGAAGGCGTCGGAAGTGACATTGGATACGGCATCGATGTCGGCGTGTTTCAGGAGTTCATGGGGGTCGCTGAACGTGTGCGGAATGTCAAATTTCTCCGAGAAAGTGAGGGCGCGCTCGGGGTCGATGTCGCAGGCGGCGGTGATGTGGACACCTTTGATTTGTTTGAAAGCTTCCGCATGGGCATGAGCCATGCCTCCCGTACCGATGATGGCGAGTTTGATCATAGATTTGGATAAAATGGGGGATCCTTCCGGATTTGGAAGCAGGGAATTTGGGTTTGTTGTCCGGCCTCAGAACACGGTCGGCATACCCTCGGTGAGGAAGCGGAGTTGGGGCAGGACACCGGCGAGGGCGGCGGCTTTCATCAGGCGCTGGGGGGGTTCGTGGTGGCGTTCGTAGCTGAGCCGGTAGGTGCCGAAGTGCATGGGGATGAGGGTGGTTGAACCGAGCGCCAGGAAGGCGTCGATGGCCTGCTCGGGGCTGATGTGGTGGTCGCGGCTGGAGGGGTTTTCGTAGGCCCCGATCGGGAGCAGGGCGATTTCGGGCTTCAGCCGCTTTTTGATCTCGGCAAAACCGTCGAACCAGGCGGTATCACCGGCATGATAGAGTGTGCGGCCCTCCCAGGTGAGTGCGAACCCGCCATAACCGCGGTGGCGGTCGGTGATGCGGCGGGCGCCCCAGTGGTTGGCGGGCGTGAAGGTGATTTCCAGCCCGCGTATGTCCAGGGTGTCCCACCACTGCATCTCGTGGACTATTTCGAAGCCCAGGCCGTGCACCAGGTCGCCCACTCCGTGGGGAACAAGAATCGGTTGTTCCTTGGCCACCCGGCGGAGGGTGGGGCGGTGGAGGTGGTCGAAATGCGCATGGGTGACGAGCACGAGATCGATGTTCGGCAGATCGCGCAGCGAAAGGCCGGCGTGCTTGAGGCGGCGGATGACCAGGAGCCAGTTGGCCCAGTTGGGATCGATGAGGATGTTGTGTTTCGGGGTTTGGACCAGGAAGGACGCATGGCCGATCCAGGTCAGGCAGATCTGGTTGCCGGAGATTTTGGGGAAGAGCGGGGCGGTGTGCGGGCGAACCCCGAGTTTGCGGGTCAGAAGGGAGGGGATGAAAACCTCGGTGATGAAATTCCGCGTCCGCCAGCGTGGGAGGGATTTGGGCTTTTCGGGCGACGGCACAAAGGACAGGATAAGACGCAACCGGGTAAGCTCAAAACCTTTTCACAACCATAAAATTGCCATGGACACGAAGGGAAACTCCGGGGGGAAACGGGAATTGAGGCAGGCGATGAAACGCCGTCTCGCGGCTGTGGGAGCCGCGGAGCGGCAGGACGGGTCGCGGTCGATCAATGCGCACCTGTCGGATCTGGAACCCGGAAGAAAATGGGTGGCCTTCATGCCCTTGGATTCGGAGCCGGACATTCTTCCTTCCATCGAGCGGATCTGGCGCGGAGGATCGGGTGTCGTTCTTCCCCGTGTGGCGGGGGGAAACTTGGTGCTGCACGAGGTGGCGGGGATGGATCAGTTGGAGCGGGGTGCGTTCGGGATTTGGGAGCCGCGCGCGACATTGCCCGAGTGGACGCCGGTGCCGTCGTTGTGCCTGGTTCCGGGCCTGGCCTTTGATGCGGGTGGGCGTCGCCTCGGCAGGGGCAAAGGATATTATGACCGTTTGCTGGAAAGGCTGGGACCTGCAGTGGAAACGGTGGGCATATTTTTCTCGTGTCAGGAAATATCTGCCGTGCCCTGTGAGCCCCATGACCGGGCGCTTGATAAAATATTAACCGAGACAGGCTGGCGGCAAGTGGCTGCTTCCTAATACGGTGCCTTTCCGATGAGAGGGCGATGACGCACGCCCTCCCTGCACGGATATTAGGACCACTTAATACCCCACAAGTCCTTCTGATGTCCTGGCATTGATTATGCTACCGGAAGATTGAACGCTTCAACCCAGGAGACATATGCTTAAAGCCAATTGCCGGGCCCAGTTCACTGCGGATGATTTCCAATTCATCGTCCGGACGCTGTCGCGAAACCGGGCGGATGCGGTTCCGCTGGGCGACCTGCTTGCGGACGAGGACACCCGGGACTGCGTGGTGGACCACGACCTGATTTACCGGGAGTTGTTGGATGAGTGCCGGTGTCTGAAAGTCTCGCCGGCATTGTATTTCTATGTCCTGGTGCGCCAGGCGTGCCGGAAGTCGGGGATTGATGACCGGGAAATGTCGGATTATATCGCGGCCGTCCTGGTGGAATTCGGTCGCAAGGCGGTGGCCGCGAACGAGGGGGGCGGGACGGCGCTCTTTGCCTATCCCTATATCAGCGACCTGATGATGATGTTGAAGGATGCGGGGCCCTGGGAGCGGTTGATGATCCGCTCGCACATTGCGGATTATTCGCTGTTTGTCAGCGGGGTGTTTGCCGACCGGGTGCGGGCGCAGAACCGGTACCACGGCGGTCCGGATCTCCGATTTTATGAGGAGATCGGGCAGAGCAACTACACCGCGGCCTCCAACGAGAGACTGGTGGTTGAGACCGAGCACCAAAGGGTTTTCCGCAATCTGGGGGAACGCTTCCACCAGATCCGCCGGGTGTTGAACGAATTGGCGGGCAATGTGCTGCATCTTTCGACGGACCATTACCTGCTGCCCGGCCACATGGCATGACACTACTTGCGGAAATCCAGCACGTGCTGGAGAGGACTTACAGCCCCTCGGGAATTGATCTCGGGGAGTGTCTTATTGGGCGGGAGCGGTCGGTCCAACTGGCGGGGCTGTGTCCGGGGGCGGTTGGCTTGGCGGAGCATGCGCGCACCTACATCCGTCCGGTCGGGGACAACCTGCGGATTGCCATTTACTACGACCCCTCGCTGATCCGGTGTTTGGAGGAAGAGGACCCGAGGGAATCGATCAGCCACCGGAATGTCGCGGCCCTCATCAGTTTCATCGAGGAAATCACCCACGGGGTCCATGCCGCGCTGGCGTTCCGTTCCGGTTGGCGGCACTGGGAGTCCGAACAGTTTGCCTGCGCCCTGGAGGCGCAGGCCCGGGTGGACACCTACTTTCTCCTGGTCCGGTTCTGCCGGTTGTTGGGCGGATTCCACCCGCAGGCGGACATCCGACAGTGGATCCGCGACCGGCTGTTTGTCGACGAGGCCACCGCGGAGGCCCCGGCGCGTCTGGCCAAGCGGTACCGCCATGCCCGGAAGCTGGCTCGTGCGTTCCTGGATGCGGTCATCCCCCTTGAAAGGGGTGAAAGGGTGTGCCGCATCCGTGAATTCCGCCGCCTGAGCCTGGCCGGGAAATGCCGGCTGGCGCGCCAATTGTCGCATTGACGCCCCTTTCCCACTTGGCTCGGGTTTGTCCCGGGGGTAGATTGCGGAAGCTTCATGAATTACGATGCCCCCACGGTCCGGAATATCCTGGGCGCCATCCGCAAAGATCCACTGGACACGGAGATTTGGCACAATCTCCTCATCCATTGCTTCGACCAGAAGGATCCGGAATCCTTCGAAAGCTACCAGATCATTTCCGACTGCCTGGACAATCTGGTCCGCGCAGAAAGGCTCAGCAGCATCGGGCGCGGAAGCGATGGCAAAATTCTCCTGACGACCGAACAGAGGCAGACCCTCATCCAGCTGAGCCTGGAGCCGAGCAATCCCGTCGCCCTTGAGGCACTGGGCCGGATCTTGTTCCAGGATTTTGGACGGCGAGCGGAAGCCCACCGGATTTTCTCCCGGGCGGCGCAAATCGACCCGGTGAACGCCGAACTCAACCAGTGGTTGGAGCGCTGCGGCGATGGTGCGGCCATTTCGCCCGCGGCCCTGGATATCGAACCCGGGGATGCCCCAACCGCCCCGGTCCAATCCCAGAAGAGCAAGGAGGACATCCGGCGGATGCTCCGTGTGACCTCGATGGTGGCGCGCGATACCGCACACCACCGTCCGCCGGTGGGGGATGTTTCCGCGGCCAAACTGCCGGCGCCCGTGGCCCTCTCCACCGCCATCCCCTCCGGAAGCGATGTCGAAAAGGATTTCCTTGAACAGTTTGACCGGCTCCTCACCAAGGCCATGGAGGGCCGGGCTGATGACCTGACCGCCGGGGTGGACGCCCTGGCGGGGAGATCCCCCGGACCGGCGGCGATGGCGGGAGCGCTTTCCTCGATCGCCCATATCTTCCATGCCCGGGGACATTTCGAGGCGGCCCTGGAATTGAACCAAAGGGCGATAGCCGCCGCCCCGACACTGACCTCCCTGTATTTCTATCAAGCCACTATTTACCATGGTCTTGGCCGCCACGCGGAGGCAAAGGCCGTTTACCAGGATGTGATCGGGCGTTTCCCGGACCACGGCCAGGCCTGGAAAAACCTCGGCGTTCTCCATTATGAGTTGGAGCAATATGAGGATGCGGAAAAGTGTTTCCGGAAAGCGCTGGCGCTCCAACCGGGGTCGGCCGAATTGTGGGGGCATCTGGTTTCGGTATTGATTGAGCGGGGAGACCTGGAGGGAGCCCTTGGGGCCGTCGACCAACTGGTCCTGGTGGATCCGGAAAACCGGGATGCGATCCTGAAGCGGGGGGTGATCCATCTGCAAATGAACGACCTGGCGGGCGCAGAAACGGCCCTGGCCGAGGCATTGGAAAAGGATCCCGAATCGGCCCATCCCTTGTGCTATCTGGCCATTGTGCGGGCACGGAACGGGCGGGTTGAAGACGCCCTGGAGCTGTGTGGACGGGCCGCGGGACATTCCGAAATCGCCCCCCTGGTTTCTACGGCCTGGATGGAAACCGCCATCGCCTTCGAGAGCGTGGACGATTTGCCGCACGCCATGCAGTGCTTCAAGGCCTCGGTGGAGATGGATCCGTCCCAAGCCCGGGCGTGGACACGCATCGGCCTCATCTGCCGCCGCGAGGGGGCATTGGAGGAATCGGAAATGGCCCTTGCACAGGCGGTGAAGGCGGATCCGTCCGAGGCCCGGGCCTGGTCGGAATTGGGGGTGACGCGGTACAAAGTGGGCCGTTATCCCGAGGCTGCGGAGGCCTTCCTGAAAGCGGCCTCCCTGGCCCCGACCGTATCCGACTGGCCTTACAATGCGGGGGTGGCGCTTGAGAAGGCCAACCGGAGCGATGAGGCCGCCCGGGCCTACGAGCGCGCGGTCAAGGTGCAAACCGACCACGCTTCCGCCCGTATCAATCTCGGTCTGATTTATGTGCAGCAGGGCCACCCGTTGAAGGCCGCCTCCTGCCTGCAGGGATTGGTGCTGATCCGCCCGGATTATGCCCGGGCCTGGTTCGGACTCGGCTTGGTTTACGAGGGCATGCACAAATGGGATGAATCCGTGCGCGCCCTGGAAAAGGCCGTACAATTGGATACCACCCTGCTCGAAGCCCACAGCCATCTGGCCTATGTGTACCGGAAGATCGGCCGCACGGCCGATGCCGAAGCCTCAACCGCCAAGGCACAGCCCCGCATGGACACCCTGCCGGGTGGGAATCCCTGAGCCGCTCGCGACAGGATAGCGGTATCTACGGGGCGGGGCGTGACAGGTGGAAGGTCATCCGTTGATACGGGAGATGACCGTGCGCCATTGGGATCGAATCCCCCGGGTAAAGCCGAGACCCTGAAACAGGGCGGGCCGGTTTAATTGCTGACCGGCGGGACAACGGGCACATCCCGCAGCGGACTGTTTGGGGGATCTTCCGGGGAGACGGCCCGCGGATGGGGCTGGATCTGCGGATCGTAAATGCCAAAGACGTGGAATTGGTTGATCCGCAACTGGCTCACCGGTGCGAGGCGCCTGGCGCCTGCGTCGGGGATGAAGCGCATGATGAGATAACGCGCCGGGACGTCATTGAAATTATAGGAAAGGCGTCCCGCTCCCGTGTGGTCGAAATGGACGATATGGAACGGGGGGTAGTTCTGGAAGAAGCTCCGGTCCACCGATTTGATGTTCGGGCTGGCGACGTCGCGGCTTCCCTCGACTTTGAATTCCTCCAGCAACTGGTTGGACACATAGAATTCAAAGGTGCCCGGGGTGGCTTCGAAGAGTGTGCTCAGACGGCGGATGGCCCGCGTGTCGCCCAGATCCACCACCATGATGGGGGATTCGTTGGTGGGTTGGAATTCGTAGTAGGTTTCGCAGTTGTCGTCGATGATCATCTTGGCCGCGAGGCTGGCCTCCTTGGCATTGGTCGCGTCCTTGCCCTCCGTCTCATTGATGTAGGACACTTTGGCCCCGTAGTAGATGCTCGACAAATTGTTCATGATGATCCGGTATGGGGGAAGTTCGGTGCGGGGCACGCGGAACTTGGTGACTTGGTCGATGCGACCCGGATTCTCATTGCCGAAAAGACCGAGCGCTCCCACACGTCCGAGCCGGGTGGTATCGAAGTCGACACGGAAATAACGCGCCTTGACCGGGGTGAACGGCACCCGGACCACCCCGTCGCCTGCGTAGGGTATTCCTTCGCCGGCGGGTTTCCAATCGCCGGTTCCGTCGGATTTGGGGGCGGTTTCCGAGTAGAAAACCGTCACGGTTCCCTCGGATTCAAAATTGAAAAAATTGAAGAGGCTGATTTCGGATATGTGCGGCAGGTCGAAGACAAAGTTGATGTGGTTTTTTTTCAGCGGGTAACTGATGCTGTGGTCGTCCGAGATCAGGGCATGTTCGGAGGTGTTCGGGTCGACGGTTCCACCCGTGAGATCGATGGAATAAACGGGGGTCGCTTCGGCACCGTAAACATGGACGGAGGCACCCAGGCGGCCGCGCGACATGTTGTAAGGGAATTTGCTGGCGTCGATATCGAAGGTCGAGCGTTCGGTTGGGTCCGGGGTGGTGACTTGGAAAACCGCATGCGCCGGGGTACAGGCCAAAACGGCTATCAGCGATGAGACAGCCACCCAGGTTGTTTTTAAGGTGTCGGACACACGTGCATGATTGCATGCCTGAGACCGATCTGCAAATTTATTTGACGATTCCCCGATGAAGCCCCGCGCTCATCGACTGTAAAAATGCATTAATGAGCAAATATTCTCATAAGTATCAGAAAGTTAACATCTTACATAGAAGATGACCCTAATTTTCACGTATTTACCTGTACTAATGCCTATTTTAGGGAAAAAACAGTCCGTCCAAGATGGGCAGGTTTTAAAAATTCTCTACAAAAACAGGTGTAAACTCCATTTACATACTGCGTTTTGTTATCTAAGGTCAAACAGCTGTTTACTCATATGCGTTAAGGCAACGCAAATGGGAGCAGCTTCGTAAATTATGGGTATATCCAGTTACTTGAAACACGTCATGGGAAAGAAGCTGGGGGCGGGCTTGGTGCTCTGCCTCTGTCTTTCCGGGATGGTGTGTGCCGAGACGGATCCCATCCAGCCCACGACACAGTCCGGGACGACGGAAGCTCTCTCCACCACGGAACTGGACCGGGTCACGCCGGTGAGCGATGGGGCGGCCAAAGCGGACAAACTCCGGGGCAATGCCCGCGTCGGCCCCGCCACGGTTCGTGTGGTGGGCGGCGTATCCATGGCCTACAACGACAACATCGGCTTCTCCGAATTCAACCGGCTTTCGGATTTCATCATTTCGCCGAACGCGGAATTGAACCTCCTCTGGCCTGTCACGGACTACAACACCCTGAACTTCGACCTGGGTATTTCCTACGACAAATACCTCGAACATTCCGAGGCCGACACCAACGGCATCAATCTGTCGCCGGATTCCAACCTCAATTTCCGCATGCAGATTGGCCCGCATGTGGTCCTGAATTTCTTCGACCGTTTCAGCCTCCAGCAGACCCCTCTGGATGAGCCGACCCTGAACGACACCCTGGATTACAGCCGCTTCCAAAATTCCGCCGGTGTCGAACTGGTCTGGAACATCAACAAAGTGCTCGAATACACCGGCCGCTACGCCTACGGCACGTGGATTTCCTTCAATGACAACTTCAAATACCTCGACCGGGAAAGCCACACCATCAGCAACAACCTCAAATACGAGGTCAACCCGGCCCTTTTCACGGGGGTCATGAGCGACCTGACATTCACGCAATACGACGACCCATTCCAGAACGACAGTGTCATGTTCAAGATCGGTCCCTTCGTCCGGGCCAAGGTCACCGAGAACACCGAGGTGGGGGGCGAGATCTACTATGTGACCGGGTCTTTTGACCGTCCGGGCGGCCAGCCGAACAGCAATTTCGACAATCAGGATCTCAGCAACGTGAATTTTGTCGGGGATATCACCAACCGGCTCAATTTCTACAGCACCCAGAAGCTGGCCGTCGGTTATGAAAGCGAACTGGGAACGACCACGAATTTTTACAACCTGGCCTATGCGCGTTACAACCTGGTCAGCCAGATTTTCCCGACCGTCAGCACGGATTTCAATATGTTCTATGAATACGGGGAAGAATCCGGCGGGCTGAACTCGGAAGCGTTCCACCGCTATGGAACCGGCCTGAAATTCTCCTACCGGCTGACCAAGAGTGTGGTATCCGGCCTGGGCTACCGTTTCACCATGAAGGATTCCGACAGTTACGGGAACGATTACTACCAGAACGTGGTGACGCTGGATTTCGATTACCGCTTCTGACCCGGCGGTGCGGCAGGTGTCCCCCGCCTGTCATAAAAAGGGATTTCTTCTCCGCGCGGCACGGGCTAGACTTGGGAAGATGGAAAAGCGCTTCCTATTGGCCGGGTTCATTTTTTCCGTACTGCTGCAGCTGTCCGGGGCGCAGACGCCGACGGCATCCGCCGTGCCCGCTCCCGCACCGGCTGTTTCCGTCCCCGCCGATCTGCTCGACGACAAGCACCGCCTCCAAGTGGGCGAGCAGGTGCTGTTCCGGGTGGTGGAAGACCGGGATCCCTCCGTATCCCTCCAGGTCATGGACTCAGGCGAAATCCTTTTTCCTTACATCGGACGCGTCAAGGCCTCCGGGAAAACCAGCCGGGAGCTGGCGGGTGAGCTCAAAACCCTTTTCGAAAAAGACTTCTATTACCAGGCGACGGTGATCCTCTCGCTCAATGATGCCGCAACCGGGTCGCGCGGCACGGTTTTCGTTTCCGGGGAAGTGTCGCGCCCCGGCACCGTGCAGATTCCCAAGGATCGGCGGCTCCTGGCCAGCGAGGCCATCATTGCCGCCGGCGGGTTCCAGCAGTTCGCCGACCAGCGCAAGGTCCGGATCATCCGAAAAAAACCCGGTTCTGCCGACGGCAAGGCCACGGAGGAATTGATCGTCGACGTCAAGGCGGTGTTGGACGAAGGTGTTGTCTCCAAGGATATGGAACTCCAGCCGGAAGACCGCGTGGTCGTCCGGGCGAAATTGGTCAACTTTTGAACGGCTCCCATCGATGAATCCGGCTTTTCCCCCAGCAGCCCCCCAGGTCATGTCCTCGTGGTCGGCGGCGTTTTTCACCCGCCTCCACCGGTATAAAAGCCTGCTCCGCCGCAGGTGGTGGATCCTGGCGCTGACGGTGAGTGCGGCCATTCTGTGGCAGGCCTACCAGCTCGCCACGGCGCCGCCGAGTTTCTTTTCCGTTTCCCAGATGATGCTCAGCCCCCGGATCAACGTTCAGGACAAGGCGTCCTACATGGAGGAGGGGACCCAGTTCATCGGAACCCAGATCCGCCTGATGTTGTCGCCGGAGATCGCCACGCGCGCCAGTGCGCGGGTCAAGGCCCTCCAGCCCGACCTGGCCGAGGCCAAGACCGACCTGCAGGTGAACCAGGTGCCCAAGACCACGATTTTCCAGCTCACCGTCACCGGCTCGGAATCCCGCTGGGTCCAAGCCTGGCTCAATGCCGTCATGGAGGAGTTCATCCGGTTCAAGGATGAGATGCGCGAGAACGCCTCCAACAAAACACTGACCTCCATCACCGAACAGCTGCCCCGGCTTGAAAAAGAGCGCGAGGCCCATGAGCAGGCCCTCTTCAACTACCAGAAGGGCAATGATGTCGTGGTCATCCAGGAGCAGGGCAACACGGCGGGCCAGTATCTCCTCACCCTGGAGCGCGAACAGGCCGATCTGCGCAAGGAGCTCCAGCTCCTGGAAATGCTCAGCCTCGACCAGCGCCTGTCGACGGGTTCCGGGGAATCGAAGGGTCCCGTGGCCACCGAGGTTTCCGCCCAGGCCAAGTCGGCGGACAATCCGTCCAGCCCCTCGGAATCCAGCCCGGAGAGGGCCTACCTGCAAATCCGCCAAGACCTGGAGTTGAAGAAAAACGAGCTCTCCGACCTGTCCAAGGTCCTGAAGCCCCGTCATCCGAAAATCATGTCGCTCCAGGAGAGCATCTCGCGCCAGGAGTCCCTCCTTTCGATCTACCGCCAGCAAAGCCTCCAGCAGTTGGAAACGCGCAAGGAGGGGCTCAAGATCAAGCTGGCCAACATTGAGAAATCCATCGAGGAATGGAGCGCCAAGGCGATCAAGGCCAACGAGGCCATCGCGGAGTTCCGCCGCCTGCAGTCCAATGTCGAGCGCGCCAAGGCCACTTACGCCCAGCTGGCGGAAATGGCGCAGAACATCGACATGTCCGCGAACATGGACCAGTCCACCATCCAGATCCTCCAGCGCGCCACGAACGCCGTATCCACCCAGCAAAACATCCTCCAGGCCCTGCTCAAGGGCATCGCCGTAGGGGTGATTTTCGGCGGGTTTGTCCTTTTCCTGCTCGACCGGATCGACGACCGCGTCAACTCCTTCACCGAATTGAAGGACCATTTCGAGGAACAGGTCCTCGGGCAGATCCCGCAGGAGGAATGCGGGGGCAAGCGGCTGCCGCTTCTCCAGCAGAACGACCCCCGGCAGATTTATTCCGAGGCATTCCGGAACATCCGTTCCTCGCTCCTTTATATGGCCATTGAAGGCGAGCGGCCCCGTGTCCTGGCCGTCACCAGTGCCATTCCCGGCGAGGGCAAGTCGACCATCGCGCTCAATCTGGCCGTCACCATGGCATTTGCCGGTTCCCGCGTGCTCCTGGTGGATGCCGACATGCGCAAGGGCGTGTTGCACGAGGACCTGGGTGTGCCGAGCTCCCCCGGGTTGTCCGAGGTGCTGGGCCAGCAGGGCGGGTGGCGGGAGACCCTGCGCCGCACAGCCTATGCCGGCCTGGATTTTCTTCCCCGCGGAAAGGCGTCCAGCCATGTGGGCGAATTGCTCATCAGCCCGGTGGCCTCCACGTTGATCCGTGAAGTGAAGGAAGCCTACGACTACGTGGTTTTTGACACCCCGCCGGTATTGGCGGCGGATGACACGCCCAGCCTGGCGCCCAAGGTGGACGGGGCCATCATGGTGATGCGCGCGTCTTACACCTCCTCGCGCATGACGCGCAGCTCCCTCGACATTCTCTACCACCGCCAGGTCAACCTGCTTGGATTGGTGTTCAACTTCATCGACACCAATCTCCCGGACTACTACCACTACCAGTATTACCGCTCGTATTACAACACGCCGGAAACAAACTGACCGGACGGTCTCTTAATCGGATGCGTATTTCGTAGGGGAACACGGACCCTCGCGCGGTAGTCCGGTGACCGCCTGACGAAGGCGGCACGTATTTCTGGGAAGGGAAGGCACGGCGGTTGGAAAACCGCCGCTCCTTGTGGGAGTTGCTGGAGTGCGGCCCAGGGGATAGAAAGCGCTTTAAAGATATAATCTGCGGGTAGGACGGATCACCAAACCTGAAACCAACGGTGGGTCATCCCGAGCGAAGTCGAGGGATCGCGTTGCCGCATCGTTGGGTCGGGCCGATCCCCCGACCACGCTCGGGATGACGGGCTCTGGGCAGGCTTTTCCGCATCTTGGGGTTGCTCCCAAGCCTTCAGTGAAAAAAATACGGCCACGAACCCGCGTTCGTGGCCGTATCCATGAATCCCTGTTCCGGTTTTTACTTGGCCGGCGGCAGCTTGGCCGCGAGGGCCTCGCGGGCGGGTTTCACGTCGGGACTTGTGACGGCCACATAGTTGACGTTGATCCCGCGCCCGTTGAGGTTGGTGAGCCGGACCACATTCTTGCCCGCCTTGAGTTTGATGAGCAGCGGGGTATCGCTGTCGGGATTGGAAGCGGTAAAGAGACGCCAGTCATCGGAGCCGTTGGCCCAGCCCCCGGTTCCGGGGAAGATCATCGGGGCGAAGGGTTCCTGCACCTCCCCGTTGACCTGGATTCCCCGCTCGATTTTGTCCATGTCGCTGCAGTAGCAAAGGGTCAGGTTGTAGTATCCCTCGGCCGGGACCTCAAAGGTCCACTCGATCCATTGTCCAAGATCATTCCAACCGCTGAAGGCCGGCCCCACCGCGGCCCGCTTCTTGTCGGTGACGTTGACTTTTCCACCGCCTTCGCTGGAGAAGTTTGCTGCTCCGACGGCGACGATGGTGTTGGCCGGGGCCGGCTTGGCCTTGGCCTCCGTTTCCCGGACCTTGTTCCGGGCGAGGTACTCGTCACGGGCCTTGGCGCGGGCGGCTTCAATTTCCGCCTGGCGCTTCTGCAGCATGGCCTGGCGGAAATCAAAGACGCTGGTCGCGCCTTTGGGGGCGAATTCAATCCGGCCGGCGGCTTTGAGCGTGGCGGAAACAGATCCAGTGCCGCCCGGGGTGATCTGGCCGGGGCCGGTGCGGCGGTCATTGGCATCAAGGGTGAAGGACTCCATGCCGGAGAGTGCCGTAAGTGTGGCCGTGATCTGGGCATCGGTCGGGGAGGGATTGGCGAGGATGAACGCCCCGGTTTCCGTTTTTTCCAAATAGGCGAGCCCGGGCTCGTTCCGTTCGATGGATCCGCCCGGAATCTTGAGGGATTTTCCTCCACCGAGATACAAGGCACGGACATCCTTCCCGTCCATCAGCACGAAAGCCTGCGCCGCATCCGTTTCCAAACCGCCGGCCTTGTGCGAGCCCGGCTTGTAGGAGGCGTAGCAAAGGTCGGTGCCTTTGGTTGTCTCGACTTTCAAGAGGGCATAGCCCGCTTCGAGTCCGCCTTCCTGAGTGACATTTTTCACGTAGCCATCCTTGGCCCCGGAGATGTCCACCGCATTCCCATAGACTGTGGAATTGGCCAGGCGGCGCTGGACAATGGTGGGAGGGGTCTCAAGTCCGTAATGCCCGTCACCCAGGATGACGTCGGTCTTGGTGCCGCCCGCGGCCAGGAAGCGGGCGGTGTTGTTCTCGCCCTTCACCGCGGCGGCCCAGGCTTTTTCGGTTTCGGTGTGCCGGACATTGGTGAGTTCGTTGTAGCCGTTTTCCGCCGGCTCGGGGAATTTCATCGGTTCCAGTTTGAGATCCGTGGCCAGGCTGCCGCGGATGTGCCAGACCAGGTCCATTTTCCGGGGTAGGCGTGCGAAGGCCCCGAACAGGTCGGCATAGTATTCGGGGGTGAGGAAGATCGAACGGTCCATGGTGACGCCGGGGTAGGCGTCGCGCGTCCAGGCGCGCTGCATGCCGAGGGTTCCGGCCGGTCCGTAAACCAACTGCTCCCCGCCGGCCATGACCTGGTCGAGCTCGTCCACCACCAGGGTGTTGTGGGCGAAGGTGGTGCGGTACCAGCGTTTGTAGATCGGCTGCTCGTACCAGACGCTCCCGGGATCGATGAGCAACTGGTCGTTGAAGGCGTACAGATCGATGCTCATCTTGTCGGGATGGCCGTGGGATCCGGCAGGCCCGTAATCCAGGAGCAGGCTGTTGGTGCCGCTGGCGTTGGTTTGTCGCAAAATCCCGTTGCCCACACCGAAGAAATTGACGCTTTTCCATTCCACCGCCTGCATTTTTTCCTTCGGATCCCGGTCGTACAGCACCGAAACCGGGAATTGTTGGTAATGGGCGTCGAGATGTTTGCCGATCTGGTTCAGGATCGCGACGTATTTCGGGTCGCGGTACCGCCGGTAGGCGTATTCATAAAGGAAGGAATCGCCCCCGACGATGGAGCCGTGGTGGGAATCGTTTTCAGCCGGGGTCGTCAGGTCGGGATAGGAAAACTCCAAAGGGGAATCGAACAGGCGCTTGAGCGCGCCGTCCCGGTAGCGGTACATGTCGATGCCGCGGTGCCACAGGACTTCGGCATCGGTGATCAGGCCCTGCAGGGCCATGAACTGGTAGCCCATCGCCCCTTCGCTCCACAACCCGTCGGCGTCGATGCTTTTGGTACCGAAATGCCGGTCATACAGGCCTCCGGTGGGTTTTTCCTTGGTGCCCTTGATCCCGTAGAGGGCGGTGTTGATGATGGCCTCGTCGTCCGTGACCACACCCGCCATGAGAACGGCCGCAGTTCCGATCGCCGACCAGTTGGTCGGGGCCTCGAGCATGGAGTGGTTGCCGATGATCAACTGGGCCACCGCCTTCATCAGGTCTTTGTGGATGTGCTCGCGTTCCTCCGGGGTGATGGAGGGCAGATTGTAAATCAGGTCGTAGCCTCGTGCGACCTGGGGGAACCAGATGGCGTCGCCGAGGACCTGGTCGAAGGCCTTGCTGGGAGAGTGGGAGAAGCCCGGGCGTGAACCGACGCCGTAGTTCGGGTAGGCATCGGCGTAGGCCAGGAGGAGTTTCTTGCAATACTCGGCGTATTTGGCCTCACCCGTCAGGGCATAGACGGTCCCGAGGTTGGCGATGTCGAGCCCGAGTTGGTTGTGGGCGGCCCCGTAGGTTTTGTCGCCGAATTTGGCCAAATCGCTGAAGTGCATCCATTTGCCGCTCTCGTCTTTTTTGGCTTCCGGTATGCCGGGGGGCTGGGTGATGCGGATATCCATGGCCTTTTTGAGTCCGGCAAGCTGGGTTTGGAGTTCCGTGCTCGAGCCCAGCATTTTTTTATAGTGCTCGATGTCCTCCGCATCCCAAAGGGTGTTGGGATGGCCCTTGGTGACGCGGGGTTCGCCGATCACTTCGATCTTGCCGCCTGTGAGGGTGCCGCTGGTGGGGGCGATGTTGGCCGGGGCGGCTTTGGCTTCGTACTGGTCGACGGCTTTCAGCATATCGGGGACGTTGGTGGAGGACAGGACGCGCAAGCGGGACCATCCGCCGTAATTGGGGCCGGTTTTGCCGCCCTCGAGGGTTCGAACGGGATACACATCGGTGATGAGGATGCCGACATTCTGGCCGTGGGCTTCCACGGGGACGCGGTTTGGTTTCCCGGGGGTGTCCGGCAGGGTCGCTTCTTTGACCATTTTCCCGTCCACAAAGATGGTGACCGTCTTGGGTTGTTGGGTTCCGTGGTAGTCGAGCCCGATGAGTTCGATGGCTTTGATATCCACTGGAACAATGACGCGGATATCGACCCGTGCGCCGGTCAGGGGGCTGCCCATCATGGTTCCGCCGCGTCCGGCATCACCCTTGAGGGCATTGTTCGGGGGCCAGTCTTTGTTGATGGGGGCGCCGCTACCCTTGGCGGTGGCTCCCAGTTCCAATGTGGACACATTGAAGAGATCCTCCGCAACGGTGGTTGCGGCTGTGCACGCCCAGAGCAACAGGGAAAGGGCCGCAGTTGCGGATCGGAAATGACGGGAGATAGGCAGGTTCAATCGTGTTATCATAAGAGGAGTGGATTGGAGGGTGGGTTTGACTGTGGAAGACAGCATGGGTGGAAACGGGTGTATCTTATATATCAATGGCATTGATTGGGCCATGATATATTTCCCCATCCGGCTTGTCCGAATTTTACGACGGCAGGGGCCCATCGGGAGCGCGTGAGGAGTCCGGTAGGAGAGCCTATTCAAGGGGGGCCTGCGGCGGCAGGATCCAGGCAGAGCGGTGGGCCTGCATGCCGATTTTGGGATAGTAGCCTTCGGCCAGGGGAGCGGCCAACAGGATGATCGTGGCTTTCGGACCCAGCTTCGAACGGGTGATCCGGATCAACTCACGGCCGATTCCCCGGCATTGATACGCCTCGTCCACCGCGAGGTCCGACAAATAGCAGCAATAGGTGAAATCAGTGACCGAGCGGGCCACGCCGACAAGCTTTTCCCCGTCCCATGCCGTGCATAACAAAGGGGCGTTCTCGAGCATGGCACGGATGCGGGCCGGATCATCCACGGGACGGCGTTCGGCCAGCGTGGACCGCCGAAGCACCTCCACAAACTGATCGCCGCTGATTTTCCGTTCGGTGGAGAAGTGAATCTGCATGGGGTGGTATGATCCGGATCAACGGTGCGTCTGTTTGGATGTTGCTTCCAACTTGTGCAGCCCGTATTGGTCGATGAACGCCTGCAGACTATCGGGCTGGCCGTCTGCCCGCAAGACGATGGCGTGCACACAGAAATGATATGTGGAATCGTACCAGTTGTTGTCGGAAGCCCTGCACAAGAAGATGTCCCGTATTTTCCAGTTCGTTTTGCTGCACGTGCTGCAGTAGGCCAACCACTCACCATTCTTGGCTAGGATCAAATGTTCGGAAAGCCAGGCATCATCGTTGGGCCTATTTTGCATGTCCGCCAATTTGGAGGGCACCCATTGTGGGTCATTTGTCCGCTGTTTGATGGCCTCCAAGGCTTCCTGTCGGTAGCTCGCGGTGTTGTTTTGCTGGATGGTGCGCAATGTAGTTGCAAAAATGAAGCCGGCAAGGAGCAAAACAAAGCCCGCGCCCAAGAAAATCTTGAGATACTTGGGAATAGGGATGTTCACTTGTTTGGAGTGCGGTCTTAATACCGGTTCACCTTCCGGAAGTCCGCGGCTTTCCCGGGTTGGGCCACAATGACGGGCGGGCCGCCGACGGCCACCTCGAAGCGGACGAAATTCGCCCCATCCTGCGTGAGGGCCTCGGAGGTGACAGGCTTCCCGTCGCTTTCAACCTCGCAGCCTTTCCACTCGTCCGGAATGTAGGCCCTGACCGTGCAGGTCCCGGAACCGCCGTCTTTGGCGCCTTTGGTTTGGAAGATATAGCCTTCCCGGCGTGTGTGCGTGACATGCAACCCGGCTTTCCCGTTCTCGAGGGCGACCATCTGGATGGCGGGCTTGGGATCCTTGAAGTTCAGCTTGTTGGGATTCAGGGCGAAGGACGAGGCGGGCAGGCCCGCGCTGTTGAACAGGGTCTCGTGGGGATTGGGGTTTGAGGCATAAATGACGACCTGCACGTCCTGGATGTCCGGATGCGAACACTCGAGGGTGTTCGCGTCAATCTGCTTCACCTCCGCCCAGCGGGCCTTGTCGCCCGCACCGCGAAGATAGATGCCGCTGATCCCGTTGATCGAGGGTTTGTACACCAGGCCGTCGCCGGTGTGGCTGAATTTGAGAAGAACCGTTCCGCCCGAGATTTTGGATTCCACGAGCCGGGGTCCGCTGTAGGGGAAGGATTTTCCATAAGCCTTGGTCAGGGCGGCCAGGGCCATGCGGCGGCCGGCCTCCGCTTTCTGCAGGAAGTGGGTGTCTTCATTCCCGAGGTCGTAGAATTCCACGTATTCGGCCTTGGGGTCGCCCTCGAACAGGTCGAGCGCCTTGCGGATTTCAACATTGTTGCCCGAGCGGTAAAACCCCTCGTTGAAGGGTGAGAGCGGGGGTTGGCTGCCGGTCGAACGGCTGAGGGTTCCCCAGATGACGTGGAAATCCGCGCCGAAAAGTTTTCGCCACTGCCTGAACATGGCCACGAGGCGCTGGCCGTAGGGCCCGCCGGGGCCGGCTTCGCCCTGGTGCCACAAGGCGCCGCGGATGGCGAACGGGGCCAGGGGGTGGATGCGGGTGTTGTAGAGCACGGTGGGAAAATTATTCACGACCAGGTTGCTCCGGCCCGGCCATAAGCCCTTGGGATCCAGGTGCCACGCCTCGTCCGCCTTTTTGAAATCGTCCCAGGACTTGAAGGCACCGGAGGATTTGGCTAGTTCCTTGTTTTTGTCGGCGAAGAATTCCTCGTAGTAGTTGGCGTGGGGGGCGACACCGGGGAAGGATTCGAGTGTTTCCTTGGACATCCATGCCGCCTGGTTGGTGCCGGACACGGCCACAATGACGATTCCCACCGGCACCTTCAATTCGTCGCGGATCACGCGGCTGAAGTACTGGCTGATGTTCATGTTTTTTTCCGGCGGATTTTCCGGGAGGACGGTCCACTTTTCCTTGCCCCGCTCGGCCGGATCAATGTCCTCGAGGGGATCGAGGGACGCGCCTTTCCCGAAATCGCGGATGCGGATTTCCGGGGCGCCGCCGGCAGTGCCCGGGCTTTGGTAATGGGGATAAATCCCTGTGTCCGTGTCGGGGCCCCCGGCGCGCATGTTCGACTGGCCCGCCACCAGCCAGACCTCGCCCACGACCACATTCTTCAGGGTCGCCTGGTCGGATCCGCAGCGCATGACCAGTTCGCGTCCCTCCTTGCTGGCCTCGAGCGGCTGGAGGACGACCTTCCAATAACCCTTGGCATCGGCCTGGGCGGACTGGGTTTGGCCGGCGAAGGCGACTTCGACCTTGGCCCCGGCATCGGCCCAGCCCCAGACGGGGACGGGCAGTTCCCGCTGCAGGACCATGCCGTCCTGGAAAATATCGGCCAGCCTGGGGGCGGCGTGCGTGGTGAAGACCGGGGCCAGAACCATCAGGACAAATACGAAACGGATCATGCCAGGATGATGAAGGGGGCCATGCCGACGGTCGATGATTTTATGGATGGGCCCCGGTCATTGGTGATTGATTTCCAAGGGTGATCAACCACTCATAACGGCCCAACCCCGGGTTTCATGGGTGGTTGTTCGGCCTCCGCTTTGATGTGGACGAGCACCCGGAGATGGATCAAATGGATGAGTTGGTCTGAAATTTTATGCCAGTAAAAATCCGGCAAAATAGTTTGTCTGTACCAAGTGGTTCCCTCAAGAATCGTCCCGCCATTTTCCTCGTACAGCCGGAATCGCCCGTGTTCTGAGGTGAAAGTATCGTGAAGGTGGGGCGTGTCGATATTGCGCCACGGTGAAAGCTCTTTCATGGGGGGTGGGTTTGATGTCACATCAAACTCAAGCAAGTGGGGGGCCTCCCATTTTGTGATGGGTTCGATAAAAGGCCCGGTGGAAAAAATGCAATGCCGTATGGCGCCTTTGCCGGTTCCTTCGATCCTGGCCTCGATGGGATAGGCAATTCCCAGCCGGAAAATCCCGGTCGGAGGACTTTTGATGCGGTCAAAAGTGATGACCTTGTCCCATACGGTTTGAATGGGTGCGGAAACAGTGATCCGGGTCGTTACCTCATGGAGGGCCGGTTCGGTGCGGTGCTGTGTCTCGAAGCCCACGATGAAGGGGAAGCCGGCCGCCAGAAAAAGAGGAAATCCGCCTGCCAGACCGTGCGAAAGACGTTTGCCGAGCACATGACCGAGGAGGGATCCAGGAATTGCCAGTGCCACCGCGAGTGGCAGCGCCATCAGCAAACAAATGAACCCATCAACAGCCAAAAGCAGGATCATTGCCCCCAGCGCCAGGATGGAGAGAAGAGAAACCCCACAGGAAGTTTTCCATGTGGCCGACCCGGTCCGGGCATAGATGAGTGATGAGATGAATGAAACCAGTATGGGAAGTCCGAGAAATACAGCCCATCCATAGGACGACTGCCATTTGACTGCGAACCAGGTGCCTCCGAAGCCCAGCAGGGCGGGAATACCGGCTGCAAACCATAGGCGCCATTGTATGGAAAGGGTCATATCAATAAAAAATTGGGATCAACACATGAAGTCAAATGCCCTGTTGGGCGGGCGTCGCGGAAAAGGGAAGAAGCTACGATCTTCTGATTTGTTTAACAATGTTGTCGACCACGACGGGTGTTTCGAAATAGGAAACAGATGCTTCCACGCCGAGATTTTGTTTGATGAGAGACCGGATGACCGGCTCGAAGGCAAGGGCATCCTCTTTGGAGTTCCAAAGATATACGCCCCCGCCATGGGAACCATCTTCTGAAATCAGAAAATACTTTGCCTGGAGTCCGGGGGGCTCTTGAAATTTGGGCGCCAGGGCAAACAGGGAAGAACGGAACTCCTGCAAATCGATGCCTGCAGGCAGGACAAATTGGGTGATGGCTGTGATCATAGGATAGGTGGATTTGAGATCCGCGTTGCGCCGGTGTTCCGGGTGGATCAGGGCGACGCAGGTGGAAGCTCAGGTTTGTTGTCTGACTTGTTCCATTTTAAGGTATGGGCGCAGCCAAAGCCACCAAAGAAACGATGCCGGCCAGCCCGCCAGCAGGATGAATGCCGCGGCAAGCAATGCGTTCTTTCCCCGTTTTTGGGCATCCCTGCACACCCAGACAAACGATGCGATGACGGCGATAATCATGGCGGCCATGCAGGGAATCACCAAAATCACCGGGCCTTCCAACCTGAAGCCGTCGGGCTTGCCAAAGGATGCATGGCTGAACAGTGCTTCAAATATTCCCTCAATCATATTGTTCTCCGAAAAAAGGCCGAATCGCCGTGGTGATACATGTCAATGTGCGTCAAGTGTCCTGGGCTGCCCCTGTAAACAGCTTCGGTGCCGGAGTTTGGGGACTAGGTCCGGGCTCTTTCCGCCTTGCAGTTCCAGCAGGTTTCAAAATTTCCCGGGACCATCTCCCCGCAGGAGGGGCATTTCCAATCCGGCGCTTGGGTGGCCGGGGTGTCGTACAGCGGACGGAGCAGGGCAAGGGCTTCCTCGTAGTCCTCGTCATGAACTACGCAAAGACTCGGGAAAAACACGCCCGAGGGCATCTCCGAAAGGGAGTTGTGGGTGTATTCATTCCGGATGAAAGTCTTGATGCCCGCCGCCTCCAGGACGGACTGGAAATGGCCCACGCGGGTGAAGTCTTGGTCGGTGAAGATTTCGCGCATGTTTTTACCCGGTATGGGCCGATTGGTTTGATTGTTGGATCACCCAAGATGTTTGGCAACCAACTTCCGGATGCTGGTCATGTTGCGCATGGTGGATGTGGGAAGCCGGAGCGACCTGGTTTCCGGCAGGGTCCACACCTCCGAGTCGGAACTGCGGGTGCGGCACAGCCAGTAAAATTCCCGGCCCGACACTTTGAATTCGTCGGTTGGGGTGCGGATGGCCCCGAGTTTTTTGGCGGTCCCGGCGGGCAACTTTTCCCGCAAGAAACTGACATAGATGGAAACCCCGTCCTGCCCGTCTTCAGGAAAGACGGACATCTTTCCGATCGCGCCCACCTCTTCTGCCGTGCGGACGAAGGTGTCCACTTCATAGCCCAGGGAGGCCTTGAGGTGCCGGGCGATCTTTTCCCCGATTTTATCCGTGTCCGTGGCCTTGCAGGAAAAAAGCACATTGCCGCTGGCGATGAAGGTTTCGACGTTGTGGAACTTGAGTTCTTCGAACAGGGCCTTGAGACGGCTCATCAGCAGGCGGCGGTTGCCCAGATTGATTCCGCGGAGAAAGGCGACGTGGCGTTGCATGGGTGTTTCGATGAATGTCTGGTGGATTTCTGGTCAACCTCTGGCGGTCGGTAGCCCGCCGGCCTTGGGGATGCCCTCCGTCCGCCTCAGGCGGACCGGGATGACAACCCCGAATCTTCTTATTCCACTCCGTGTTCGTTGTTGGCCGGCGGAGGCATGTCGAAGGCCGGGTCGGCGGGGGGATTGCCGGGAAGCGAGCACTCATCGGGCGTGGGTGAGGATGGCACCGGGGTTTCGTTGGGAAGTCCAAGCTGTCGCCGGTAGTAGGTGATGACCCCCCGGGCGACGTAATCCGCGTATTCCCGGTGGATGCTGCGGGCCTTTTTTCCGCCGAAATTTTTCTCGCCCTCGTAATCGCCCGCGAGCATGCGGGGGAACATCTTGCGGTCGTTCATGTAGGGACCCTCGACGAAGACCGTTGGTCCGTCGTAGAGGCGGTTGGCGATGAGGTTGCGCGCCCAGACGTAGGGATTCTTGCCGACCTTGGCGGCGACATTCCACGAATCGTAGTTCTCCGGCGGGAAGTGCCAGCCCTCCGCCAAGCTGTCGGCCACGGTGGAGGCGATGGCTTCTTCCTCGCCGGCAGTGCCCTCGAGGAGTTTGCGGAAGAGGTGGAAGCGCTGGCTCTCGTCGGCGAGTTCCCCGCGGGTGTAGGCGCCGTGGACGAAAACGACAACCTTGTTGGCGTTGTAGAGCCGGGGTCTGGAGAACCGGCCCCAAGGGGCGGCGTTGTAGTGCAGGCAGAGGGTAAGGTCGGGCTGGTATTCGCGCACGCGGGCGGCGCGGGCCCCGATTTCCGCCGGGCGGTAAAAGAGCAATTCGCTCCGCAACTCCAGAGTGCGCAACATTTTCGCGGAGGTCATGCGGGTCAGGGTGCGGGCATCGAGCGTGGCCATGGATTGCATGGCCTCGACCACCAGATCCGCCGGGCGGAGCGGGGTGACGGGTTCGAGGGAATCACGGATCCAGGCGATCTTCGCCCCCGCCGCCTCCAATTGCGGGGCCAGATGTTGGGCGACGATGAGGGCCATGTCTCCCTCCTGGATGGGGGTGTTGCGGCCGATCACGAGTTTCCGCTCCTCGATATCCGCCCAGGCCCCGCCGATGTGGCCGGGGTCGAGGGCGATGGTCAGACCGGCGAGGGGTTTTTCCGCACTGACGCCGGTCCAGGGGGCCAGAGTGGTACGGGAGAACTTGTAGGAGGGGGCCCGGTTGCGTTTTTTGTCGCCGGGAATGGCCCAGGCCATCTGCCAGAGGGGGGTGGTGTGTTCGGGGGTGTCGTAGACCGTGACCCCGGTGTCATCGAGGGAAAGGTATTTGCCGATGGAGCCGTCGGGGGAATAGAGCGGCAGGCGGGATTCGAATTCGGCGCGGGTGAGGGTGTATTGGTGGCGGTCAAGGGAGGGCCAGAGGACGGGTTCGCGGGGGTTGGCGAATTGGGAGTAGGAAAAGACCGTTGAACAGAAGAGAACGAAGGCAACGAAGCAGGGCAGGGGGAGGGTTTGATGACGGAGGACGGATGACAGACGACGGAAAGGGAATATGCAGAAGCTGAGAGCTGAGAGCTGAAGGCTGAAGGCGGTCGGGAGCCGTAAACCTGATGCCAGAAGACAGAACGTCCGCCTGCGCACGGAAGGAGCGGCGTGGCGTGGGGACGATTTGACCGCGAAGGACGCGTTGGGCGCGAAGATCGTGTTATTCAAAATGCAAAAAAATCTGTTCCGTTTCGCAGCCGTTGCGTGCTTTTCGGAAATAACCCGGAATCGCCCCGGAGGGCGGCTCAATCACTTCTGGATTTTTTTGAGGTTGAGCTTGAGCTCAACGATCTGGCCGGTCTCGGCATTGACGCGGGCGGTGCCGATCTCGGTTTCCGTGTCCTTGCCGGGGGCCTGGGCCCAAAGCTTGGTGCGCCAGATGGCGGGGGCCGTCGGGCCCTTGCCGTCTTTGAGGAGCCAGAGTTCAATGCTGGTCACCTTCACATCGGTCAACTGCGATGAGCGCTTGAGGATGTCGAGGACGTCGGAGGAATCCTTGCGGAGTTTGGCGGGCTCGATGACTTCTTCCATCTTGTAGGCGGCGAGGCGCATGCGGTCCATCTGGGTGTAGCCCTGCTCGATGCGGGTGATGGTGCTGCCGGCCACGGTGACCTTGGTGCCGTTCTGTTCGGCATAGGGATCGTAAAAGAGGACTTCCCACTCGATGGGCAGGACACCGACCGTGCCTTTTTTGCCGCGGATCTGGACGAGGCTTTTCTTGGCGACATCGTTGACTTCGCGGGAGGCGATTTTCTGGGCACCGAAGGCGGAAACGGAATTGGCGGCCTGGGAGAGAGAGGCGCCGGAAAGGAAGAGGGTGGCGAGGAGGGTGGTGAGGAAGCGGTTCATGATCAAGAGGTAGCAAAGGACATGAGGGCGTGCAACAGGCTTTTCCCGCTGGCCAGTTCGAGCCCGGTCAGAAAGAGGATGATGTAGATGATGCGGGTGAAGACTTTGGCCGGGCAGTGGCGGTTGAGCCATTCCCCGAAAAGGGTGCCGATGATGACAAAAACAGCGAGCCGCAGGGAGTGGCCGAGGGTGATGCGGTTGATGACGCCGAGTTGGAGATAGCCGGGCACCTTGAAGAGGTTGATGAGGGTGAAAGCGAGGACGGATGTGGCCATGAAGGTGCGCTGGGGCAATTTCATGGGGAGGATGTACATGGCGAAGACCGGCCCGGCCGCGTGGGCCAGGGTGGACGTGATGCCTGATGCCACGCCGAAGCCCGTTCCACTGCCCCAGCCCGGGTGGACCGCAGCCGCGCCTCGTTGCAGGAGGCTTTTGGCCCACTGGATGATGCAGAAGGCCAGGCAGATGATGCCAAGGATTTGCTTGAGCCCGGCCTCGTCCACTTTCCCCAGGAGGAATGTGCCCACGATGATGCCGAGGATACAACCCGGGAGAAAATACAGCAGGGGTTTCCAGGACCACTCGCCCCGGTAGAGCCAGGCGGAAACCCAATCGCCCATCATGAGCAGGGGGAGAAGGGTGCCGAGTGCGATCTGCGGTGGGAAAATCAGGGCCAGGATCGGTGTGGCCAGGATGCCGGTGCCCCCGCCGAATCCCGCCTTGGAGATGCCGACAAAAACAGCCGCCATTGCGGCGAGAAAGAAATCAAAATAAGACATGGAACAGAAGGTAATCCGCCTCAGGCGGATAACAGAGCAAGGCGGACGCTTTGCGATTGGAATATTGGGATTGGTCGTTTACGGAGTTTGGGGTTTGGGATTTGTCTCTTGGGATTTGGGATTTGCTTCCGGGGCTTTGGCCAGCGGTGTATTGAGGTTGATCTTGATGTCGATGCGGCGGTTGAGGGCCTGGTTTTCCGGTGTGTCGTTGGGGGCTATGGGCCGGGTGTCGGCACGTCCCACCGCACTCAGACGGATGGGGTCGACTTTGCCTTCGTTCTGCAGGAAGAGCACGGCGGCCCCGGCGCGGGCTGAGGAGAGGTCCCAGTTGCTGGCGTAGCGGCCCTTCATGGAATCGCTGATGCCGATGTTGTCGGTATGGCCCTCGATCTGGATCTCGTAACCGGCCAGTTCGTTGTTGAGCAGGCCCGCGACGGTGGTGAGGACGGCACGGGATTCCTCGCGCAATTTGGCCTCGCCCGAGCGGAAAAGGATTTTGTTGGCCAGTCGGATGGTGAGCCGGCCCTGTTCGACAAAGACCGAGCCCTCGTCGGCCTTGAGGACGGAGGCCATTTTTTCGCCCATCTTGCGGGCGGATTCCTCCTGGAGTTTTTCCTTGAGCAGGCGGGCGGAGCGTTCTTTTTCCAGGGTGAGGCGGGCCTGTTCGGTGCGGGCGAGTTCTTCCTGCTTGGTCTGGAGCTGGGACTCGCGGTCCTGGAATTGTTTCTGGAGCTGGTTGACCTGGCCCTGGAGGAGGCGGTTGGTGTCGCCGAGGTTGCGGGTTTCGTCCTGGAGGAGGGCGAGGCGGTTTTGTTCCTGCCGGCTTTGCAGGAGGGCGTAGCAGGATAGGCCGAGGCAGAGGAGGCAGAAAAAGCCGAGGCCGAGGAAGATGCGCAGAGGAACAGGGGACATGGGGGGAGATTGGGGCAGAAATGGAAAATGACAAAGTTCAAAATCGGCGGAAAAAGCCGTTTAACAGAAGGTAATCCGCCTCAGGCGGATAACGAAGCAAGGCAGACGGTTTGGAAATTGGGATTTGGGGATTGGGATTTGAGTTTTTCCGGGCTTGGTTTTTTGGAAGTTGGGATTTGTCATGGTCGGTGACTGCATGTTAGTTTCTGGTTATGCGGAGCGTCTTATTAATTTTTATGATGGGCGTGGGGGTCTTGTCCGCGGACGTGCAGGTCACCGATGCCGGCGGGGATTCCCGGGCGGCGGCCTGGAAGAAGAGCCCGGTCCGGGTGGCTTTCTGGAATGTGGAGTGGTTTCCCGGCAAAAGCCCCAAGCCCTCGCCGGCAGCGGTGGAGAAGCAGATCCGGGCCGCGGCCGCGGAAGTGGGGACGGCATCGCCCGACATCCTGTTTGCGGAAGAAATCCGCGACCGGCAGGCCATGAAAAAACTGGCGCCGGGACGGGCGTATTACTATTGCACGTCGATTCCGCGTCCCGCGGACGAAAACCCGGCCCTGCCGAACCAGGGCCTGGCGATGGCCTCCCGGCTCGTGCCCCGCCGCGTGTGGGTACTGGATTTTAGTAAATTGGCCCAGACACCCGACCGGCCGGTGCGGGGCATCCTGGGGGCGGAATTCGCCCTGAAGTCCGGCAAGCTTGTAGTTTATGGGTTACATTTGAAAAGCAACCGGGGGGATGCCGCGGGCAACCGCCAGAGAAGGCAGCGGACGGTGGATTTGCTCAAGGACGACTGGAAACGACAGGGATTGGATCCAGCCCGGGACCGCATCCTTGTCGGGGGAGATTTTAATACATCGCCCGACGATCCCCAGTTTGACGGGGAGCGGACCCTGGGAAAATTGGCCGCGGCGGGGTTTGTGAACGGGATCAGCGGCCAGCCCCGGGCCTTCACGGTTTCCGGCAATGGCTGGTTTCCGCCGAACGCGTTCGACCATATTTTTGTTTCGCCCGCGCAGGCGGACCGTTTCCCCGCACCGCCGCCGTGGACGGAGGTGCGGGCCTTTGTGCCCGCGGCGAGCGATCATGCCATGCTGGTGATGGAAGTGCCGTAGAGCCGCGGTGTGGCGCCGGATGTTTTGCGTGGTGACCAACTGGTGAATCATTTTACACCACTTGGTGAATTCTCACGTGACAGTGGGAGGTTGATGCGCAATATCGGGGCATGCCCTTGGAATCTTCTTCGAGTTTGGCGGGGAAAGTGGTGGTGGTAACAGGTGGGAGTTCGGGGATCGGCCGGGCGTGCGCCCTGGCCTTGAGCCGTCACGGGGCCACGGTCACCGTGGTGGCAGACCTCAATATGGATGGCTTGGACCAGACCGTATCCGAGTTGAATGGCGAGGGCTTTGGGGCCCGGGTGGATATTTCCAAGGCCGCCGAAGTGGAGGCTTTTTTCCAATCCGTGGCCGACAAATACGGCCGGATCGATTGTGCGGTCAACAATGCCGGGGTGGAAGGACAGCTAGCGCCGACGGCCGCCTGTTCCGAGGAGAATTGGGACAAGGTGATGTCCGTGAACCTCAAGGGCACCTGGCTGTGCATGAAGGCAGAGATCAATCACATGCTCAAACAGGGCGGGGGTTCGATCGTCAATATTTCCTCGGTTCTGGGGTTGGTGGCTTTGCCGGGGTATCCTGCCTACGCGGCGAGCAAGCACGGGATCGTCGGCCTGACCAAGGCGGCGGCCCTGGAATACGCCCAGGCGGGCATCCGGATCAATGCGCTGTGCCCGGGAGCCGTGCGGACCCCTCTGATGGAGCGGATGATCTCGGACAATCCCGGCATCATCACCGAGGAATTGTTCATCCAGCAGGAACCGATCGGCCGCGTGGCCGAGCCCTCCGAAGTGGCCGAGGCCGCGGTCTGGCTTTGTTCGGGATATTCCTCGTTTGTCACCGGCATCGCCCTCCCCGTGGACGGCGGCGTGACGGCGCGCTGAGTTTCCCCCAAGGAGAAAATTTTATGAAAAAAATGCTCTGGTTGAATTTGTTGCCTGTGGGGTTATTGGTGGTGATGGGACCGGCGCCGGGCTACGGCCTGGGATCGCGCATTGCCAACCAGGACGCCGAGGCGGTGGCGCGGGGCAATGCCTTTGTGGCCACGGCCGACAATCCTTCCGCCGTTTACTACAATCCGGCCGGGATCACCCAATTGAAGGGGACCAACCTGCGCATGGGCTCGTATTTGGTGACGGTGGAATCGGACTACCACAGCCCGAGTGGCGGACATGCCAGCACCAAGGACAAGTATGCCATGGTTCCCCAGATGTTCGGCACCTTTACCCCGCCCAACAGCAAGTTATCTTTCGGGGTCGGGATGTATTCCCCCTTCGGCCTTGGGACCGATTGGCGCCATGACACCGGTTTCAGCGAGTTGGCTACGATCACGAAATTGTCCTACATCCGGATCAATCCGGTGGTGGCGATGGAGATTATCCCCGGGTTGTCCATCGGCGGCGGACCGGCCTTGAATTACAGTTCCGTCATCCTGAAGAGCGATCTGCCGGCCGCGGGGGATGAATTCAGTTTTGACGGCAACAACTTCGATTTCAGTTTCAACGCCGGGGTGCTCTGGAAAATCAACGACCAATTTTCCACGGGCTTCAGCTACCACAGCCCTTCGACCATCGATTACCGGGGGGCCACGAAATTCACCCCCCTGACCGGGGAAATGGAAGCGAGCGCCGGGCTGGAATTCCCCCAATGGTTCACCTGGGGCATCTCCTACCGTCCCAATTCCCACTGGAACATCGAGTTCGACATCGAATACACGGACTGGGATTCGCTCAACACGGCGGTGATCCACCAGGATGGCGGCGACCTGAACATTCCGTTCAACTGGGAGGGCGGGTTCATGTACAAGCTGGGGGCGACGTATGATTTCGGGAACGGGTGGTCGGCGAGCGCGGGTTATTTCTTTACGGAGCAGACCGTGCCGGACTCGACCTTCAACCCCGGCATTCCCGACACCGAAGTGCACACCGGCAGTTTGGGCCTCACCTACCGCCGGGGTCCATGGACCTACGCGGCGGCGGCCCAGTTGACCATGGGGCCCCGGAGGAATGTGCAGGGGAGTCCGGTGTCCGCGGGTGGCCAGTCCGCCGACGGCGAATACCAATACATCATGCCCGCGCTGAACCTGTCGATGGGTTATCATTTTTGAGGTCATCCGCAGACAAAGCGATCCCAACGGTTTGAGCCGCTGATGCTGCTGAGGGGGGCTGATTCATAGGAGGACATGGTTTATTTATCGTGTTCTTTTTGATTCAGTATTTCAGGGCCCATTGGTTTGGTGCGGAGATCAAAGAAATTAAATGAAAGAATTCGAACCGGTTCATTCCGCCACCCCGGCTTCCCTCCGTGGCAGATGATCGACGTTGACCAACATATCCAATATGAAAACCCATACCCATATCGCGATTGCGTTTTTGGCATTGGCGGCCCCCCTCTGGGCGGACCCCTGGCCAAAAGCGGCCAAGGAGAATGAACTGGCCGTCCCTTTGGAGTCCTGGGTCAAGAAATCAACCTTTGATTCCGCCAAGCTGACAGAAGACAACTGCATTCATATCGAGCGAAATGCTTCAGTTAATCTGGTGAATGGATTAAATTGGATGCCCGGCTTGAATGGTCTTTTGGGTGTTTTGGTTATTCATCCTTTTTCACCCAAACGACCCGCGCTGATTGAGTATCCCGTCACGCCCGCGGATACGGGTAAGTTTATCAAGATTGTCGCCAGGGGAAGCGATAATGAACCCGGCGGAAAATTGGTTTTCAGCAGCGCGGATAAAATTCTCGGCGAAACCGACATCAATTCGGAATGGATTGAAACCGGCGTACAGATACCGGCCGGATGCACCAAGCTGACCCTGGCATGGCATGCAAAAGATTGGTATAATGAGATGCTATGGATTGATACTGTCGAAGTGGTTCCGTTTTTAGCCCAATCCCCATAAAATCCTCCCGAACAAGCCCCTTCAAAATTGGGGCGTATGAGTGGCGATTGAGGCGGACATTATGCCGAATCAAATGGATTGAGCGGAGGCGCCGTGCCGTGCTGGAAAACCAGCGTGCTCGGAGAGCCCGCTCCACCAAAGGCATCCCAGGTTGAATGGAGCCCGCTCTAATTCGCCAGCATGCGTTCCAAGGCTCCCTCGATCTCGAACACGCGGTTGAGGTAGCTGAGGTCGGCCTTGCCGGCCTGGGGTTGGTTGCCTGAGGCGGCCGGGAAATCGAGGACGAAGCGGGTGCCCTTGCCGGTTTCGGACAACACGTTCATGGTGCCGCCGTGGTGGTAAACCAGGAAGAACACCGACAACAATCCGATGCCCAGGTCGGAAGGGGTTTCCGGTTGGATGTAGAACGGATCGAACAGGCGGATGAGGGCGTTATCCGGGAATCCGGGGCCGTTGTCCTGCAACTCGACGATGACCCGCTGTCCGTCGATACCCTCGGTGGATGAGGTGCGGAACTTGGCTTGGATTTTGCTCCCTGCGGGAAGAAGGGCGGCCTGCTCCCGGGCCAGAGTTTGGAAGATCTGGCTGAAGAGTTTTTGGTTGGCCTTGATGGCGGGGATTCCGCTGGAGGGTTCGATGGTCAGTTGGATTTTCTTCGCGTCCAGGGCCTTTTGCTGCGAGGTGAAGGATTCGCGGAAAGCCACCGGAACGTCCACGCTGTCGTCGAAGCGGGCGTCGGGCGGGCTGACAAAGCCGTCGATGTCCTGGAGGAATTGTACGATCCCCTGCAACTGGCCTTGGGCCTTCTTGTAGAACTCGTTCCAGTAATCGGGGTCCTGGAGGTGCTTGATGCTGATGTTTTCCTGGGCGAGCTTCGAGGGGGCGAGGTCGAGGAAGGCCTTGACCGCGACGAGGGAGTTGCGCAGGTGGTGGCCCAGGCCGCTGGCCATGATGCCGAGGCCGAGGAGGCGGTCGGTCAGCATCATGCGGTGGATGGCGGAGATCTTCTCGCGCATGAGGTGGTCGCGCTCCTGCTGCACGATGTAGAATTCCATGGCCCGGCGCAGGGTGAGCTCGAGGTTGGCGTAATCGAAGGGCTTGGTGATGTATTTGTAGATGGCGCCGGAGTTGACCGCCGCGATGGTCGCGTCCATGTCGGCGTAGGCGGTGGCCATGATGCGGAGGGCGCGGGGCTGGATCTTGCGGGCCTTTTCCAGGAACTGGACGCCGGTTTCCCCGGGCATGCGCTGGTCGGTCACGATGATGCCGATTTTGTCGCCGTGCTGCTGGAGGAGGGCCAGACCCTCGGTGGCGTTCGTGGCCGTGAGGATGTTGAACACCGACTCCAGGTTGAAGGTGAAATATTTCAGGGTCAGTTCTTCATCATCCACAAAAAGGATGGTGAACTTGCGGTAGTTATAGGGTTCCTGCATGGCTGGGTTCTTTGGTTGTTATTAATGCTAGGTTGGAGACAGGGTCTGGCAAGGGGAATAGGACGAGAAACTCGCAAAATTGCCCGGGTTCGGACTGGACCCGGATGGAGCCCTTGTGCTGCTGGACAATGCGGTAGCATGTGCTTAGACCGAGCCCGGTGCCCTGCCCGACGTCCTTGGTGGTGAAAAAGGGGTCAAAAATCCGTGATTGGATTTCCTGGGGGATGCCGGGGCCGTTGTCCCGGACCGAGAGTTCGGCCATGCCCCCTTTTTTCCTCCAGGCCATCCGGATTTCGCCCTGTCCCGGTGGCAGGCGTTTCATGCTGTCGATGGAGTTTTGCAGGAGATTGGTCACCAAGTGGACCAACTGGTTGGCATTTCCCGTGACGGTCAGCCGGGGGTCGGCTTCCTGGATAAGGGAAACGCCGGTGAGTTGGTGGCTGACCAGGGTGCGGGCCGTGCGGAAGACGTCCTCCATGGCGACGGGCCGGAAATCCGAGGTGTTGGGGTGGGCGAAGGAGCGGAGGTCGGAGGTGATTTTTTGGGCCCGTTCCAATCCGGTCTTCAGATCGTGGATGAAGTCCTGCAGCTGTGCCTTATCGGTTTCGGGGGACAGTTTCTGCACCCTCCGGTCGATGGCGAGCAGGGCCCCCGAGGCAAAATTGAGGGGGTTGTTGATTTCGTGGAGGATGCCGGCGCTGAGCTGGCCGAGGGAGGCCATCTTGGCGGTGTGGATCAACTGGTCCTCGGTTTCCTTGAGGGTGGCCATGGCCTTTTCCAATTCGCGGCTGCGCTGGGCGAGCCGGGTTTGGATGGCGCGCAATTCGACAAGGTTCCGGCAACGGACCTGCAATTCGACGCCGGAGAATGGCTTGGTCAGGAAATCGGTCGCCCCGGCCGCCAGGGTCTGCAGCCGGGATTCCTCGTCCGCCCGGGCGGTGAGCAGAATCACCGGCAGATGTTGCGTATCGGGATTTTGCCGCAGGGCCTTGCAGGTGGCCAGGCCGTCGAGGGCCGGCATCATGTAATCCAGAACCACGAGGTCGGGTTGGTGTTTTTGGACGAGGTGCAGGGCTTCCTGGCCGTCCCGGGCCGTGACGACCTGGAAATCGCCGGACAATTGGGAGGTGATGAAGCGGAGCATCTGGGGTTCGTCGTCGGCGATGAGAATGGTGGGGCGTCCGTTTTTTTCGGAGACCGGTGCGGGGGCGGGTGCCTGGACTGGTGCAGGGGCAGCGTCGGCAGCTGCCTTCACCGTGCCGGTCAGGTCAGCCAGCGTTTTGGTCATCGTCGCGGTTGTGCCTGGGCCGCTGGCAGCGGTAT
>Ga0209066_10000469_pt1 | contig 59319 bp, 69 predicted proteins | sample All_14_2_FD_187198 | JGI IMG/M metagenome (GOLD analysis project Ga0209066, IMG submission 187198) | Freshwater microbial communities in response to fracking from Pennsylvania, USA - Allegheny Zone_MetaG_DW_15 (SPAdes) (version 2) ...
ACCCCGCTTCGCGCGGTCCCCCTCCCCCGAGGGGAGAGGATCATCACCACCCCTTCGCCGTCACCCGGTTGTTGAGCTGCGCCCGCAAATTCGCCAGCCCCTGCCGCGTGATGCGATAGGGCCCGCCGCCGGTGCTGGCGATCAGCTTCTTCTGTTTGAGGCTCTTGAAGACCTGGAGGGTGCAGTCGCTGAGCAACCAGCCCTCGCGGGACCAGCATTCAACGGCCTCGATCCGGCCGTCCTCGCGCACGAGGTCGATCCGCCCACCTTGTGCGAGCGCGTGCAGCACACGTTGCTGCGTTCTGGAGATATTCAATGGAATTTCCGATGTCGTGAGGCATGACAAGCCGCGCCCCGACGATCATCGGGACGGGCGGTTCAGCGGGCTCTGCGACGACCGGTTGACCGGTCGTCTAAACCCGGGCCTCGACGGCAAGGGGTGACATAGGGCGTACCTCTGTTGACGGTTATGGATAACACCAGCAACGCCGTTCGCCAAGATAACGGCAATCCCTACTCCCCCTTCGGGGGAGCTGTCAGCCGCGCAGCGGATGACTGAGGGGGTCCTCAACCGGCGTTCGAAACAGCGCCACAGCCAACACCAGCGGTGACCCCCTCGACCCCGCTTCGCGCGGTCCCCCTCTGTTAGGGGACAGATGAGGCTGGAGTCGCCGGGATGGGGTGGGATATCGGGGGATATGGTGGGACGGCCTTTGATTGATAAAGAAAAATTCGCCACGGGCCGTCGCTCGCCGGACTGAAGCGATGTCTAGAGTGGTGGGCGAAATAGACAAGAGTGGGACACGGTTGGCTGGAGTCGGGGCGGTTCTGGGCGGAAGCGCTCAGGGATGGCTGAGAGGGCTCTCAGGGCCGGTCTGCGGGGCTTTCCGAGGATCGACCTTCAAAAATTTGCCAGACGACGGCGGCGTGGTCGCTGAAAGAAGTGGGACCAAAGGGGTCCCACTTCGGCGGCAGGGTCCCACTTCGCGTTTTCTTCAATGAAATTATGGCGTTGAATGGCCGCGGTGGCGCGGCCGGGCGCGCTTGTCGCAAAAAGAAGTGGGACCTATCTGGCGGGCGTCGGCGCGATGAAGTCCAGGCGGAACCAGAGGGCGTCGGTGCGGCCGCGCTTGCCGCAATGGCTGCACTTGAGCCGGGGCCGGATCTGGTCGACGCCGGCGTCATCTCCGAACAGGGCGCAGGCCTGGGTTCCGGTGAGGAAAGAGCGGTTGCGGCAGCCCTGGCAGGTGAGCTGCAGGCGGCCATCGCTTTCGAGGATATCCCGACAGGTCGAGAGCGGATGGCCGGTCAATTGGAAGCGGGCCGCCCCTTCAGGGCGCGTAGGTCGATATGGATGTTGGCGCCGGTCCGATCTCCGGGGAAGAACGGCGGCAATGCGCTCCAGTCCCCGCTCCGCAGTCGGTCCGCCCCTTCCGTGCAAATCTGCATGACAAGGGCCGGCTCGGGCGGCGGCGTCGTGATGTGCCAGCTGAAGCCCGTAGGAAGCGGACGACCTACCGCTAATCCGTGGCTATGGTGGCTCTCAAGCACCCGCGCCAAGCGGATCATGAAATGGGCGCTAGTCATCAGCGTGTGCAGAAGCACCTGCTGTGGAAGCGAGACGAAGTGGGGACGCCGGCTGGTCCAAAGGTAGGGGCTTTCCTGCCCAAAACGCTCGGACCAAACCTCAAACAGAGGCCACTCCAAGGTCTCGGGAATAGCCTTTAGCAGCTCGGTTGGCGGCCGGGCTTCGCCGCTATCAAAATGCTCCCGCCAGATCGGGTACAGGTCCTCGGCATCGAGCCGGCCATCTGCCACCCCAGCCATTACCCGCCAGAAGGCATGACGTGCTGGATCCTCGATCCATTCCGGCGGCGACACGTCCATTCAATCAGTCCTCGACCGTTGCGCCAGCTGGCCCCCGGACAAGCGCCCAGATCAAGGCGCCGATCCAGCCCAGAACGGTCCAGCCCAGAAGCAGATTCAGGGCCACGATCGCCGGGACCTGACGGTGACGGGCGGCGATCGCGACAATGGAGGGGATGAAGTAGAGGGCCAGCAGCGTAAGCAGCGGGCCGAAGTCCGGAACATCTCGCGCCCACTCCGGTGTCTGCCATGTCGGTACCTCAGGCACCGCCCATCCAATCAGAACCGCAATTGCGATCACGCCGGCGGCCACCAAGCCGAAGGTTCTCACCCTGTCCCAACGGATGCCGCTTTCGTTGTCGCTCAAGTCACCCTCCTAAAGCAGCTGCGCGCCCCAGAGCACCTTGCCGATGATCTGAAGTTTGGCGAGATCATCGCCTGAAACCGTCTCGGCTGGATAGTCCGGGTTGTCCGAAACAAGAGTGATCCCTGAAAGGGTGCGGCGGAAACGCTTCACCCGGGCGTCGCCGTCGAGGACGAAGGCGAAGACGGCGTCGGTCAGGTGCTTGTCGTCCTCGTCGACCAGGAGCAGCGCGCCATCGGCGATGGTCGGGGCCATGGAGTCGCCTGCGGCCGTCAAGACGGACAGGCCCATGGTCGAGGTGCGGTTGAGCCGCTTGCGTAGAAACTCGGCCGTAAAGGGAATGTCGTCCAGGTGCCGGCGGCCATCGTTCCAGCTTCCGGCGCCTGCGGCGAGGGTGGCGTCGAAGCGCGGGATCCGGATGAAGCTCTTTTCCGCCTCAGGCCCCTGGCCACGCCCCCAGACCAACCAGTCGATCGAACAGCCCAGGCCGTCGGCCATCTTGGCGACGATGTCGAGCCGTGGCCCGGCTGACCCCGCCCCCCGGACGTACTTGGAAACGGTGTTCTGAGGCACCCCGATCCGTTGAGCAAAGGCGGTGGGCTTTTCGGGCGACATCGCCTCGGCCAGGCGCATGCCAAACCCCGCGTAGTCAAAATTGGGATCGAATTCCAAATCATTCATGCTGGCGCGCGTCGGCAGCCCTTGACGGTATCCTAAAATCACGGGTAATTATCACGTTCGTGACGTGAAAGACCCAATCGTGCAAACCAGTCGCCGCCAACCGTCGAAACCGAAGAATCGACACCCGGAACTGATCAAAGCCGCCATCCGCATGCGTGGAATGACGCTTTCACAGCTGGCGACAGACAACGGCCTGCACGAGAGCGCGGTCCGCGCAGCTCTGATCAGGCCGCAGCCAAGGGCAGACAAAGTGATTTCCCGGTTCCTGGGCGTGCCTCTCCATGAGCTGTGGCCGACACGATACGACAGCGAAGGCTGCCGAATCCGTCACGTTCGTGATGAGAATACTACGGGCCGTGCAGGAATGCACCGTCTATCGGCGGGGGCGCGGTAGACATGGCCGCCAACCCCACCGCCATCAACACACAGCCGCAGCAGGCGCAGGACATCCTGGTCTCCAAGATCAGGGTCGGGCCGCGCCTGCGGGAGCTGGATCAGACCTGGGCGCTGGCCCTCAGCGGGATCATGAATGACGAGGGCGGACAGCGGACGCCCGTCGACGTCTATCCGGTGCCGGGCACCGATGAGTTTGTTCTTGGGCCGGGCCTGCACCGGCTGGCCGCCCGGAAGATCGGCGGACATGAGACGGTCCGCGCCTTTGTCCTGGCCGACGCCAGCGACTTTGAGCGGCGCTCCCGGGAGGTGTCGGAAAACCTCTGGCGCAAAGGCCTGGACCCGCTTGAGCGGGCGGCCTTTGTCGCCGAGCTGCTGGAGCTGCGCCGCCTGAAAGCGGGCTTGGCACCCGACGTCAGCATGAAGTCCGTCGCTGTGAAGGCGCGCTGGGAGAAGGCTCTCAAAGCCGAGGTCGACGATGCAAGTGACAACTTGGCACTTGCATACGGCTTCACCGAAGAGGTCGCCGAAGCGGTCGGGGTCTCCCGCAGGTCCATCTACCGCGACATTCACCTTCACAAGGCCCTGCAGGCTGATGTCGCGAACCTCCTGACGCAGAACAACAGCGACCTTCGCCGCAACGCTTCCCAGCTGCAGGCCCTGGCCAAGCTGGACCCGGACATGCAGCGCAAGGTGGCCGGCGAGATCATCGAGGGGCGGGCCAAAAACGTCAGCGACGCGGTCAAGCGCCTGACGCCGGGAACAGCGGTTCTGAGCGACCCGCAGGACATCGCCTATGTGCGGGCGGTGGCGGCCTGGAGCCGGCTGAGCGCCAAGAACAAGGCGCTGCTGTTCGGCGAGGTCATCCGCTGTGACCCGGCGCTGAAGGCGGTCTTCGAGGGCAGAGCCCATGGCGCGGAGGCCTCCGATGTCTGATCGCCTCGCCCCGATCTGGGTGGTCATGGCCACCGCTTCAGAGCGCTATGAGCGGGAGTCCGATGATGTCGTGACCCTGCTGCAGGCCGAGACCCATGTGGTCTTCGCCTTCGCCACCCGCAACGCCGCCGACGCCTATGTCGAGCAGCTGCTGGACGTGCAGTCGACCTGGCAGGGATGCGAGCCGACCTGGCGGCTGGACGCGCCCGATGACCGCAAGGCGGAAGCCCGGGTGCGGCGCCAGCACAAGGCCTGGAGCCGCCGCGCCCTGAAGGCCCTGCAGGCGCTCGATCTGGGCGTCACCGATGTCCAGACGAGCTGGAGTGTCGAGCCGGTGCTGTTTGGACCGGGGGCGGCATGAGCAAGCGCAAGCCCGCCTATAACCCCGCGCAGATGGCGCTTTCGCTCGGTGTGCCCGAGCGGGTGAGCAGCGACGGCGCCCTGGCCCATCTTCCGAAGATGACGGCCTCGGCGGTCGCCAACATCCTGAAGGTCGAGCCCCGCAACCGCTTCGAAGTGGCCGGCGCCGTTTCCGCCCTGATGGACGAGGACGTCTCCAAGCTGATGCTGGACGCCTATGCCAGCGAGGCGCGGGACGCTCACCGGATTTCGTTTGACCGGTTACTGGCGCTGATCGCCGCGACAGGCCGATTTGATGTGCTGCGCCGGCTGCTGGCGACGATCGGTTGTGACCTGCTGGTCGGCGAGGAGGCCTTCCTGGCCCGGGTCGGCGACCTGGAGGCCCGCAAGCGCGGGATCGAGGCGGAGCTTAAGGCGCTGAAGTCGGTCATCGAGCCTCTCGATCGGGAGGGGCGCTGATGACCGTCTCCAAGGACTGGTGGACCGCCCAGGAGCTGGCCGAGGCCAGGCTGCCCGGCCTGCCCGGGGTGAAGCGCAAGATCAATGAGCTGGCCCAGAAGCTGGGCTGGGCGTCGATGGTCGATGCGGCCGGCTTTCCGCTGGCGCGTCCCCGCAAGGGACAGCGGGGCGGCGGCCTGGAATACAGCCGCGCGGTGCTGCCGCCGGCGACGGTGGCGGCGCTGGTCAAGCGCGGGATGACGGGCGCTGCGGCGGCCGAGCCGACCGAGGCAACGCCGCGCGATCAGCTTTGGTCATGGTTCGAGGTCCAGCCGGAGAAAACACAGACCGAGGCGCGGCGGCGGCTGAAGGCCCTGAGCGCCCTGGAAGAGCTGCGCAGGGGCGGCCACAGCGTCACCTCGGCGGTGGCGGTGGTCTCGGCCGAGCAGTCGGTCTCGGCGGCGACCCTCTATGAATGGCGCAAGCTGGTGAAGGGCGCGCCGGTCGCCGACTGGCTGCCCAGGCTGACTCCCCAGCGTCAGGGCGGCGCTGCCGAGGCGGAGATCCATCCGGACGTCTGGCGGCTGTTCAAGAGCGACTATCTGCGGCCAGAGCAACCGACCCTGGCCAGCTGCTGGCGGCGGGCGCGCGATCGCGCCGAGGCCGGCGGCCTCACCATTCCGCATGTGAAGACCTTCCAGCGGCGCATCGAGCGCGAGGTCAATCCGCTGGTGGTGGCCAGGATGCGCGGCGGCACGGAAACCCTGCGCCATGTGGTGCCGCCGCTGCAGCGGTCGGTCCTCGATCTTCACGCCCTGGAAGCGGTCAACATCGACGGCCACGAGTGGGACGTGCGGGTTGATTTCGGGACCCGGCCAGACGGATCGCGCGACATCGGACGGCCGATGATGGTGATGCTGCAGGACCTCTACAGCCGCAAGCTTCTGGCCTGGCGGATCGGGCGGTCGGAGTCGGCGGCGGTGGTGCAGCTGGCGTTCGCCGATCTGTTCCGCAACCACGGCATTCCCGGCCATTGCGTTTTCGACAACGGCCGGGCCTTCGCCTCCAAATGGATCACCGGCGGCGCGCCCTACCGGTTCCGGGGCCGGGAAATGAACGGCGACCCGCTGGGGCTGATGGCCAGCCTCGGCATCCAGATCCACTTCACGACGCCCTATCGCGGACAGTCGAAGCCGATCGAGCGGGCGTTCGGCGACCTGGAGCGCAACATTGGCACCCATCCGGCCTTCGCCGGCGCCTATACCGGCCGCAGCCCGCTGCACAAGCCGGAGAACTATGGCGAGCGGGCGATCCCGCTGGCCGACTTCATGGCGGTGCTGGAGGCGGGGATCGCCGAGCACAACGCCCGTGAAGGCCGCCGCACCGAGGCCGCCGCCGGCCGCAGCTTTGATACCGCCTACTTCGAGAGCTACCGCGCCAGCGTCATCACCAAGGCCACCGAGGCCGACCTGAGGATGGCCCTGCTGACAGCCGAGAAGGTGCGGTCCGACAGGCGCAACGGTTCGGTCAGCCTGTTTGGCAACAGCTACTGGTCGCCGGAGCTGCTGGCCTATGCCGGCAAGCCGCTGACGGTGCGGTTCGACCCCGACAACCTGCATTCCGACGTCCACCTCTATGACCTGGCGACGGGGATCTATCTGGCCACCGCGCCGATCTCCGAGGCGGTCGGCTTCTTCGATGTGGCGGCGGCGAAGCTGCAGGCCAAGCGGGTGGCCGACGCCCGGCGCAAGGCCCGCGAGGCCATCGCCGCCCAGCACCTGGTCGATATCCAGACAGTCGCGGCCGCCTACAGCGCCGACGCCGAAGAACAGACCAGCCCCGAGCCGGCCGCGGTGCGGCCAATGCGGGTGCGTGGCGGGGCGTCTGCGGCCCTGAAACCCGCCGAAGCGGCCGCGCCGCGCCTGCTGGATCGATTGAACCTGGATGACCTGGTCCCGGAGCGAAAAGCCCGCCCGGACCTGCGCCTGGTCGAAAGCTAGTGGGCCGGCGGGGTGGTGACGCACCCCGCCGGCCAAGACCCCGACCGCCTGAATTTCAGGTGGTCAAGACCGAACGAGAGGACGTTTAGCATGACTGACGCCAGTAGCAGAACCTACAGCCGCGAGGAGATCGACAAGCTTCGCGACAAGATGCTGGCCTATCGCGAAGGGGTGTCGCCGCCCCGGACCTGGCCGCGCCTGGCCGAGCTGAGCGGGGTCAATGAGAAGACCCTCGCCGCGTGGGTTCCCGGCACCTATGACAAGGGCGAGTACTGGAAGAACCAGGACATCCCGGCCAAGGTCGAGCGGTTCCTGGCCAGCCTTGAGGAGCGCCGCTCCCTTGGGGCCGCCATGCCCCGCCGGCTGGGCTTTCAGCGCACCCCCACCGCCGACCGGATCATGAAGTGTCTGGCGCTCGCCCATCTGGGCGATGTGGCCCTGATCAGCACCGCGCCCGGCTGCGGCAAGACCATGTCGGTCGAGCAGTTCAAGGCGACCCGCTCCAATGTCTTCCTGACGACGGTGTCGAAGGGATGCCCCGGTCCGGCCGACGTGCTTGGCGGCCTGCTGGCGGCCATGGGCGAAGTCGGCGCCAAGGGGACGATCGGCGATCTGAAGCGACGGATTTGCGCCAAGATGCTGGGCGCGGACGGCCTGCTGATCGTCGATGAGGCGCAGTATTGCTCAGAGGCCTCGCTTGAAGAGCTGCGGGCCATCCATGATTCCACCGGCTGTGGCCTGGCGCTGGTCGGCGATGACAAGCTGCCCGGCCTGCTGCGCGGCTTTGCCCAGCTGCACAGCCGGGTCGGGGTCAGCCATTTCCAGAAGCTGCCCGATCCGGCCGACCTGACCGTCCTGGCCCAGGCCTGGGAGATCGAGGACGCCGCCTGTCTGACCTATCTGCGGTCGATCGCCGGCAAGTCGGGGGTCGGGGCCTTGAGGCGGCTCGACAAGGTGGTCCGGCTGGCGGTGATGAGCGCCCGGTCCGATGACCGCGCCCTCGAAGTCCAGGACCTGAAAGACGCCTTCGCGCAGCGCTATCGGGAGGGCCAGTAGATGGACCGCCTGACCATGATCCGGGACGGTCGATCAGCCGCCCGCCAACTGCGCAGCCTGGCCCGCATCGGTGCTGTCACGCCCCGTGAGCTGGACCGGCTGCTGAACAAGATCGACGCCGGCTTCGCGGCCGCCCTCGATGACGGCGGCGATCCCGGCGCGGCCCAGGCGGACATTCCGCTGGTCCTCGCCGATCTGGCCGCCCGGGGCCTGTCGATGACCCACGCGGCGATGCTGTCCCGCTCGCCGCCGCCGCCCGCGCCCGCCCGGTACCGGGTCGTGACCACGCCGAAGGTCACGCTGGGGGTCATCGATGGAGACCGGCCGTGAAGACGCCCGGCTTCCTGGCGCGGTGGCGGGCCTTCCGCCGGCTTTGGGCCGGTCCGAGCGCGCCCTTCATTCACCGCCATGACCCGGCCCTGCAGCGCCGCCTGCAGCGCCGGGCGGCCCGCTCGGCCTTCCTTTCCAACCAACTGCCGGGACAGCGCCTGCTGACCGGTCCTCACTTCGGAGACACCCAATGACTGACGCCATGATCGCCGCCCATGCGGCGCTTGAAGACGAGATCAACGCCCTGCCGCCCGGCTGCGTGATGGTTGAGGGAAACCTCTACCGGCGCGACCCCAAGGGCGCCTTGGTGCCCAACGAGCTGATCAAGGCCCAGGACACCCTGGAGGACGAGACGGTCCGTAAGGTGTTCGGCTATGCCGAGGAGCTTTCGGCCCAGATCCAGCGCTTCAAGGTTCATACCTTCGACGACGTCGATCTGCTGTTGGCCATCCTCGCCCAGGACTACCAGGACAAGCGGGGAGGCCAGAAGGGCAACGTCACCCTGACGAGCTTCGACGGCCTGCTGAAGGTGCAGGTGGCGATGGCTGACCTGATCAGCTTTGGGCCCCAGCTGCAGACCGCCAAGAGCCTGGTCGACCAGTGCCTGAACGAGTGGGCGGCCGACAGCCGACCGGAGATCCGGGGAATTATCCAGCGGGCCTTCGACATCGACAAGGAAGGCAAGGTCAACCGGACCGAGCTGTTCTCGCTGCTGCGGTTCGAGATCGACGATGAGCGGTGGCTGAGCGCCATGAAGGCGATCCGCGACTCGATGCGGGTGATCGGGACCAAACGCTATGTGAGGTTCTATCGCCGGGAAAAGGCCAGCGACGCCTGGACGGCGGTCTCGATCGACGTGGCCTCGGCATGACCCAGGCCGACCAGGACCTTCTGACGCTGGCGACGCTGTCGCTGTTCTTCGTCGACGGCGCGCCGGCGGTCGTGTCGGACTTCGAGCGCGAGCTGCTGTTCGCCGCACTTGATCGGTTCAACAGCCATCCGGCCGGCTTCGCCTTCACGGATGCGGAGCGCACCGCGCTGGGCGACCTGCTGGACGGCCTGATCGCCGCCGAGAAGAAGGCGGCGGCCTGATGGCGCAGGTCTCCGCCTCTCTGCAGAGCGCCTTTGATCGCTTCTGGGCGGCCTATCCCAAGCGGCCGTGGAACCCCCGCGCGGCGACCCTGGCGAAGTTCGTCAAGCTGGTGAAGGCCGGCGTTGACCCGGAGGCCCTGATCGGGGCCGCCGGCGTCTTCGCCGCCTCATGCCAGACGCGGGGGATCGCCGCTGACTTCATCCCCTATGCCTCGACCTGGCTGAGCAAACGCCAGGATCTGGACTTTCCGGCCTCTCCGCCAGCTGCGGCGAGCCCCGATGGCCCCGATGCGCTGCATCCCGGATCCGCGCCGGCCCTGGCCTTCCTGCGGCTGATCATGAGCGACGGCGACTTCGCTGTCTGGATCGCGCCGCTGAAGGTCGAGGCCGCCGGCGAAGGGCGGGCCGCCACCACCATCACCGCCAAAACCACGTTCGCCCTGGACCGGGTCCGGAAGGACTGGGGCGACGAAATCACGGCCCGGCTTGGGCCTGTGGACTGGACTGTCGAGAGGAAATCCACATGAGTTCGACGCCCCTGACCCTGACCGCCCAGATGGCGGCCGTCGCCGTTGTCGCCGCAGCGGTCGCCCTCACTGGCCACACAGGCCAGCCCTACAAGGCTGTCCGTCACCTGCTGAAGGTTCACACCACCAGCTATAGCCGCGCCACAAGCCAGCAGTCGGTTGGCTTTGTCGCCGCCCGCGATGCCGCGAAGGCCGCTCTGCTCAATGTTTGCCAGCCCTACAGCGCGCCGGCGGCGGACCGCCTTCCCGGGCCGATCAGCGCGCCGACGATCCGGCGTCCGCATATGCCCAGCCAGAACAGCCCGGCCCTGAAGGCCGCAAAAGAGGCGGTTGAGCCGGCTCCCGTCCGGCCCGCCCATCGCGTGGCCAGCCCGCCCCGGGGCAGCGCCTATGGCAGGGCGACCGCCGTCCGGATGAAGCCGCTGACGGGCCGCAAGCTGCGGTTCTGCCGGCGGTTTCTCAATGCCGGATGGGACCTCGACGAGGTGGCCTATCTGTTCGACGTTTCGCCGGACGCCCTGGCCATCCAGTGCCGTGGACTAGCGGCATGAGCCGCGCCAGGAAATCTCCGCGCCGACCGGCAAAGACGACGCGGCTCAGCTGGACGCCGGCCCTGGCGGAGGTGTTCGACCTGCCGCTGCGGCTGGGCATGAGCCCGCCGGGCGGCGTTGTGGTGGCGATGAGCCAGGACGGCCGCCGCTCGACCTGGACCGGGGTGTTCCAGACCTCGGCCGGCCTGCCCTGCCGCACCGTGGTTCGGATGCGGCATCTGGCCGATGGCAGCGCCGACACTGACGGGGGTCTGATGACCTTCCGGCTGAGGACCGCCCCGGCCGAGGCGCAAGGCGGCGTCGGCGCATGACCTGGCTGCGCGAGATCCTATCCAACCCGGCCAACTGCATCGCCGTCGCGGCGATCCTTGTGCTGGCCGCCGCGATGGTCTGGGCGATGGTGGCGGTGCGCTTCTGCCAGCGGTGCGGGTTTGAGGAAGCCCAGTGCAAGTGCGGGCGGCGCCGGTCATGAGGCGCGCCTTCGCCACCCTGGCCGATGGCCTGCCGCCCCCGGAGATCACGCCGGTCCCCTGTCAGGTCTGCGGCGGGCGGGCCAGCTTTCGTCGCCGCCAGAACCCCATGGGGCGGATCGACCGGCCGGTCTATTCGGAGGCCTATTGCGGCGATCATGTGCCGGCGTCGTGGCTGCCAGGGCGAGCGGTTTGATGGCGCGCCCCGATCCCGCCTCCGTCGAGCTGCTGAGAGCCCGCGCAGAGCAGCTGCATGGCCGGGCGGACCAGCTGATCAAGGTCGGCGGTCAGCTGCTCTATGGCGTGTTCCCGGCGACTGTGAAGGCCTTTGTCTGGGCCAGTCACCGGGGCGTCGATCCGACGCCGGCGGTGCTGAAGACGATCTATGGGACGGCCCCGATCGGCGATGCGGGCCACGCCCATATTGCCGCCCTGGTCCAGCACCTGAGCGCCTGCGCGCATCTCATCCAGACCAGGAGGGCCGCGTGATGTCACGTGAGATGTATCCTAGCGTTTTCGCAAATGGAGTCGCAGTCCTCAATCATCTCCTCAATCAACGCTCGTCGATCCGGGTCACTGACACCAAACGGCTCGGCCAAATATCGCTCAGCTCGCTCGACCGATTCCATCATCATCAGGCAGCCCATGACGGCATGCGGCGGGTTCTGTCGCCTAGCGGTGATGTCCAGAAACTGTCTGGCGGATTTCAACATTCCTCTGTCGAAATGGAGATCCGCAAACTCGGCAAAGTGCGACGAGTCCATCCGGCCTTTTGCCGATCGAACAGTGTCACCGGCGCTAAGAATGGCAGCCAATGCATCGCTGACCGCGCGTGCATCCGCGTCTCTCTTGGAGCGCTCTGCATCTCGGCGGTTTCGGTCTGCAAGGCTCAATGTAACGCCAACCACTATGACATTGACAGCGGCCGTCGCCCATTGGGACGCGGTTCCCAAGCCGGCCGCCCCACCGAACAGTCCGGTGGCAGCGGCTATCCCGGCAGTGATGAATATCCCAACGGGCACTGCGACAATCGCCCAGTGAATGTGGGCTCGCACCATTGTCCTCAACATTCTCAATCCCCTTACAGCCACGCGATCAAATCAGGAGAGTTGCCGGCCCCGGCCCCAGCTGCGTTGCAGGTGCAGCGATGAGAAACTCGCAAGCAAAGAGCCGTGCGCGCAACCCCCGTCTGGCCAAGGTCCACATCGCCAAGAAGGAGCTGGCGATCGAGGACGGCGCCTATCGCGCCATGCTGGTTCGGATTACCGGTCAGGAGAGCGCCGCCGCCTGCAACGACGATCAGCTGGAGGCGGTGCTGGATGAGCTGAAGGCCAAGGGCTGGACGCCGCGCTTTGTCGCCGGATCGGCTCCGGCCCGGGCAGGCAAGGCCCTGGCCCGCCGACCGGCCGATCATCCGGTGGCCCGCAAGGCGCGGGCGCTGTGGATCTCGCTCCACCAGCTGGGCGCGGTGCGCAACGGGTCCAACGCCGCCCTGGAAGCCTTCGCCCGCCGGCAGCTGCAGGTCGAGGTCTTCCAGTGGGCTGATCAGGGTCAGGGCTACAAGCTGATCGAGGCCCTGAAGGCGATGGCCGAGCGTGAAGGATGGTCGCAAGACGTTGCGGGCTATCGTGGCGCGGCGGCCGTCCAGGTCCTGAAGGACCGGCTGGCCGCCTTGATCGCCAAACGGAGCCAAAACCGATGATCCGACTGACCCTGATGGCCGCCGCCGGCGCGGCCCTGACCCTGATGGCGTCGCCCGCCCCGGCGGCGCCTCGACCGGACCGATGCGAAGCGCCGCTGCCCCGGCCCGGCTCAAGCTTCGGCGGCGTCGTCGACCATGTGATGGACGGGGACAGCATCTGTGTCCGGACCGCCAGCGGCCTGGTCGAGGTGCGGATCGCTGACTTCAATGCTCCCGAGCTGAAGCAAGCGGGACGCGGCGCCCGGGCCAAGGCGGCGATGAAGGCGATTGCGCTCGGCCGCCGGGTCGAGTGCCTGGCCGATCACCGCAGCTATGACCGGATGGTCAGCGTCTGCCGGCTGAACGGCGTCTCCCTTGGCGACCGGATGCGCGCCGCCGGCATCGAGGAGGGCGGCAACTAGTCATGCCTCGCCTGGCCCGCCACACCGGACCTGACCTCTTCGCCCTGGCCGAGCTGGCCGAGGCGGAGCGCGAAGCCGTGGCGGCCGAACAGGCGCGGCTGGAGGCCGAGCGCAAGTATCGCTTCGCCCCGCATGGCAAGCGGGAGGAGCGTCTCAGCACCCTCAAAGAGGCCGCTCAGGCCGCCCTCAGAGCCGATATCTACCTGACCCGGGCGCGGCGGGAGGCAGGGCGATGAGCCGCGCCACAGGCAAAAGCGCCGCGCCGCCGCCGGAAACCCACGGGCCCTGGCAAAGGGCCGTCGAGATTCTCGGCCCTGAAGGGGTGGCTCTCCTGTCCCGCGATTTTGGCGGCAAGCGGGTCTATGTTCCGCGCACCCCGGGACCGGATCATCCGCTGTCGGTTTGCCTTGGCCACAAGCTGGCGTTGGATCTCGCTGACGCCCTGGTTCAGGAGTTTCTTGAGCCGCCATTGACCGCAGGCAAGCGTCTGCGCATTCTCCAGCTCCTCCAGCAGGGCGAGAAGCCCGAGCGGATCAGCCATATGATCGGCTGCAGTCGGCGGTTCGTGTTCAAGGTCAGGTCCGAGAACCAGGAACAGCTGGAAACGTCCCGGCAACTGCCCCTCCTCTAGTCACGGTGAACCGGTGCCCCATGAACGGGGGCGCGGGGCAGCCGTAATTTCAGCCCATGACCGGGCAATCTCACATCGCGCTGCCGAGCGACGCCACCTTGCGTCTGATGTTCCCCCGCGCCCTGGCGGCGGACATCGCGGCCCTTCGCAAGAACGAGCCCCTGATGGGCCGGGTCGGCATCCTGGCCAGCCCCGAGGCGCTGGCCATGTTCCTGGCCCAGATGGATCACGAAAGTCAGGGGCTGGAGCGCAAGGTCGAGAACCTCAACTACAGCGCCGAAAGCCTGAGAGCGACGTTCGGCCGTCACCGGATCAGCGACGCCGACTGCCAGAAATTCGGGCGGACCGCCGCTCACCCGGCCAACCAGAACGCCATCGCCAACATCGTCTATGGCGGGAGCTGGGGTCGCCAGAACCTGGGCAACACCCAGCCCGGTGACGGCTGGCGCTATCGTGGCCGGGCCGGCCTGCAGGTGACTGGCCGGGACGGCTATCGACAGGTGGGCCGGATCATCGGCCTGCCGCTGGAGGTCCAGCCGGATCTGGCGGCCATGCCTGAGGGCTCGGTCGCGGTGTCGATCGGCGTGTGGATCTGGAAGAAGTTTCCCGAGCTGCTGAGTGACCGCGACCCTGTTCTGGCGGTGACTCGCAAGCTGAACGGCGGGGTCAACGGGCTCGCCGACCGCCGCGCCCGGTACAAGCTGTTCCTGGACCTGATCCGTGGATAGGTCCGCCGCCCAGACCCATCCCGACCGGTTGCGCGAGCTGTTCGACCAGCTGGTCGAGGAGATGAAGGCGCGCGGGGTTCCGCTGCCGCCGGCCGTCGTCGGCCAGTGGGGCACCTTCGGCCGGTTCGTGCGCGGGGCCTGGCGCGCCGTCGCCGCCTGGGTCTGCATCCTGGTGCTGTTCATCAACGGCGTGGTGCTGCCGGTGGCCCGCCTGTTTGGCTTTCCGGGCGAGCCGATGGACTGGCCAGGCCTGGCCGCCTTCATCGCCGGCCTTGGGACCCTCGCCGTCATGCGCAGCCGCGACCTCAACACCGGAGTGACGACATGACCCTGCGTGGCTATTTCGGCCTGGCGATCATCGCCCTGATCCTGTCCCTGGCCGCAGCCCTGGCGTGGCAGTCTGGACAGGCGAGCAAGTACCGCAAGCTGGACGTCGGCCACCGGGCCTGCATCGCGGCGATCGGCCCCAAGGCCAGGCCTGACGCCATCCCGGCGCAGCTCTGCGACCCAGCCATCACCCGGCACTGGATCGCTTCGTCCAGGGCGGCTGCCTGTGACCAGGCCCTGAGCGCCAGACCTGAAGACACCCATGGCGCCCGGGCCAGCTGCTCGACGCCGGTCCAGACCCTGGCGGCGCAACGCAACGCCGCCCGGAGCGATCTCGAAGACAAGACGGCTGAGCTGGCCAGGGAGACCGGCAGCCGCAAGGCCGCCATTGCCCGGGCCGCCGCCGACGCCTCCGCCAAAGCTGAAAGGAAGGTCCGCCGTGAAGCTGCTGATGAAGCCGCTGTCCGGGATGCTGATGGTCGCACTGTTTGCGACGCTCAGTGCCTGCGCATCCGCACCCGCTGAACGCCCGGGCCTGACCGGCCCCGCGCCGCCGCCGGTGATCGAGACCCGCACCCAGCGGGTCGTGGTCTGCCCTGACGAGATCTGGCGCGACCTGGGCGACGACCCTGAGCCGCCCGCCGACGCCTCGGTGACTTGGAATGATGCGGCCCGCGCCTGGGTCGATCGCAAGTTTGATCTGCTGGCCGACGCTCTGGCGGCGCTGGCCGGCGCAAGAAAGGCCTGCCGTGAGCAGGGAGTGACGCCGCCGTGAGTGAAGCATTGCCCTATCTGAGCCTGATCGTCGCCGTGTCGGCCGTGCTGATCTCCGGTCTGGTCGCCTTGCGATCGGGCCGCTGGCGCGAGACCGACGAGGCCCGGCAGATGGCCGAGGACATCGAGGCGCTGAGCGACCGGCTTGCCGTCCTCGAAACCTCGATGAAGAGCGTCGCCACCAAGGAGGACGTGTCCCGGCTGACGGCCGAGGTGAAGGGGCTGGAGAAGATCGCGGCCCTCACCCAGGCCGGCGTGGCCCGCATGGAAAGCCACATGATGGGGATGCGCTGATGAGCTTTCGCGACAAGGTCGAGGCCGACCGCCGGCTGATCATCCTGCGCCTGCTGATCGAAAACGGCGGGGCCGGCAGCGAGAGCCTGCTGGAGCGGGGTCTGCTGGACCTGGGCGAGCGGGTCAATCTGCATCGCGCCGAGGTGCGGCGCTTTATCCGCGAGCTGGAGGAGAAGACCTGCGTCGTGGTCGACTTGTTCCAGGACAAGCTGATGGTGGCGCAGATCACCAAGCATGGCGTGGCCGTGGCCGAAGGCCGCGTCACGGTGGACGGCGTCGCCAAGCCCTCGCTGGGGGTCTGATTCCATGGCCGTCACGCCGCGCAAGAAGCGTCAGCCTTCCAGCATCGACCGGCTGGACCCCAGCCTGCAGAAGGCCATCGGCGATCTGCGCCGGCGCGGCCGGACCGTCACCGAGATCCACGAACACCTGCAGCAGCTGGGCGCGGAAGTTTCACGCTCGGCGGTCGGCCGTCACGTCAAGTCGATGGCCGAGATCGGTGAGGAGATGCGCCGGGCCGAACACACCGCCCGCTTCCTGGTCGAGGAATTCGGCGAGGAGACCGACGAGCGGGTCAGCCGCGCCAACATGCGGATCCTGCAGGGCGCGATCCTGCGGCTGCAGACCGAGCGGCCGGTCGATGATGAGGGCCTGCCGGTCGAGATGGACGCCGGCGAGGCCAAGACCCTGTCGCTGGTCCTTCAGCGCCTGGTCAGCGCCCAGCGGATGGACGCCGATCGGGCCGTGAAGGTCAGGGCGGAAGGCAGGCGGGAGGCCGCTCTGGAGGCGAGCCGTAAGCTCGATGCGGCGGCAAAGACTGGTGAGGTCGATCCCGCCGCCGTCGCGACGGCCAAGCGCATCATGGGCTTCGACGACTGATGGGTGACCGGTCCATCGACCCCATCATCAAGTTCCTGCCCTACCAGAAGAAATGGCTGGCCGATAAGTCGCGCTTCAAGATCGGGATGTTCAGCCGCCAGACCGGCAAGACATTCAGCAACAGCGCGGAGATCGTCGAGGACTGCGTCGACCACGCGGCCCTAAACAAACGCACAAGGTGGGTGATCCTTTCGCGCGGCGAACGCCAAGCCAAGGAGGCCATGGAGGAGGCGGTCAAGCCGATGACCCGCGCCTTCTGGGAGATCTACAAGGGTGTGCTGAAGGGCGCCCCGCCGGAGATCGAGGAGGGCAGCTTCAAGGTCGAGCCTTCCGCCGCCTGTCCCTCCGGCGAATACCGGACCTATGAGGTGATCTTTCCGGGCGGCTCGCGGATCACGGCCCTGCCGGCCAACCCCGACACGGCGCGCGGCTTCTCCGCCAACGTCCTCCTGGACGAGTTCGCCTTCCACGCAGACTCCAAGAAGATCTGGGGGGCCTTGTTCCCTGTCGTCTCAAAGAAGGGGCTGGTGCTGCGGGTGGTCTCGACCCCCAACGGCAAGAGCAACAAGTTCTACGATCTGATGACCCAGCGCGACAGCGTCTGGTCGCGCCACGAGGTTGATATCTACCAGGCGGTCGCGCAGGGGCTCGACCGCAATATCGAGGAGCTGAAGGCCGGCCTTTCGGACGCCGATCTGTGGGCTCAGGAATATGAGCTGAAGTGGCTCGATGAAGCGACGGCCTGGCTCGACTACGAGCTGATCAGCGCCGCCGAGACGGCTGACTATGGCCTGGTCATCCATGAGGATTACCGCGAGGGTCGCCTGTCGGAGCGGCGGGTGGACGGCGTCCCGCTGGCGCCCGCCAAGGGGCAGGTCTACGCGGGCATGGACATTGCCCGAAAGAAGGACCTGACCTGCTTCTGGGTGGCCGAGAAGCTTGGAGATGTCCTCTATCCCCGCGAAATCGTCACCATGCGCCGGGCGCCGTTTTCGGTGCAGCATGCCAAGGTCGACGAGATCATGGCGCGGGACAATCCGATCCGCTTCCGGATCGACCAGACCGGCATGGGCGAGGCTTTCGTCGAGGCGGCGCAGGACCGACATGGGGAACGCATCTCCGGTGCGATCTTCACGTCGGACGTTCGCTTTGGCCTGGCGAGCGGCCTGAAGGAGTCGATGGAGGATCGCTGTTTCCGCCTGCCTTCGGGCCAGCGGGAAATCCGCGAGGATCTACACTCGATCACCAAAGCCGTCTCGCAAACCGGCGCGGTTCGGCTTGTTCACGATGGGTCCAGCGACGGCCACGGCGACCGCTTCTGGGCGGCGGCGCTCTGCGCGGACGCCGCCGCCGTGGCTCCCACTGAGTACGATTATCGCAAGGTGGTTCGTCGCACCGCCTTCGACTTGGAAGCAGAGGCCGCCGACGCCTTCAGCCGGCGCCACGGCGGCGCCTTCGTCGGCGACAGCGGCCGGCGCATCACTGGAAAAGGAACCTTCTGATGGCCTTGCTCGACCACATGGGGCGGCCGGTCTCGACGGCGGCCCTGAAGAAGACGGAAGCCCTGGCCCAGACCACCGGCATGCGATCGGTCTGGCAGGGGACGCCGGCCAACGGCCTGACGCCCCAGCGCCTGGGCGGCATCTTGCGAGCGGCCGAGACCTTCGACATCCAGTCCTATCTGGAGCTGGCCGAGCAGATGGAGGAGCGGGATCTCCACTATCTGGCGGTGCTGGGCACCCGCAAAAGGGCAATCAGCCAGCTTCCGATCACCGTGGTGGCCGGCGGCGACAGCGCCAAGGACAAGGAGATCGCCGCCTTTGTCGAGGACTGGCTGGAGCGCGACGCCCTGGAGGCTGAGCTGTTCGACATCCTGGATGCGGTCGGCAAGGGCTTCAGCGTCAGCGAAATCATCTGGGACACATCCGAGGGCCAGTGGCGCCCCGAGCGGCTGGAGCGGATCGACCCGCGCTGGTTCGATATCGACAAGGTCGACGGCCGCACCCTGTCGCTGCGCGGCGAGGCGGCGGTCGGCCAGCCCCTGACGCCGTTCAAGTATCTGGTCCATGACCATCCGGCGAAGTCGGGTCTGCCGATCCGCAGCGGCCTGGCCCGCCCGGTGGCCTGGGCGTGGATGGTCAAGAACTATGCGGTCAAGGACTGGGTGGCCTTCGCCGAGGTCTATGGCCTGCCGATGCGGATCGGCAAGTATGGCCCCGGTGCGACCCAGGCCGAGATCGCCACCCTGATGAACGCGGTGGCTGACATGGGCAGTGACGCCGCCGCCGTAATCCCGCAGTCGATGCTGATCGAGTTTGTCGAGGGCGGCGGCGCGGCCAGCCCCGACATGTACGAGAAGCTGCATGACAAGATGGACCAGCAGGTCTCCAAGGCCGTGCTGGGCCAGACCGCGACCACCGACGCGATCGCCGGCGGCCATGCTGTCGGCAAGGAGCACAACGATGTCCGGGGCGACATCGAGCGCGCCGACTCGCGGCAGCTGGCGACCAGCCTGAACATCCAGCTGATCCGGCCGATGGTGCAGCTGAACTTCGGCCCCCAGAAGCGCTATCCCAAGCTGAAGATCGGCCGCGAGGAAGCGGTCGACCTGACCGCCCTGGCCACCCAGCTGAAGGACCTGGTCCCGCTGGGTCTGCGGGTCGCCGAGAGCGACGTGCGCGACAAGTTCGGCCTGCCGGAACCGGACACCAACTCGGTGCTGCTGTCAGCCCCTCAGAACCCGCCTGCCGACCCCGGGGCGCTCCCACTGTCGCCTCAGACCCCGAAAGCGGCCCCTGAGGGCTCTCAGGGCCTCTCAGGCGGCAAGGCAAAGGCGGCCGACCCCGGCGCGAAGGCAGCCGCCGCAGCCGCGCCGCATGATCCCGGCCCCGGGCCTGATGCGATCGAGCAGCTGGCCGATGACCTGGCGGGCGACGGCGACTGGCTGATCGCCCCCCTGGCCGCCGCCGCCGGCGCCCTGCTGGAAGAGTGCGGGGATCTGGAGACCTTCCGCGCGCGCCTGGCCGAGCTGGCCGATGGCGAGGGCTCGGGCCTGCCGGCCGAGCGCCTGGGCTCGGCGATGTTCACCGCCTTCCTGGCCGGCGCCAGCAACCAACCCCTGACCGATCCCGAGACCAACCAATGACCAGCCAGATCGTCGCCGAGCTTCCCTTCTACAGCGCTGACGGCAGCTTCCTGGGATACGCCGGCTATGCCGCCGCCCTGATCCTGGAGCTTACCCAGCCCCAGGAGTCGGGACCGCTTGTTCCCCAGAGCCTCGACGGTCGGCTGTTCGAGCAGCGGATCATCAACGGCGAAGGCGCGGTGCTGAAGACCGTGACCGGGGTCAACCGCACCCTTGGCCGGGTGGCCTTCACCCTGACCAGCGACGACACCCGGGATCTGCTGCCCGACGCGGCCGTGGCGGCGGCCGACCTGGTGCATGTGGTCGGCGAGGTCACCAGCGAGGGCCTGACGCCGCTGATCAGCTCGACCTTCGGCCTGCGCCGGGTGCGGCCCGGCGTCGGGGCGGTGGTGCTGAAGCTGGAGCCGGCCGAAGGCGTGGTGATGGTCCGCTATGCGGGCGCGCCGCCGCTGACGATGCTGCAGGAGCTGGTCGCGGCCGGCGATCTGCCGGCGGACGCGACCCACGAGGATATGATTGTCTTCTGGCAGGGCCAGGTGGCGACTTATGGCGCCGACGTCATGGCCGGCCTGGTCGCCTCATCAACCGCCGAACTGGCGGAATACACGGCCGGGCGGACGGTGGTCATCGGCGAGGCCGGAACCACCCAGGTTGCCGCCGTCAACGAAGCCGGCGCCGGCGTAACTGCCCCCGGCGGGACCATCGACGTTCGGGAGGATACGGCGCTCGCCGCGATCGACGCCGAGGCATCGGCGCTGATGGCCGACCTCGCGGCTGTGTCGCCGGGCCACTACTTCGATAGCAAGGCGCTGGGTGACGCTGCGGCGCTGGCGACGGGAACGCCGTTCGTAGTGCCGGTGACGGGTGGCTTTCAGGTCTACAAGGTCAGCGGGCCAGGCACGTCGGTCGCGCAAGGCACGCCCTGGTCGAACAAGGCGACGTTGGATGCCGCCCTCGCCACGGTCATCAGCAAGGTCGCAAGTCTTCCGGGGCCTTCCAGCCTTGTCCTAGAAAACGGCATGTCGCGCCTGGAAGTGGAGAGCGGCGCGGAGCTGGTCGTTACGCCCGACGAAATCCAGCACCCCGAGATGGCGACTCTTCGCGCCAATCTTCCAACCGCTCTGCCCGGACCTAACGGGCTATCTGTCTTCAGCGGCGGCGATCTCATCTTCCAGGCCCCGGACGGCTTAGCGATGACGCCGCAAGAGGCGGCCGTCGCCAATCCTCTGGCCAGCATGAAGTGGGCCGCGCTCGGAACCAGCATCACCGACCAGGAGTACTACACGTCCGCCCTCGTTTCGATCAGCGGCATGGTGCTGACCAACCTCGGCGTAAGCGGGGGCTCGATCGCATCAGGCTCGCACTATGGCTCGCTCGATATCTACGACGCCGTCGCCTCGATCCCATCAGATACAGAAGTTGTCACCATCGAAGCGGGGATCAATGATTTCGGGACGAGCAACTCGGATTTGGGCGTCCTGGGCGACACCACGACCGCGACCTTTTACGGCGCGCTTTATGCCGCCGTCGTTGCGATCCTTGCTCAGGCCCCCGCCGCCAAGATCGTGTTCCTCACTCCGTTCTCGGGCGGGTCGGGCGTGGCGACGCACCGGATTGGCGTCACCAACTCAAAAGGGCTGAAGCTGCAGCAGTTTCAGAAGGCTGTCGAAGAGGTCGCCGCCTACACCGGATACCCGTGCATCGACGTCGGGCGGGCTGCCGGCATCGGTTATTTCACCGCCGCCACGCTGACCAGCGACGGGCTGCACCTGAACACCGCCGGCGGCGAGGCCTACGCCGCCTTCGTTTTCGCTGGCCTACTCCGCCTCGCCGACGCCGGCTTTTTCGACTGAACAAAGGATCACGAACAGCATGACCGCCATCATTATCGGGACGCCCGACGTGGCCTTATTTTACGAGCGGCTTTTCGGGGTTGCGCCCTACGCGCTGTACTGCCTCGCATCAGACCTCGTCGCCGGCACGGACTACGCGGTCGGCGACGACCTTATGGGCGGGTCGCCGCTGATCAAGACCGGAACGCCGGTGGACCACGGTGCTTACGCGGCTGTGTCCCATACGGATTATTGGACGACGCCTTTCACGGGGACGACCCTTGCGGACGCCACGTCGGCTCAACACGGGTTTACGGCCCTTGCGGTGGCTCGCGCCGCTGCTGGTGAAAATCTGTCGGCGATATCCAGCTTCGCCGGTAGTACCTTGGTTACCAACTTCGGTCTTTATCTCGTCTCTTCCGTCTATCGTGCGCGAGCGATCGCCAACACCCCGAACCGGGCGACGACAGGCATGGCGGCCGATTACGCCAGCCGAGGTGACAGGTTCGCCGCCTACGCGGCTACGGTCAGCCCAACAAACGTTTCGATCTACGACTACTACGGCGGGCAGCTTCACGCGGGGATGGTGGCCAGCGGGTCGTCCCAGGACGTTGGCGGCCCCGCAATGCGGATTGGCACCGCTCCCGCCGGACTTAATACCACGGCTGGGGACATGGCGCTGGTCGCATTCTACCCCAAGCCCCTCAGTCAGGCTGAGGTCCTCGCTGCCTCTCAGGGGCTTGACGCGTGGCTGACGCCGGTCGGTCTGGACCTGTCGTGATCCGGCCCCTCGCCTGGCTGGCCCAGATCGCGGTCGATGGGCTCATATGGTTGGTGTTCATCCTCCGTACTGTAGCCGTCCATGGCTGATGTCACCCTGAAGCCCCTGCCGCCGGCGGAGGCCATCGCCTTCTTCAGGTCCAAGGGCCTGGTCGAGAGCTTCGCCTGGCAGGATGTGTCGGCCGAGGAGCATGCGGTCGCCTGGACCGTCGCCAAGGCCATGCGCCGCGACGTCCTGCAGGACATCCGGGAGGCGGTCGACAGGGCCCTGGCCGAGGGGCGCACCTTCGAGCAGTTCAAGGCCGAGCTGCAGCCGCTCCTCGAGGCGAAGGGCTGGTGGGGGCGCAAGACGATGACCGATCCGCTGACCGGCCTCGAGCGCGAGGTGCAGCTGGGCTCGGCCCGCCGGCTGAAGACCATCTTCGATGTGAACCTGCGCCAGGCCTATGGGGCCGGCCGCTGGGAGCGGGCCCAGGCCAGCAAGAAGGCCTTCCCGTTCCTTCGCTATGTGGCGGTCGGCGGCAAGGCCGGCGATGGCCGCACCCGCCTGCAGCACCGCGAGTGGCACGGGACAATCCTGCCGATGGACGATCCGTGGTGGGAAACCCACTACGGCCCCTGTGATTTCGGCTGCCGCTGCACCGCCCAACAGGTCAGCGCCCGGATGATGGCGCGCAACGGCTGGAGCGAGACCACCGATCCGGTGAAGTTTCCGCCGGTGCCCTGGGTCAACCCGCGCACCGGCGAGACCACGATCGTCGAGGGCGGCATCGGTCCGGGGTTCAACTACAACCCAGGCAAGGCCAGGCTCGACGGCGTCACGCCGGCACCGGTCCCGGCCATCACCAGACTTGCCGAGGTCGCCGCCGGCGGCCAGCCGGAGATCACGCCACGACCGATCGGCCTGACGCCGCTGCGCGCCAGCTGGCGATCGGCGCGGGACGACTTCTACCGGCAGTTCGACCTGGAGCCGGGCGAGCGCAAGATCTTCACCGACATGGGCGGCCATCCCTTTCCGGTCGGCCCGCGCCTGTTTCCCACCCGGCGGGGGCCAGAGTCCGCGGTGAAGCCGGAACGGGCCAAGGGTCTCGGCCTGGCGGGCGTCGCCATTCGCGATCCGGACGAGATCCGCTGGGTCTGGGGCGGGGCTGCCAAACCGGCCCTGATGCGGCGCTACATCCGGCGGGCGGCGACCGACGAGGGCCTGGTCGATGTGGTTGTCGACACCCTGGTCGGCGGCGGCGCATCCAGCTGGAGCTACCGAACCTCTCTTGAAGGGGCGATGGATCTGTCGGCGGCCCGGGCCGGAACGCTGGCCTGGCGACGCCTGCCGCCGGACCTCGCCGAGGCGATCGCTGTCTATACCAACCCCGCCTACGAGGCGATCAACAGTCATCTGCGCCTGGGCGGTGGCCTGAGCGGTCGGCATCGGGAGACCATCAACGGTCTGGACATCATCCTGCAGGGGCGTCGCCTCACACAGGACGTGGAGCTTTGGCGCGGGGCTTCGTTGTCCGAGATTCTGGCCCTGTCCGGTGACAGCCTGCGGGTCGGCGACATCATCCAGGACCCGGGTTTCATGAGCACCTCGACCAGCCTGGCGATCGCCAGGCGGTTCCGGGAAAAGCATGGGGACGGGATCATCCTGCGGATCCTCGGCCGACGCGGCGCCCCCGCGCTGGACATCTCGCGGATCTCCGCCGCCGGCGAGTATGAGCAGGAAACGCTCTTCGCTAGAGGCGCAAGGCTTAAGGTGCTATCCTTTGATGAGGGAACAGGCATCCTGACCCTGGAGACTGTCGTTGACAAAGCGCCCTGAAAAGACCGAGCCCGCGCCTCAAACCGCGACCGTTCCCGATCCGATCGACCGGTTCGGGTATGTGGAAGGCGGGGCGCTGCGCATTGTCAAAAGGTCCGATCCGCCAGGCGCGCTGATCGACTTCTCGTCGGTTCTGAACCGCAAGACGCCCTCCGAAAACAGCTGACCCCTTCTCAGATCGTTCCGCCGTGGCCATAGTGACTCGCCGCCGGCCGCCTTTGAGCGCCTGGCCGCAGCGCCGACTCTGATCCCTGATCCCCGGTCACGGTGAACCTGTTCCCCCTGAAACCGACGCGCTGATCCCCGGATATTGGCCCCCTCGCAACGGGGTCCAGCTTGTCACTTCTCGCCGCCACAGCATCTTCGGGTTTCGTCGCGCCGGTTCTCGGCGCGGATGGCGAGCCGCTGCGCACCGTGCAGCTGCTGCCGGCCGGCTCGATCGTCGGCAAGGATGGCCGGCGCTGGGTGCTCGATGACGCCGCCGGCGTTGTCGCCGCCACCCTGGCCAGCCTCGGCCCGACCCAGATGTTCTTCGACTATGACCACCAGCTGGCCTTCGCCGCGAAGGACGGCGTCGGCGGCCGCGCGCCGGCGGCGGGCTGGGTCACAGGACTGCGCGCCCGGTCGAACGGGATCTGGGCCGACGTCGAATGGACGCCAGCCGCCGCCGCCCAGCTGAAGGCCCGCGAGTACCGCTACCTCAGCCCCTATTTCTACCATGAGCGCGACACCGGCCGGATCACCCGCCTGGTCAACGCCGCCCTGGTCAACAATCCGGCGATCACCTCGCTGCCGGCCGTGGCCTCCGAACAGGACGCCGACTTTAACCCCCAAGGAACATCGATGAAGTTCACCGAGCAGCTGGCCCAGAAGCTGGGCCTGCCGGCGACCGCGACCGAGGCCCAGATTCTCGACGCTGTCGCCACCCAGACTGCGACGGCCGCCTCGGCGGTCGCCGGCCAGCTGGGTCCTGTCGCCACGGCCCTCGGCCTGGCGGCTGACGCAAAGCCGGAGGTCATTACGGCCGCCGCCGCCGCCGCTGTCGCCGGCCGCGCCGATCCCACGAAGTTCGTGCCGATCGACGCGGTCACCGCCCTGCAGTCGCAGGTCAACGCCCTGACCCAGGGCCAGGCCATCTCGGCCGCCACCGCCGCCGTCGACGAGGCGATCGCCGCCGGCAAGCTGGTTCCCGCCCTGAAGGACTGGGGCCTGGCCAGCGCCACCGCCGACCTCGACGCTTTCAAGACCTTCGTCGCCGCCGCCCCGCAGGTGCTGAAGCCCGGCAAGATCGGCGACACCCCCGGCGCCGCGCCCGACGCCGAAACCACCCTGACCCCGGAGCTGCAGGCGGCCGCCCGGGCGCTGGGGATCTCCGAAGACGAGATCCTCGCCACCGCCAAGGAAGAGTCCCGCTAGATGGCCCTCACCGCACCCCGCAAGATCACCAGGACCGATGAAGGCGTCGCCAGCTATCCGGTCGCCGCTTCCGCAGTCTGCATCCAGTCCGGCCTCGCCGTGCTGGCCGCCGGTCTGCTGATCGCGGGCCGCTCCGGCGCCGGCGGCACCGACGCCCTGAAGGCGGCCGACATCGCCCACCATGTTGCGGTCGGCGTCTTCATGGAAAGCGTCACCGGCGGCGTCGCTGACGGCGATGTCGTCGCCCAGGTCCAGTCCGGCGTCTTCAACTTCGCCAACTCGGCCGGCGCTGACGAGATCACCCTGGCCGACGTCGGCAAGGTCGCCTTCATCGTCGATGACGAGACCGTGGCGGCCAGTTCCGCCAGCGGCACCCGCGCCCCGGCCGGGCCGGTCATCGATGTCGACGACGACGGCGTCTGGGTCAGGCTTGGCCCGGTCAGCTCGGCCGCGATCAGCGGCGGGGGCTCTGTCATCCTGCCGTTCTTCATCAACCAGACCGACCTGCTGGCCGGCACCTCGGCCGAGCTGGTCTCGCCGGTGGCGGGCCGGATCGTCCGGGTCAGCACCGTCGTCCAGGTCGCCGTCACCACGGGCGGCCCGATCACCGCTGCGGTGGGCGCCACGGCGGTCAATGGTCTCAGCGTCGTCATCGCGGATGGCGCCGCCAAGGGCTCAGTGGTCAGCGACACGCCCACGGCCGGCCACGCCAGCACCCTCGTCAATCCGGGCGACCGCATCCAGGTCATCCCGGACGCCGCCTTCAACACCGCCGGGGCCGTCAGCGGCTTCGTCGAAATCGCCTAAGGACCCCCCGCTCCATGTTGATCAACAACGCCACGCTGTCGGCCCTGCGGACCGGGTTTAAAACCCAGTTCCAGTCGGGACTGATGACCACCACGGCGCTCTATGCCGCCATGACCACCACGGTGACGTCCTCGACCAAGGTCGAGACCTACGGCTTCCTGGGCGACTTCCCGGTGTTCCGCAAATGGCTGGGCGAGAAGCGCGTCAAGTCGATGGCCGAGAAGGCCTATGTGCTGACCAACGACGACTTCGAGGCCACGATCGGCATCCACAAGAACAAGATCAAGGACGACAACCTTGGTCTCTATGGGCCGATGGTGAAGGGCTGGGGTGAAGACGCCGGCTCGCTGGCCGATCGGCTGGCTTTCGAGGCACTGGCCGCCGGTCATACCCGTCCCTGCTACGACGGCCAGAACTTCTTCGATACCGACCACCCGATGGGCAAGGCCGACGAGCCGACGTCCAACATGAGCGGCGCCGGCGCGGTCGAGCCCTGGTACCTGCTCGACTGCTCCAAGCCCCTGAAGCCCCTGCTTCACCAGGAGCGGGAGTCGCCGACCTTCAACATGGTCACCGATCCGCAAGACAGTCATGTCTTCAAGACCGGCGAGTATCTGATGGGCGGCGAGGCGCGCAGCGCGGTCGGCTACACCTACTGGCAGCTGGCCCACCGCTGCACCGCGACCCTCAACGAGGACAATTACGTCGCCGCCAAGCAGGCGATGGCGGAGCTGACCAACGACGAGGGCGAGCCGCTGGCGGTCAAGCCGACCCATCTGGTGGTCGGCACCTCCAACGTGGCGGCGGCCCGCAACCTGATCGAAAAGGCCAACAAGGCCGGCGGCGAGAGCAACATCTACTTCAAGGATGTGATCCTCGTCGAAGCGCCGCGTCTGCCCTGATGCCCCGGCTCCGCTTCAAGGCCTCGCGGCCGACCTATCGGCGCGGCGGCCTGGTCCTGGGCTCGGCCGGCTGGGTCGAGGTGGCGATCGCCGATCTCGACACCGAAAAGCTCCTCGCCCTGGTCTCCGATCCGGTCGTTCAGATCGAGGGCCTGGACCACGATGGGAGCTGGCTGCGCTTGCCGCCGGAGATCCGCGCCGAGATCGCCTTCAAGGCTGAGCGCGGCGATCCGGATCACCCCCATAACCCCCCCGAAGAAGGCCATGCCGGCAACGGCGAAATGGCCGGGGGCGGTGCAGAAGGCGCCGCCCTTTCGGGGGAGCAATACCAGGTCCAGACCCCGGCTCCCGCCGGCGGCGAGGGCATCGGTCAGGCCGACGCTGGCCTGGTCGTGGACGCCGGCGGGACGGGAGACAGCTCGCCGGCGAACAACCCTCCGGTGGAGCCTATCACGCCGCCGGAACGGCCAGCGACCGAGCCTGCAGCGTCAGCGCCGGCGAAGCCTGCTGCGAAGCCGGGTCGCCAGCTTCGGGCCGCGAGAGCGCCTCGATCCCAGCGATCTGCCCCGGCCCCGAAAACGGCCGGGTAATCACCCGTCCAGGTCTGGCCGAGTTCTGGCCGGTCCTTCGCGTCGGGGCGGCGGGGAAGCCCGCCGCCCCTTTGAATTCCAAGGAACCCTATGGCTTACGCCACCCTCGCGGATCTGATCATCGCCTTCGGCAGGGAGGGCATCGTCCAACTGACGGACCGCGCCGACCCGCCGGCCGGCGTGGTCGATGCCGCCGTGGCGGGCGAGGCCCTGGGCTATGCCGACAACCTGATCGATGGCTATCTCGGCGGGCGCTATGTGCTGCCGCTGAAGCTGGCCCAGCCGATGTTGAAGGGCGTGGCCCAGGACCTGGCCTGGTGCCGCCTGCAGGCCGAGCTGACCGAGGACGCCAAGCGCCGGCAGGACGCGGCGCTTCGGACCCTGCGCGACCTGGCCGGCGGCTTGATCACCCTGCCCGGCGAGACCGGTTCAGCCAGTCCGACCGGCAGCGGAACCATCAAGCTGAAGAGCCAGGACCGGATCTTCTCTCGCGACAAGATGAGCGGGCTATGAGCGGCGTCTCGATGAGCCTCAGCCTGGGCGGCGAAGCCAGGACGCTGGGCGCGCTGGATCTGATCGCCGAGCGCCTGGCCGACAAGACCCCTCTGATGCGCGATATCAGCGCCCAGATCCTGACCAGCACCCAGCTGCGGTTCGAAACCCAGAGCGGCCCTGATGGCGTGGCCTGGAAGCCCTCGATCCGCGCCCTGGCGACCGGCGGGGTGACGCTAACCGATACCGCCCGGCTGCGGGACAGCTTCATTGCCGCCAACACCAGCGACACCGCCGAGGTCGGCAGCAACGTCGAGTATGCCCCGACCCACCAGTTCGGCCGGACAAAGGTCGAGCAGGTCAAGCCTCACGCCCGCCGCATCGAGCAGGCTTTCGGCAAGCCCCTGCGCTTCGCTGTCTATCAGTCGGTCGGCGAGTACAGCCGCAAGCCCAACATTCCCGCCCGGCCGATGCTGGGCCTGTCGAGTGATGACCAGGGCGACATCCTGGATCTGGCCGAGCGGCATCTGACCGGGGATCTGGCATGAGCGGATCCGCAGCTGACCCGGCGATCCTGGTCGCCTCGATCGAGACGGCGATCATCGACCGCATCAAGGCGGCCTCGGCGGCCAAGGTGCTGGGCTACAGCCTCCGCCAGGTCGAGACCCTGCCGACCAGCTTTGATACCGAGCTGGCCAAGTTCATCGCGGCAACCCAACTGCCGGCGGCCTGGGTCGCCTGGGGCGGCTGGAAGGTGACCCAGGAGAGCGGAGACGGCAGCTTCACAGTCGAGGCGCCGTTCAGCGTCGTCGTCGCCGCCGGCAACCTGCGCAACGAGAGGGCCCAGCGTCATGGCGCGGCCGGACAGGTCGGGTCCTATCAGCTGGTGATGGACGTCACCGGCCTGCTGTTGGGCCAGACCTTCGGCCTGCCGATCGCGGCGCTGAAGCTTGGGGCCTGCACGCCGCTGTTCAGCGGGGCCGCCCAGGATGACCGCAAGGCCAGCCTGTTCATGGTCGGCTTTTCCACGCGGTTCGAGATCACCCCGGAGACGGCGGCCCTGATCGAGACGCCCGGCCTTGGCGATTTCGCCACCTTCAACGTCGGCTGGGACGTGCCGCCGCACAGCGGCCAGGCCGATCTGACCGACACCCTTCACCTTCCACAGGACAACTGACCGATGGACAACAAGACCCTGTTTCTGGCGCCGGCGGAGGGCCGCAAGGTCCGCCATCCGGACGGCCGGCCTCTGAAGCCCGAAGGCGAGGCCGTCACCGCCAGCTCTTACTGGACCCGGAAGAGAAACGACGGCGACGTCGTTGAGGCTCCCCGCAAGACCCCCAAGCAACCCCAGAAGGAGGCCTGATCACCGATGATCAGCTTCACCGCCATTCCTCTCGATCTGCGCACGCCCGGCCAGTATGTCGAGATCGACGCCAGCCAGGCCCGGCGCGGCCTGCCGGTGCGCAATCCCCGGGTGCTGCTGCTGGGCCAGATGCTGGCCGCCGGCGCGGCGACGGCCCTGACCCTGATCCGGGTCGCCTCGCGGCAGGGCGCCATCGATGCCTTCGGAGCCGGCTCACAGCTGGCCCAGACGGCGGCTGTGTTTCTGGCGCTGAACAGCTCGGCCGAGGTCTGGGCCCTGCCTCAGGTCGATGACGGCGCCGGGGTCAAGGCGACCAAGACCGTGACCCTGACCGGCCCCGCGACCGCCGCCGGCACGCTGTCGCTGATGATCGCCGGTCGGCGGGTGCTGGTTGGCGTGGCAGTCGACGACACGGCAACGGAGGTGGCCGCCGCGATCGCCGCCGCCGTGACCGCCCATGCGGACCTTCCGGTGACCGCCGGGTCGGCGGCAGGTGTCGCCACCCTGACCGCCCGCAACGCCGGCGCGGCCGGCAACGGCATCGATGTGAGGGTGAATTACTATTCCGACGAGGCGACGCCGGCCGGACTGACCGTGGCGATCGCCGATGGCGTGGCCGGGGCGACCGACGCCGATATCGCCGACGCGATCGCCGCCCTGGGCGACGAGCCCTTCGACATCTTCGTCATGCCCTCGACCACCGCGGCCAACCTGACGGCCCTGGAGACCGAGCTGGCCGATCGTTGGGGACCGTCGCGGATGCTGGATGGCCTGGCCTTCACAGCCTATCGCGGCTCGCAGGGCGTGCTGGCGTCCTTCGGCGATGGTCGCAACAGCCCCTATGTCAGCTGCATCGGGTCCAAGGGCGCGCTCAACCCGCCCTGGGAATGGGCGGCCGCCTATGCCGCGACCGTGGCCTACTACGGCTTCATCGATCCGGCCCGGCCGTTCCAGACCCTTGGCGTGCCGGCCTTGCTCCCGCCGGCCGAGGCCGACCGCTTCACCCGGGCCGAGCGCGAGTTGCTGCTGCGCGACGGGATCAGCACCTTCACCGTCGACGCCGGCGGCGTGGTCACCCTGGAGCGGGCGATCTCGATGTATCAGGAGGACAGCGCCGGCAACGCCGACACCGCCTTCCTCGATCTGAACACCCTGCTGACCGTCAGCTACATGCGCTGGTCGGTGCGGTTGCGGTTCGCCCAGAAGTTCCCCCGTCACAAGCTGGCCAGCGACGGCGTTCCGGTGGCCGCCGGCGCGGCCGTGGTCACGCCCAAGGTGGCCCGGGTCGAGCTGATCGCCTGGGCGCGGGATCTCGAAAGAGCCGGGCTTCTGGAGAACGTCGACCAGTTCAAGGCCGACCTGGTCGTTGAACGCGACGCCTCTGATCAGAACCGCCTCAACGCCCTGATCCCGCCTGACCTGGTCAACCAGTTCATCGCCTTCGCCGCCAAGATCCAGTTCCGCCTCTAGGAGGGCAACAGCACATGTCAGGCAAACTTTTCGGGCGCGCCACCATCCGCGCCGGCGGTCAGGTTCTGAAGACCGCCGCAGGATCCACCCTGGAGCTGGGCGGCGTCACCCGCACCCCGCGTTCGGGCGACAACGACGCCGACGGCTTCACCGAGGAGATCACCCCGTCGAAGGTCGAGTGCAGCGTCCAGATGCGCGAGGGAACCAGCCTCGCGGAGATCCACGCCATCGAGGACGGTACGATCACCTTCGAGTGCGACACCGGCCAGACCTATCTGATCAACCACGGCTACAGCGCCACCCCGCCGATGCTGGGCGGCGAGGGCGTGGCCAAGTGCGTGTTCCAGGGACCGCCGGCCGAGGAGATCGTCTGATGGCCGCGACCTATACCCTCAAGGTCCCGATCAAGATCAAGCTGGTCGGCCCGGCCGGCGAGCGTGAAGAGACCATCACCCAGCTCACGCTGGACTTTCCCGAGGACGGGGTGTTTCGCGCAAAGCATCTGCGGGCGACGGATGGCCACAGCGGTCGGGTGGCGATGACCGTGGCGTTGCTGGCGGATCTGGCGGGCCATCCGATCAAGGTGATGGATGAGCTGGCGGAGGTCGACCTGATGGCCCTGATGGACATGATCGAGGGTTTTCAGAGGCCTGGCCCGTCAACTGGCGAGACTGTCTAGGCGATATCGGCGCCACCTTCGGCGGCTTCAGCCCTGACCACCTGATGGGGCTGTCCCTGAAGGACCTCATTTTCTGGCACGACCAGGTCCTCCGCATCCATGTCCGATCTGAATCTTAAGCTCGTTCTGCAGGCCCTGGACCGGGGCGCGACCCCGACTGTCCGGCGGTTCACAGCGACGGTTCACGGGCTGTCGCGGGAGGTCAAGGCCGCGCCAAAAGGATGGATCGCCACCACCTCGGCGATCGGCCAGACAACGGGCGCGGCCGAGCGGTTCAACACCGCCGGGCGACGCAATCTGCAGACCCTGGACGCCCTGATCGATCGTCAGCGGCGGCTTCGCCGTGAGGCCTCGCTGCTGGACCGGGCCGATCTTGGCCTCGGCGGAAGGGACGGCGCCGGCGGACGACGTCGCGGCGGCGGCTTGGGCGTGGCAGCCGCCGGCGCGGTCGGCGGGGCGGTTGGCCTTGGCCTGGGCCTGGCCGGCGGGGCGGTGATCACCGGCGGCATCGAGGGGACGCGACGGATCTTCGATGAAGGCAGTCAACGCGATGGCCTAGTGTCGCAGCTGGCGGCGATCGAGAAGACCCGGGACGCCTCAAAGGACGCATTCCGCTGGATCGACCGGTTCTCGATCAAGAATGATCAGAGCCTGGAGGATGTCACCGCCGCCTATATCCGGCTGAAGAAAAAGGGGATCGACCCGACCGGCGGGAGTCTGACCCTGCTGGGCGACGTCGCCTTCGCCAACTCCAAGAGCCTCGGCCAGACAGTAGAGGCGTTCCTCGACGCCCAGCGTGGGCAGTTTGGGGCGCTGGATGACTACGCCATCGAAGCCCGCAAGGTCGGCCGACAGGTGGTGTTCTCCTGGGACCAGGACGGCAAGCGGATGACGGCGACATCGAGCCGCACCGCCGCCGGCGTGAAAAAGACCCTAACCGGCATCCTGGCCCAACGTGACGGCGGGGCTATGGATCGCGGCGCCGACGACTGGGGTCGGCTGATGCGCCGACTTGGAGCCTCCCGGGACAGCTTCCTGGGCCGGATCGCCGATGCTGGTGTACTCGACAACGCCAAAGGCAAGGTGAAGCAGTTTCTGACCTTTATCGACGAAGCGGCGGGTGACGGTCGTCTGGATGCCTGGGCTCAAAAGGTCTCCGACGGCCTGTCAAAGGCGCTCGATGGCCTGGTCGCGTTCGGAGACTCGGTCGACTGGCCGAAGCTGGCCAGCGACATTGGCTCCCTGGCCAAGGCGATCGGCGCTCTGGCCAACGCCCTCGGTTGGCTGAACAAGCAGAGCGAGATTTTCGACTTCTCCAAGGAGTTCAAGGGCGGTCAGGGGCCAGACCTGTTGTGGAAGCTGATGCACCCGTCGAAAGACGCCATCGAAAAGCGTCAGGCTGACCAGAGGATGCTGCGCAACCCCTGGGCAGAAACGATGGCGCGGCAAAGGGCAAGCGAGCCGGCGCCAGCTCGCCAGACCCTCAATCCGGGCAACGCCCCTCTGCCGGGTCTGGGCGGCGGCCCGCTCGGCAACAAGCCGATGTCCGGCAAGCTGGAGATCGGCCTGGCCCCCGGCCTGGTGATCAAGAGCAAGGACACCACCGTCGGCTTTGACCTGACCGAGCGGCGCGGCCCGGCTGGAGGCCGACCCTGATGGCCTGGCGCGACAACCTGCGCCCCGCCAGCTTTCGCGGGGTCCCCTTCAAGGTCGACAACCACAGCCACGAGCTGGGCCGGCGGACCGAGCTGCACCAATACGCGCTGCGCGACGAGCCGTGGCCCGAGGACATGGGGCGGGCGCCGCGCCGCTGGCGCATCCAGGGCTATGTGATCGGCCCTGACTATATGGCGGCGCGCGACGCGCTGGCCGCCGCCCTGGAGGCCGAAGGGCCGGGCATTCTGGTCCATCCCTGGCTGGGCGTTCTCAACGTCGCCCTGGAAGGCCCTCAGGCGATCGAGGAGAGCAGCCAGGAGGGCGGCCAGGCGCTGTTTTCCCTGTCCTTCGTCGAGGCCGGCGCCAACACCGCGCCGGGGATCGCGGTGGACACCGCCGCCGCCGCCGCCGACAGCGCAGGCTCTGCCGCTGATGTCGCCGCCAGCTCGGCCGCCGCCGGGTTTTCCGTCGCCGGCGCGCCCGGCTTCGTCACCGGCGCGGGCGGCGATCTGCTGGGCGAGATCAAGGCCCAGGTCGAGGCGGCCGTCGCAGGTCTGGCGCCGGCGATCTCGACGCTTGGCGACCTGCAGGCGCTGGGCGAGGGCCTGGTGGCTGACGCCGCCGCCCTGGTCGCCACGCCGGCGGCGATGGCCGGGCAGATCATCGGCCTCGTCGGCAAGGTCCGCAGCCTGGCCGGCAACCCGCTGGCCGCCCTGCCGGGCCTGAGGGGGCTGATGGGATTTGGCGACGACCTGGCGGCGGTGCTGGGGCTGACGCCGTCGCGCAGCCGCCAGCGGGCCAACCAGGCGGCGATCATCGCCCTGGTGCGGCGGGCGGCGGCGGCCGAGGCGGTCATCGCGGTCAGCGAGATCAGCTTCGAATCCTATGACCAGGCCGCCGCGATCCGCGATGACCTGGCCGCCGCCATCGACCAGCTGGTGCTGGAAGCCGGCGACGCCGGCGAGGATGACGCCTGGCGGGCGCTGGAGGGCCTGCGGGCCAGTCTGGTGCGCGACGTTGAAGCCCGAGGCGGGTCTCGCGCCCGGGTGTTTCGCTATGCGCCGGCGGCGACCCTGCCGGCCCTGGTGCTGGCCCATCGCCTGTATGGCGACGCCGGCCGGGATCTGGAGATCGTCGCCCGCAACCGCCTGGCCCATCCGGGCTTTGTGCCGGCCGGCCGGGACCTTGAGCTGCTGTCGCCCGAGGCCGCGAGATGAGCGACGAAATCAGCATCCGCATCGCCGGCAAGATCTTCACCGGCTGGAAGACGGCGAGCATCACCCGGGGCATCGACGCCATGGTCGGCCACTTCAGCCTGAGCCTGTCGGAGCGCTGGCCGGGCGATCCCGACCAGTGGGGCATCGAGGCCGGCGACGCCTGCAGCCTGTTCATCGGCGAGGACAAGGTGATGACCGGTTGGGTCGACACCGCGGAGTATTCCCTGGACGCCGAGCGCCACCCGCTGACGGTCACCGGACTGGAATCGACGATCGACCTGACCGACTGCTCGGCGATCCACCGCCCGGGCAGCTGGAAGAAACGCAAGCTGGAGCAGATCGCGGCAGACCTGACCGCGCCGTTCGGGATCAAGGTGGTGGCCGAGGCCTCGACCGGAGAGGCCTTCGCCGCCTTCGCCCTGCAGCAGGGCGAGAGCGTGTTCGAGGCGATTGACCGGATGGCCCGGCAGCGCGGCGTCCTGCCGGTCACGGGACCGGACGGCGAGCTGCGGCTGATCAAGCCCGGCCAGATCGCCGCCGGATATGCTCTGGAAGTGGGGGCCGCGATCGAGGCGATCAGCTTCACCAACAGCGTCGCCGACCGGTTCAGCGACTATGTGGTGAAGGGCTATTCGTCTGACGGCAAGACGCGGCCCAAGGCCAGCGCCAAGGATCCGGGCGTCGCCCGCTATCGCCCGCTGCTGATCGTCAATGACGACGCCAGCTCGACCTCCAGCCTTGAGGCCAGGGCGCGGCATGAGGCCCAGACCCGGGCCGGGCGCGGCCAGCAGGTGCAGATCACCGTCAGCAGCTGGCGGGCCGAGGATGGCCAGCTCTATGCGCCCGATCGGCTGACGCCGGTGACCGCCCCGATCGTCGGCATCAAGGGCCAGCTGCTGGTCTATTCGGTGACCTGGCGGCGGGACGAGACCGGCACCCGCGCCGATCTGATGCTGACGGGCAAGGACGCCTTCAGCCAGTTGGCGATCGCGCCCAAGGCCAAGCGCCGCCGCAAGGCCACGCCGCCGCCCGGAGAGTTCTGATGACCCGCAAGTCGGCCCCGATCGGGGACCTGAGAATGAGCATCGGCCGGGCCAGCGTTTCGCTGGTCGACGACGCCGGCGAAGTGCAGAGCCTGCAGCTGGAAGTCCTCGATGACGAGGTGCTGGATGATGTCGAGCGCCACCAGGACTATGGCTTCGCCTCGGCCCCGCATCCGGGCGCCAGCGCGGTCATCCTGGCCGTTGCCGGCAACCGCCGGCAGTCCCTGGCTGTCGCGGTCGGGGACCGCCGCTATCGGCTTACGGGCCTGGAGGCCGGCGAGGTCGCGATCCACGACGATCAGGGCCAGAAGATCCACCTGACGCGGACCGGAATCGTCATCGAGACCGACCTCGATGTCACCGTGACGACCGGCGGGGCGGTGACTTTCAACGCCACCGGCGATGTCGCGGTCAACAGCGACGGCAAGGCGGTGGTCACCGCCGGCGGCGACGCCGAGGTCAACGCCGGCGGCGACGCTCTGATCACGGGCGTCGGCAAGGCGACGGTCCAGGCTCCGCAGGTGATCGTCGACTCGGCCGATGTCCTGCTGGGCGGGTCCGGAGCCATCAAGAAGGTCGCCCTGGTCGGCGATAGCGTTTCGGGCGGTGTGATCACCGGCCCCGGCGCGACCAGGGTGAAGGCGCTATGAGCGGGCTGGCCCTGATCTGGAACGCCGAGGCCCAGGCGGCCGAGCTGGTGGTGACCGACGCCCAGCAGCCCGACGCGGCCCTGGCCTCGGCGGTGCTGATCTCGCTGTTCAGCGATCGCCGCGCCGCCCTGGACGACACCCTGCCGGACGCCGGCGGAGACCGTCGCGGCTGGTGGGCTGATGTCGTCCCGCCCGTCGAGGGCGATCTGATCGGCTCGCGGCTGTGGCTGGAGGCGCGGGGCAAGCGGCGGGCCGAGGACGTGCGGCGGGTCAAGGATCACGCGGCCGAGGCGCTGGCCTGGATGCTGACCGATGGGCTGGCCAGCAGCATCGAGATCGAGGCCGAGGCGGTCGGATCCGGCGGCATTGCCCTGGGCGTGGTGATCACCCGGCCCAGCGGCCCGGCGCGAAGCCGGTTTGATTTTCTCTGGGAGCTTCACTGATGGCCTTCACCCGTCCGACCCTTTCGGCGCTGGTCGCCCAGGCCGAGACCGATCTGGCCGGCCGTCTCAGCGGCGGCGACGCCCTGCTGCGGCGGGCGATCGAGCGCGTTCTGGCCCGGGTTCATGCCGGGGCGATGCATGGGCTTTACGGCTTTCTGGACGACACCGCCCGCCAGCTGATGCCGGACACGGCCGACGCCGATCATCTGGCCCGCTGGGCCGGCGTCTGGGGCGTGGCGCGCAAGCCGGCGATCGCCGCGACGGGCTCGGCCGAGCTGACAGGAACCAACGGCGCCGTGGCCCCCGAAGGGACCCGGCTGCAGCGCAGCGACGGGGCGGAGTATGTGGTCACGGCTGACGCGACCATTGCCCTGGGCGTCGCCACAGCCGCGATCGCGGCCGCGACCGCCGGATCAGGCGGCCTGGCCGAAGCGGGCGATGCGCTGACCTTTGTCTCGCCGATCGCCGGGATCAGCAGTCAGGCCGTTGTGTCGGCCGGCGGCGTGACCGGCGGCGTCGACGAGGAGAGCGATGACGCGCTGCGCGGCCGGCTGCTGGCCAGGATCCGTGAGCAGCCGAGGGGCGGGGCGATCAGCGACTATGAGCGCTGGGCGCTGGAGGTCGGCGAAGTCACCCGGGCCTGGGTGTTTCCCGAGCGCGACGGCCTGGGCACGGTGGGGGTGACCTTTGTGATGGACGGCCGCGCCGACGTCATTCCGCTGAGCGGCGACCTGGCGGCCGTCGACGCTCACATCGACCCGCTGCGGCCGGTCACGGCGGATGTCACGGTGTTTGCTCCGACGCCGCTGGATCTGGACCCGGAGATCACCCTGACGCCGGCGACAGACGCGGTGAAGGCCGCCGTCGAGGCCGAGCTGCGCGACCTGCTGTCCCGCGAGGCCGAGCCCGGCGGGACCCTGCTGATCAGCCATATCCGCGAGGCCATCTCGATCGCCGCCGGCGAGACCGACCATGTGCTGGTGTCCCCCACCGCCAATGTGGTGGCTGATCCGGAAGAGATCGTCGTCCTCGGCGCGATCACCTGGAGCTGATGGCCATGGCTCATGACCGCGCCGACTATGTGGATCAGATGATGGCCCTGCTGCCCTCGGGGGCGGCGTGGTCGCGCGATCGCAGCTCCGGCCTCGGGGATCTGTTCACCGGCTGGGCCGGAGAGATGGCCCGGCTGGACGCCCGCGTAGCGGACCTTTTCGAGGAGGCCGACCCGCACACCACCGTCGAGATGATCGACGACTGGGAGCGGGTGCTTGGCCTGCCTGATCCCTGCACGGCGGCGGCGACCAGCCTGTCGGCCCGCCAGGCCGTTGCGGTCCGCAAGCTGGCCTTCCAGGCCGGCCAGACAAGGGCCTTCTACATCGCCCTGGCGGCCTCGATCGGCTTTGACATCGAGATCCATGAGTTCGACCCGGACGTCGACGACTTCGAGCCGTCGCTGACCGCGCTGATCGGCGGCGGAGAGTGGCGGTTCGTCTGGCGGGTTCATGTGCTGACCGAGACGGACTTCACCCTGTTTCGCGCCGGCGTCAGCCGGGCGGGGGATCGTCTGGCCGAAGGCGGCGCCATCGACCTGGAATGCATCATCCAGGCGGCCCGGCCGGCCCACACCCGCGTCATCTTTACCTACGCCTGAGGAGGCCCCTGACCCATGCACCGCATCGACACCCCCGACGCCGCCGCCGGCCTCTTCAAGACGACGCCCGCCCCCGCGACCGTGGTTCCCCCCGCCTGGCTGAATGATGTCCAGGAGACGCTGCTGGTGGCCATCGAGGCCGCCGGCATCACGCCGGTCAAGGGGACCTGGACCGAGCTGCGCGACGCCATCCGACGGCTGGGCGGCGGCGCGCCCGGCAATGTGGCCATGCATGCCGGCGCGACCCCGCCGGAGGGCTGGCTGGAATGTGACGGGGCGGCTGTTTCGCGGGCCACCTATGCCGCTCTCTTCGACGCGATCGGCGTCGTCTATGGGGTCGGAGACGGCGCGACGACATTCAATCTGCCCGACATGCGCGGCGAGTTTCCAAGGGGCTGGGACAATGGTCGGGGCGTCGACGCGGCGCGGGCGCTGGGGTCGGCCCAGGGGCAGGCGATCCAGTCTCACAATCATTCCCTGCCCAACCAGAACAGCGGTTCGACCGGGGCCAATTCGATCAACATTACCGGTGGCGGCGGCGGGCCGTTGACCACCGGCTCGACCGGCGGGACCGAAACCCGCCCCCGCAACGTGGCCCTGATGTTCATCATCCAGGCCTACTGACGCCCCTCGCGAGAGGGGGGTCCAAGGTGTCTCACCACCTTGAACCGCAGGCGGTCACCTGCACCTCGACGACAGCGCGCTGTCGTCTCAGTCACCCCCACCGCGCGCGGCGGCGGGGTCGTTTTGAAAGCCTTGGAGTATGGAGTCGAGTCCCCTGTTTACCGCCGTTGCGCCTGTGTCGCCGGCGGCCCCCTATATCGGCGGCAAGCGCAATCTCTCGCGCCGCCTTGTGGCCCTGATCGAGGCCACGCCGCACCGGACCTATGCCGAGCCTTTTGTCGGCATGGGCGGCGTCTTCCTGAGGCGGCGTCAACGGCCCCAGGCCGAGGTGATCAACGACTGGAGCCAGGACGTCTGGACCTTCTATCGGGTGCTGCAGGAGCACTACGCGGCGTTCCTGGACCTGATGAAGTTTCAGCTGACCAGCCGGGCGGGGTTTGAGCGCCTGGTCGCGGTCGATCCCGCGACCCTGACCGACATGCAGCGGGCGGCCCGATTCCTCTATCTCCAGAGGACGGCTTTCGGCGGCAAGGTCACCGGCCGGAATTTCGGGGTCAGCCGGCACCGGTCGGGCCGGATGGATATCAGCCGCCTGGGGTCTGTTCTGGAGGACATCCACGAGCGGCTGGCGGGCGTGGTGGTCGAGCGGCTGCCCTTCGCCGACTTCATGGCCCGCTATGATGACCCGGAGACGCTGTTCTATCTGGACCCGCCCTATTGGGGCAGCGAGGGCGACTACGGAAAGGCGCTATTCAGCCGGGCGGACTTCGAGGTCCTGGTGGCGGCGCTGAAGCGACTGAAGGGGCGGTTCATCCTGTCCATCAACGACGTTCCGGAGACCCGGGAGCTGTTCAAGGACTTCGCGTTTGATGGGGTGGAGACGCACTACTCCCTGGCGGCGGGGCTGGGCAGTCGGCCGGCAGGAGAGTTGATCGTGACAGGTGGCGGCGGGGGCGCTTAGGGTGCGCTCAGAGCCCCCTAAGGGCTGCCCAAACGATTCCCAAACGCGCCGCGGAGGCCACATGTCAGATGCAAGCTACAACGCCTGGATAGAGTGGACGGCTGTCGTGACCGACGCCAAGGGAGGGGGCCAAAGAACCTACGGCCCTCCGATGCCTGTGATTATGATCGAGACTGACCTGCAGCTTGCTCCGAACATGGCCGGCTTCGATAGCTCCGCCCTTGATGATTTGATTCTTGAGGTCGTTAATCTGCCCGTCTTCAACCGTCTTTCATCCCCAACGGTCCGGGTCGTGCCGCGTCCCGAAGATCGAACGCTAGGCGTTTGAGTGCTCCAGATTCATCTGTCCCAGACTCCAGAAGCATTTGTCGCGCTACACCCTCCCCCCCAAAAAAAGGGGGAGGGGGGGAGGAACTCGCCCCTCACCACCGCCCGAAAGCACTTTCAGTCAGCCATCCAGGGAAACACAGCTCCGCGCCCCGCAGTCAGGAATGGGTCGGTCGCCAGCACCGCCGATTGAGTGCCCCAGTAGGAGTCATCGTGACTTGCCTTCGCCGCGGAGAGGACAAGGCGTGGAAGACTGGACGCAGAAACCCACTCGGGCCGTGAAAATCCCTCAATCGCCTCGAAAAAATAGACCCGGGGATCGCCTGCCCCATCGATGAAAACCCCATGCAAGTTGCCACAGCCGTCCGACATCAACGGAAACACCCGATGCGCGGCAAGCTCGGATCCATAGACCTCCATCCAGCCATCCCGGCTGGCGGGGTCATTGGCCAGGAACCGAAAATCACCGACTTCGGTCAAGCCTAACTCAAGAAAAGCCTCGATCGCCGGCGGCGGTTCGCTGCCGTAGGTGACCTTGAACAGCTTCGTGGTCAGCTCGCTCAATCCTGGCGAGGCCGTGACCGGCCCCATGGCCCGCGCGGCCTCGACGGCCGCCGCAAGGGTGAGTTCGTCCCTCACCGCCGCCCGAACAACCGCTCGATATCGGCCAGCCGCAGCTCGACATAGGTCGGCCGGCCATGGTTGCACTGACCCGAATGCGGCGTCGCCTCCATCTCCCGGAGCAGGGCGTTCATCTCCGCCCCGGTCAGCCGCCGTCCGGCCCGCACAGACCCGTGGCAGGCCATGGTCGAACAGACCTCTTCCAGCCGCTCTTTCAGGGCCAGAGCCTGGCCGTTCTCGGCCAGATCATCGGCGATGTCGCGCACCAGTCCGGCGGCGTCGGTGTCCCCCAGCAGGGCCGGGGTCTCCCGAACCAGCACCGCGCCCGGGCCAAACGGTTCAATCACCAGGCCCAGCGCCGCCAGCTCCTCGGCCCTCTCGCAGACCCGGCTCGCCTCCGACGGGTCGAGATCCACGACCACCGGCAACAACAGGGTCTGGCGCGCCACCCCTCCGGCCGCCATCTCGGCCTTCATCCGCTCATAGACCAGCCGCTCGTGGGCGGCGTGCTGATCAACGATGACCATGCCGCCGCGGGTCTGGGCGACGATATAGGTCTCATGCACCTGGGCCCGGGCCGCCCCGAGCGGAAAGTCGACGAGATCAGGCTGGCCCGGCTGCGGAGAAGACGCCTCGGCCATTGAGGGATCAAAAGCCGCATAGGCCTCGGCGAAACCGCCCGCCTCGACCCGGGCCGAGACATCATTCAGTCCCGGCAGGTCGCCGGTCAGGACCGGGGGCCGCCCCGGCGTCGGCGTCCAGCCGCCTGAACGCCAGGCCGAATAGCCGGGCGCGTTGTTTCCAAGCCCGCCCATGCCGCTCATCCCGCCCGGGCGAAATCCCGCCAGCGCCGCATCGGCGACGGTCGTCGAGGCGCGGTGGCCGGCCCCGGCCAGCGCATGCCTCAGGGCGCCGACGATCAGTCCACGGACAAGGGCCGGATCGCGGAACCGCACCTCGGCCTTGGCCGGGTGAACATTGACGTCGACCAGGGTCGGCTCAAGCTCCAGATACAGCGCCGCCGCCGGATGCCGGTCGCGGGCCAGATAGTCGGCATAGGCGCCGCGCAGAGCCCCCTGCAGCAGCCGGTCGCGCACCGGCCGGCCGTTGACGAACAGATACTGATGGGCCGCATTGCCGCGATTGTAGGTCGGCAAACCGGCGAAGCCCGAAAGCCGCACCCCGTCCCGCTCCTGATCGATCTCCAGGGCGTTTTCCTGAAACTCCCGGCCCAGCACCGCCGCCAGCCGCGCCAGCCGGCCTTCCGGACCCGGCGCCTCGGCCGGCAGCCGCAACACCCGCCGTCCGTCGAGGTCGAGGGTGAAGCCGGTGGCCTCATGGGCCATGGCCTGACGCTTCACCTCCTCGGTGATGGCCATCTGTTCGGCCCGTTCCGACTTCATGAACTTCAGCCGCGCCGGGGTGGCGTAGAACAGGTCGCGCACCTCGACCCGCGCGCCATGCGGTCCGGCGAAGGCGGCCGGTCCCGGCTCTCCCGTGGCGCCGCCCTCGACGAGGATGGCGAAAGCGTCGGAGGCTCCACGGGCGCGGCTGGAGATCGACAGCCGCGAGACCGATCCGATCGACGGCAGCGCCTCACCGCGAAAGCCCATGGTCGAGATGTTCAACAGGTCCCAGCCGCCATTGGCGTCGGGCGCAAGCTTCGACGTCGCGTGACGCTCGACCGCCAGCGACAGATCGTCCGGCGACAGGCCCATGCCGTCGTCGGCGATCAGGATGCGGCTCAGACCGCCGCCATCGGCCTCGATGGCGATCTTCAGCGCCCCGGCGTCCAGGGCGTTCTCGACCAGTTCCTTGACGGCGCTGGCCGGCCGCTCGACCACCTCGCCGGCGGCGATGCGGTTGACGGTTTCGGCGGGAAGGCGGCGAATGGGCATATTCAGATCAATCTATCCGATTCCACAGGCCATGACCCCCGTGATCACCAAGCCCCTGCTGACCGCTGTTCTGGCCGCTGCCATCGCCATATGGCCTCTCGCCCCGTCGCCCGCCACGGCCCAGCCGCCCGCCGCCGCCCCTGTCGCCGTCGGCGAGGACCCGGAAGGGACGCTGGTCGAGGAACTGGTCGTCTCCTCAAGCCTCGGCGGCCCGGCCTTCTGGAAGGTGTCGAAGGGCGATTCCGTGGTCTGGGTGCTGGGCGTCCCCGGCGCCCTGCCGCGCGGCGTCACCTGGGACAGTCGCCGGCTGGAATTCAGGCTGCGCGGCGCGAAGGCCCTGATCCTGCCGCCAAAGGTCAAGGCGCGGCCCATCGTCATCACCACCTTCATCCTCACCCATCAGAAAGACTTGCAGGGCGGCCCGCCTCTGCCGGCCGGTCTGCAGGCCAGGCTGGATCGCAATCGTGAGGCCCTGGGCGTCAAGCCGGAGAGGCTGGGCAAATGGAAGCCGGGGGTGGCCGGGGCCATCCTGGCCGGAGAGCTGCGCAAACCGCTGAAGCTGGACGACGACCAGCCGATGAACCGCATCCTCGGACTCGCTCGAAAGGCCAAAGTCAAACAGCTGCGGGCCGGTCCGTCGATCGACCCGATGCCCGCGGTGCGCTCCCTGCTGGACCTCAATGATCCGGGCCATCAGGTCTGTCTGGAAGACGCCCTCGATGAGGTCGAGGCAGGCAGGGGCCGAATCCGCAGCGCCGCCCTGGGCTGGGCGAGAGGCGACGTCCGCGCCGCCCTGGCCGCCGAGCGCGGCTTTGATCGCTGCCTGACCCGCCTGCCGACCCTCGCCGCCCTCAGCCGCCGGGGCATGACCGACACCAGCGGAACCATCGCCCGCCAGCTGAACCAGCCCGGCTCAGCCATCGCCATCGTCGATATGCGTCAACTGCTCGCCAGAGGCGGCGTCCTCGACCAGCTCCGCGCCCGGGGCTTCAAGGTCGATACCCCGGCCAGCGCGGGATAGTCCTCCGCCCTCCGCCCCCTCTCCCGTCACCCCCGGACGTGTTCCGGGGGGCCATAAGCGCAAGCGACGACCGACTTGAGCGCCGAAGCGGGGCCGCATGAATCAAATCGCCGCCGGAGCAAGTCCGGCGGCGATGAGGAATTGGAGATAGGGAGAAGACGGTCCCGGCACGGGACCGCCGAAAGCCTAGAGGCCGGGCAGTTTCACCCAACCGGACGCTTCGCGCTTGATCACGACGTCCTTGCCGCCGGTCAGGGTCTTGATCCGGGCTTCTTCCGCGGCGGCGTCTACCACCGGCGCGGTCGAGGGGTCGGCCGAGGCGATCTGCGTCGGCTTGTCCTTGCGCCAGAACATCACCATGTCGGCGAAGCCCTTTTCCTTGTGGGCGACATCGCCGAACTCGTCGTCGACGACGTAGCGGACCAGCGGGTCGGCGCTGCCGGCGCCGGCCTTGGCGACCAGCACTTTTTCACCCTCAGAGCGTTCCGTCGCCTGGGCGCGGGCCTGGGCGCTGGCGCGGGCGGCGCTGTCGGGTTGCAGTTCAGCCGGGCGCGGCTCACCGGGGGCCGGCGGGCGCAGGGCGTAGTCGGGCGGCACCACCAGCGGGGCCTTGGTGACGACCCGGAACTCGTCCGGGGTCACCTTGGCGATGCCCAGAGCCTTGGACGCGGACTGGCATCCGGCCAGGCCGGTGGTGGCCAGAAGGGCAGTGATGACGATCGCGCGGTTCAACTTCATGACCACAGGTAACTCCAGGTGGCCCCCCGGCCAAAATTCGAGGTGACCCAATTACGACAAACGACGCCGGGCGCCAACCGCTTCAGGAAGCAGCCTTCTCACGCCGGTCGGTCAAAAATGTGTCGACCAGCAACAGGACCACCCCGATGGTGATCGCGCTGTCGGCGATATTGAACACCCACGGGAAATGCAGGGCCTGGAAATCCAGGAAATCGGCGACAGCCCCGAGCCGCGCCCGGTCGATCATATTGCCGATCGCCCCGCCCATCACCAGGCCGAAAGCCCAGCCCAGCAAGGGCCGCTGAACCTTGCGGACCATCACGGCGATGATCACAGCCACCACCAGCGAGAACAGGACCAGCAGCCAGCGCATAAAGCCGTTGTCGGCCCGCAGCAGGCCAAAGCTGACCCCCTGGTTCCAGACCATGGTCAGTTTGAACGGCCCCAGGACAGGCACTGAGCCCAGCTTGGGAAGCTCCAGGCTGTAGAGCACCCAGAGCTTGCTGAGCTGATCGGCGAGAATCACCCCCAGGCCAATCGAATAGGCCATCGGCCCCTGCCCCGGCCCGGTGACCGCAGGGTCTGCGGATGAGGGCGTCGGGGCAATGGCCGGCTCCTCGGCGGGAGTCGGGGCGGCGTCCTGCGGATCGAGGCTCAAGCGGGGTCTCCAGGCAAGTTGCGATCAGTCCTATCAGGCGGCGTCGCTGCTGTCCCAGACGGCGACAGCCTCCTCGCACCGCAGGCACAGCTGGCTGGCCGGCTTGACCTCAGGCAGGATCCGCCAGCATCGAGCGCATTTGCAGCCATCAGCGGCCGTCGGCGTGACGCTGACGCCCTCGCCCCCGGCTGTCAGGGTCGCGCCGCTGGTCCGGAAGATCTCGGCAGCATCCAGCCCTTCGAAGGCGGCCAGCACATCGGCGTCGCCGACCGTGACCACCGGAGCCGCCTCCAGCGACGAGCCGATGCGCTTTTCACGGCGCTCGATCTCCAGGGCCCCGGTCACGGCCGTCGTCACGGCCTCGACCTTGGCCCAGCGCGCGGCTTCGGCGTCGTTGCGCCATTCGGCGGGGGTGTCGGGGATCACGCGCAGGGCGTTGAATCCGGCGTCCGGGAAGCGGCTGGCCCAGGCCTCGTCCATGGTGAAGGCGCAGATCGGGCTGAGCCATGCGGTCAGCCGCTCGAACACGGCGTCCAGCACCGTCCGGTAGGCCCGGCGGGTCAGGTCATCCGGCGCGTCGCAATAGAGGCTGTCGCGGCGGATATCGAAGAACAGCGCCGACAGATCGCCCTGGCAGAAGTCCAGCAGCGGCCGCACCACGGCGGTGTATTCATACCGCTCGTAGGCGGCGCGAACCTGACCATCCAGTTCCCACAGGCGGTGCAGGATGTAACGCTCCAGCGGCGGCATGTCCTCAAGCGCAACGGCCTCGGCGGCGTCATAGTCGGCCAGGGCGCCCAGCATGTAGCGCAGGCTGTTGCGCAGTTTGCGATAGGCGTCGGCGACCCCGGCCAGGATGGTCTTGCCGATCCGCTGGTCTTCCGAATAGTCGACCAGCGCGGTCCACAGACGCAGGATCTCGGCGCCGCTTTCCTTGATGATGTCCTGGGGCTCGATGGTGTTGCCCTTGGACTTCGACATCTTCTCCCCCTTCTCATCGAGGGTGAAGCCGTGGGTCACCACCGCCTTGAACGGCGCGCGGCCACGGGTGCCGCAGGCCTCCAGCAGGGAGGACTGGAACCAGCCGCGATGCTGGTCGCTGCCTTCCGAATAGAGGTCGGCCGGCCAGTGGCTGTTGGCCCGGCCCTCGATGGTGAAGGCGTGGGTCGAGCCGGAATCGAACCAGACATCGAGGATGTCCTCGACCTTCTCATAGGCTTCGGGATCAAGGTCTCCGAGGAAGTCGCTGGCCGGGCGCAAATACCAGGCGTCGGCGCCCTCTTCGGCGATCAGCTTGATGATCCGGGCGTTGACCTCGGCATTGACCAGCGGCTGGCCGCTAGCCTTGTCGACGAACATCGCCAGGGGCGTGCCCCAGGCGCGCTGGCGGCTGAGCAGCCAGTCAGGGCGGGTCTCGACCATGGTCCGCAGACGGGCGTAACCGGCGGCGGGATGGAAGCGGGTCTCGTCGATGGCCGCCAAGGCCTTTTCCCGCAGGGTGCCGCCTTCGCCCGCGCCGTCCATCCGCACAAACCACTGCGGGGTGTTGCGGAAGATGACCGGGGCCTTTGACCGCCAGCTGTGCGGATAGCTGTGTTCCAGCCGCCCGCGCGCCAGCAGATTGCCGGCCTCGATCAGCTTTTCCATCACCGTGCCATTGGCCGGACCGAACTTGCCCAGCTTCTTGCCCTCGGTCTCCAGCACCTTGAGGCCGGCGAACAGCGGCACATGCGGATAATAGGCGCCGTCCGGGTCGACGACCTCGGGGATCGCCTTGTGACCATGCTTGAGCCAGACCAGATAGTCCTCGGCGCCGTGGCCGGGGGCGGTGTGGACAAAGCCCGTGCCGGCGTCGTCGGTCACATGATCGCCGGCCAGCATCGGCACGGCAAAGCCGTATCCGGCCTTGTCATCGGCGTCAGGCGCCAGGGCGGCTAGCGGATGGGCGCAGGTCAGGCCGGCGGGATCCACCGTCTCGACCCGGCTCCAGCTGGCGGCCTTGGCGGCCTTCAGCACCTCTTCGGCCAGCTTGTCGGCCAGCACCAGCCGGTCGCCCGGCTTGACCCACGGCTCGAAGGCCAGATCGGTTTCCAGGCTCTCGATCCGGTAGAGGCCGTAGGCGATCGACGGATTGAAGCTGATCGCCCGGTTGGCGGGGATCGTCCACGGCGTGGTCGTCCAGATCACCACCGCCGCATCCTCAAGGCCGCTGGTCACCGGGAACTTGACCCACACAGTCGGGCTGACGTGATCCTGATACTCGACCTCGGCCTCGGCCAGGGCCGTGCGTTCGACCGGGCTCCACATCACCGGCTTGGAGCCGCGATAGACCTGGCCGCTGGTCACGAATTTGTGGAACTCGGCGACGATCGTCGCCTCGCTGGTGAAGTCCATGGTCGCATAGCGGTTGGCCCAGTCGCCGAGCACGCCCAGCCGCTTGAAGCCGGCCATCTGCACGTCGATCCAGCCGGCGGCGTATTCGCGGCAGCGGCTGCGGAACTCGGCCGACGGCACTTGGTCCTTGGACCGGCCCTTGGCCTTGAATTCCTTCTCGATCTGCCACTCGATCGGCAAGCCGTGGCAGTCCCAGCCGGGGACATAGTCGACGTCGTAGCCGAGCAGGAAGCGGCTGCGGACCACGAAGTCCTTCAGGGTCTTGTCGAGGGCGTGGCCGATGTGGATCGCCCCGTTCGCGTAAGGCGGACCGTCATGCAGCACGAACAGCGGCGCGCCCCGCGCCTGACGCTCGGCGCGGATAGCGTTGTAGAGGTCGGCCTCGGTCCAGCGGGCCAGGATCTCCGGCTCCAGCTTGGGCAGGCCGGCCCGCATCGGGAAGGCGGTCTCGGGAAGGAAGACGGTTTCGCGGTAGTCGCGGACGGGGGTGGCGTCGTCGGCCATGATGGAACTCTGGGGCTCAGGAATGTTGCGGGGTCGGACGAGGAGACATCCCGGCGCGCGCGACCGTATCCGGCGGCGTCACGCCGGGCGGGTAATTCGCGGGGTCATCCGGACACAGGTCATCCGCCGCCTCTACCAGAGCGGGCCCGGCAAGACCAGAGCCGCGCGCCCCGGCTAGTCCCGGACGCCCGCCTCGCCGGCCACCTTGTCCCCGACCCAGCTGCAGGCCCCGATCACCAGGGCGCCGAACACGCCCGGCCAGAAGCCGTTCACCGTCAGCCCGTCCATGACCATCGCCACCAGCCCAAGGGTGGCGGCGTTGATCACCAGCAGGAACAGCCCAAGGGTCAGGAAGACGATCGGGAAGGTGACCACCACCAGGATCGGCCGGATGATGGCGTTGGCCAGACCCAGCAGCAAGGCGGCGATGAGCATGCTTTTCAGGCCGTCGACCGCGATGCCCGGAACGAACTTCTCGGCCAGCCAGAAGCCCGCCACGGCAAAGGCGAAACGGATCAGAAATCGGAACATCGGCGGGGCTCTCCTGTCGGGCCGGGTTGGAACTCACCGGCTATTGCTGATCAGGCACCACGATCTGCGAAGACACAACGCCTTCCCAGGGCGCCCGTTCAATCGTCAGGGTCGGCCCCCTCGGATCGCGTGTCGCCTTGACGTCTCCGTAGGTGACAATGACCTGCAGCGGCCGATCAGTCAGCACAACGAAGTCGCAATCCACCTTCAGCGTCTTGGGCCCGCTGGTCCAGGCGTTTTCCTTGGTCGGCCGGCGGTCGGCCCGGCCGCAGGTCCGCGTGCCGATCTGGATGACCACCGCCTGGGCCGCGCCCTCGCCCTGGGCGGTCGAGGTGCCGCTGGCGTGGGCGATGTAGCGGCCGGCGGTCATCGCCGGGATGGTGCACATGGCCTGCAGCTGGCTGACCACCCGGCAGGCGCCGGCGGTGATCTCCGGCTGGGTGTAGCCGGGATAGGCTCGCGGCGGCCCCAGGGGCAGGGCCGGAGCGGCGGCGACCGCCGGGCGGGCCGGGGTCTGGGGCGTCTGGGCGGATGGCGCCGCGGCGGCCGTCATCGACAGGGCGGCGCCGAGCAGGATGGTCTTGATCACGATAAACTCTCCCCGAACGGCGATCAGGCCGCATCCTTGCGATTGGTCTTGATCACGCCACGGCTCTCCATGGCGGCCTGAAGCGTATTGATCTTGTTGAACAGATCAACCGCGCCCTCCAGATCAAGGATCAGCCTTGAGACAGGCGTTGAAACCTTTGTGCCGGCCTCATCGACCGGCCGCTCGACACAGAATTCGATCCGCAGGGTGCGGCCGTCGAAGGTCAGGCGGTGGGCCTTGTCGGCAAAGGTTTCCAGCAGATCGGGGCGGTCGACATAGCCCGCCTCCGGGGCGGCCTTCTTGTCGGATGCAGGGGTCTTGGCCATGGGCGATCCTCGCAGGATGAAGGGGATGGGAGAACGCAAGCCGACGGCGGGGCGTCGACAGGCGAAACGCAAACGGGCCGGTCTTGCGACCGGCCCGTCCACAAGGTTCGAGACTGGGCCTGAGCCTACCAGCGCCAGCGGATGCCGAGGCTTCCGTCGGTGGACTGGTAGTCGTCCTTGAACTTGACGCCCAGGTTCAGGAAGGCGCTGAAGCGGTCATCGGCGCTGAACACATTGACCGTACCGGCCACTTCACCGAAGCCGCCGGAGAAGTCGTCGTTCAGGCCGAGGTCCGGACCGGCCGACTGGATGACCAGTTGGTTGTCGCCTTCGAACTCGTTCCAGTAGCGGGCCACCAGGGACCACTTGCTGGAGAAGGTCCCGTGATCGGCATTGACGCCGATCCGGCCGCCCAGAGCCGCCCGCAGGCTGGTCTGGTCGTCGAATACGATGTCCGCTCCCGGCACGGAGACGGTGTCGATGGAGGTGGTGACGTAGGAGACCAGGGCCGAGGGCTCGAAGAAGCCATTTTCACCGAGCGGGAAGCTGTAGCCGCCCTCGACCTGGAAGCCGAGGCTGTCCAGCGATCCGGTGAAGATGTTCGAACCAACCGGCGCCAAGGTCACCGCCTGATGCTCGTAGTCCAGCTGGTTGGCGTTGACGATGCCGTCGATGAAGATCGGACCGGCGACATAGGAGCCGTAGAGGCCGAGCGTCATACCCTTGAACGAGGTCAGGGTCGGCGAGGTGTCGTAGGTCACGTCGCTGTCGACGTAGCCCACCTGACCACCGATCAGCCACGCCGCATCCGAGTTGCCGCCGACAAAGTCCAGGCCGCCGATGAGGGCCGCCGTGTCCTGGCTGTAGGAGGTGTCGAAGCTGTAGGTGGTGCCGAACAGGCTGTAGCTGTTGATCCGGTCGCGGTCGGCCATGCCGCCCGCCACCTTCACCCAGACGCCGGCGCCGTTGCCGTCGATGCCCGGAAGCTGGTCGCGGACATCGGCCTGACGCTCATGCCAGACGCCGGTGGTGCTGTACCAGATGTTCTGGGCGGCGGTGCCGAAGGTGGTGAACTCGAAGGCTTCCCGGTCGGGCAGGCCCACCAGAACGTGCTGCTTGTTGCCGTTCAGGGTCAGGTCATAGAAGAACAGACCCTTGTCGAGGACGCCGTCCGCCGAGTTGCCGTCAGCGCGCCAGTAGTCCGAATTCGGATCCAGCGAGAAGTTGGTCGCCGCGGTCGAGCCGGCGCCGGACACATCCACCAGCACGATGCCGGTGGTGTTGAGCGCCCCGAAGGCGTTGGGGCTGACGTCGTTGACCAGGATCAGGGTGCTGCCCGCCGTGCTGCCGCCGGTGAGGCTGAGGCAGTCGGCCGCGGTCAGGCTGGCGCAGCTGGTCTGGGTCGTGGCGCCGAGGTTGGCGTCCATCACCAGGCGGCTGGAGCCCGAACCGGTGAAGGTCGTTCCCGAGGCCAGGATGCGGTCGTTGATCTGGCCGTCGGACACCGCCGTGAGGGTCGTGCCCGAGCTGCCGAAGACGATGCGGCCGCTGTTGTTCCAGGTTTCCAGACCGGTGATGGTCAGGGTCGAGGCGGCCTGGGCCGGCTCGCCAACCACCAGCAGACCGGCGTTGGTGAAGGTGTCGGCGCCGGCTCCGAAGTCGAAGCTGGTGGCGACGCCGCCGGCGTTGGTGAAGATCGAGCCGGTCGCGCTGTTGGTCAGGCTGTCGGCGCCCGGCCCGAAGGTCGAGGCTCCGGTGGTGTGCCACACGCCGGTGTTGGTCATGGCGGCCGTTCCGGTCACCCCGGAGAAGGCGACCCGACCGTTGATCCGGCCGGCGTTGCTGACAACCACGCTGCCGCCGACGGCGCGGATGGCCGCGTCGTCATAGCCGGTGACGGTGTTGTCGGTGGAGCGGACCGTCGTGCCCGACCCGATCGTCAGGGTCGAGACCCCGGCGCCGGAGTTGGCCATGTCGACCACCCAGGAGGTGGCCCCCGCGCCGGCCCCGACGATGGTCGAACCCGTGCCGGTGTTGATGCCCACCGCGCCGCCGGCCGAAGCCGTGCGGATGGCGCTGCCGTTGACGTTCTGGACCGTCAGGCCGTTGGCGATCGCCACGGTGGTGGCGCCGGTCCCGGTGGTGGCGGTGTTGATCGCCGCCGCGCCCGCGCCCGTGCCGGTGACATTGGCGTTGGCGTTGACCGTCGTCGTCCCCGTACCGCTGTTGCTGGTCAGGATGCCGTTGGCGGCGCCCGAGACGGCGGCGCCGTTGGTCACCTGCAGCGTGCCCCCGTCGGCGCCGGCCTCGATGCCGTCGCCGCCGGTGGAGGTCACCGTGGCCAGGGTGGCGACCGTCACATTGCCGCCGACCGAGGAGGCGTTGATGCCGTCGCCGACCGCATTGATGGTCGAACCGGCCGCCGTATTGACGGTGATCACCCCGGCGCCGGAAGCCGCCGCCTGGATGCCCACGTCGCCGGCGACAATGGCCGCCGCCGTGTCGATATCGATCAGGCCACTGGTGCTGCTGGCGTCGATGCCGTCGTCGCTGGCGTTCAGGGTGCCGCTGGCGGTGGTCAAGATGGTGGTGTCGCCGGTGGTGTTGCTGGTCCGAATGGCGTCACCGCCGGTCGCCGCTACAGCCCCGGAGCTGCCGACGTTGAGCGTACCGGCGACATTGGTCGCCACGATGCCGTCGCCGGCGCTGTTGATCGCCGCATTGTTGGCGACCTCTGTCAGGCCGCCGTTGCCGGACGCCGAGATGCCGATGGATCCGACATTGGAGGTGGTGATCGGGCTGGTGGCCGAGGTGAACACCTGGACCCCCCCGGCGCCGAAGTTGGCGGCGGAAATGCCGATGTTGCCCGCAAAAATCCCGCCCCCGTCGGTGGACTGGATGTTGACGCCGCCGTCGAAGCTAACGCCGCTGATGCCGACATTGCTGACCGGATCAAGCGCCGAACCGATCGCGCCGGTGTTGCCGATACTGACGCCAAGACCACCGACGCTGTTGTCCGTGGCGAGGATGCCGCTGAAGGCGGAACCGGCGATATCGCCGCTGTTGATGATCGTAACGCCGCCCGTCCCGTTCTGGACGGCGACAATGCCGCTACCGACGCCGACGGCGGTATTGGCGTTGATGTCAGCGCTGTTGGTCACCTGAATGACGCCGGCGGAGGCGCCGTTGACGTTCAGGGCCGAAATCCCCGTCTGGCCGGCCGTGATGGTCGGTCCGGTCGAGGAAATCACGATCGCACCACCCGCGCCGCTGTTCTCGGCCGAAATGCCGTTGCCGGTGGTGCTGGTCAGGGCGCCGCTGTTGACGAGCTGGATGCCGCCGGTCCCGGTGCTTTCCGCGTAGATGCTGTCGGTCGTGGAGAGGATGGTTCCCGACGTCTCAACGTAGGTGTTGCCGTCGACGGCGGCAGTAGCGATGCCGTCCTGGCTCGAGGTGATGTCACCGGTATTCAGAACCGTGACAGAGCCGCTGGCGCCGGATTCGGCGTAGATGCCGGCGGCGTCCAGAAGGCCGCTGTCGACCTCGATGGTGGTGGCCGAATTGATGAGCACGTCGCCTGACGTTGAGATGCCGGCGATGCCGGCCGTCCCCGGGAAGTTGCCCGCGCCATCGACCCCGTCGAGGCCGATGACCGAGATCAGGCCCGTCTGCGACACGATGGAGACGTCGCCGCCATCGGTGATGCCGCCGATACCCAGCGCGCCGTTGCCGGTGATGGCGATATTCAGACCGGCGCCGGTTGCGATCGAAACACTGCCCGCCGCACCGGTGGCCTCGCCGTAGACGCCGGCGGCGCCATCGGCGTCGCCCGCCGCGCCATCATCGATGGTGATGGTGTTGTTGGCGCCGACGGTGATCTCGACCGCCTCATCGCCGACCGCCGCATCCGCCGCCGCACCGCTCTGGGCGCGAATGCCGTAGGCGATGTTGTCGAGGTCGGTGTTGGTGATGATGATGGTCGAGCCGGCTCCCGTGGTGGCCGTCGCGTCGCTCAGCGCCGAGAAGACATCCACGCCGACATCGTCGGGATCGATGGTCACCCCGGCGCCGATCTGGGCCGAAGCCGAACCGGCGCCGAAGTTGTAGGCCAGCACGCCGATGTTGCCCGCCGTAATGCTTGAGCCGTCGGCGACCGAGACCGCAACGGCGTCGCCGTTGGTCGCCCCGTAGATGCCGCCGGCCACGCCGACCGTTCCGCTGACCATCGTGCCGTCAAAGCTGACCGTCACACTGCCGGCCGTGCCCTGATTGGCGCCGGCGACACCGGCGCCGAAGAGGCCCGCACCGTCAGTGTAGACGTCGGAGGTCACCGAGACGCCGACATCGCCCGCGCCGCCGCTGATGAGGGCGAGGACACCGCCCGAGCTGGTCGGATTGCCCACGGCGCCGATGTCGCCGCTGTAGGTGATCCCGATATCGCCGCCGGCGCTGGCGGTCGCCAGGATGCCATAGTTTGCGCCGCCGAGGATGGCGCCGGAGCCGCTTACGGAGATAGCGCCGCCGGCGCTGGTCGAGGCGGAGATGCCGTTACCGCCGGTCGCGTCGATGGTGTTGTTGGCGGTGACGGTGACAGAACCGGAGGTCGCGGTGGCGCTGACGCCGTCGCCGGCCGTACCGGTGACCGTCGAGGTCGCCTGAACGGTCACGGTCGCCGCGCCGGTACCCGTGCCCGTCGCTGAAATGCCGGTCGCGCCGGTGACGTTGGCCGAGGTGTTGATATCAACCCCGCCCGAACCGGTCGCCGTGATGCCCGTCGTGCCGGCGGTAATCACCGCCGCGTTGTTGATATCGATGGCGCCGGCGCTGGAGGCGTTGATGCCGGCGGTGGTCGAGCCGATCGTGCCGCCCAGAGTGTTGATCGTAACCGCGCCGCTGGTGCTGGCGGCCAGAATGCCGTTGGCGCCGGCGCTGAGGCCGCCGCTGGTGGTGACGTCAATGTCGCCAGTGGTGCTCCCGGCGTTGATCGCGTTGCGGTCGGCGCTGGTGATGTCGCCGGACAGGCTGACGGAAACCTGGCCGGTTGTGCTGGAAGCAGTGACCGCGTCAAAGGTGGTGGACATCGTCACATTGCCGGCCCCGCTCACGGTCGCGTCGCCGGCGCCGGTGAACACGCCCACACCGCCGTCAAGGACGTTGCCCCCCAGGTCGGCCGTCGCGTTGCCCGTGCCGACCGCACCCGAGAATACGCCGTAGAGGAGAGGATCGGTTGCGGTGACATTGGATCCGGCGCCGAGCGTGACCAGGGCGTCGCCGGTTCCATTCGTCTGCACGGCGACGCCGCCGTCGCCGACCACCGTACCGCCGGCCGAAACCGTGGCCGTCGAGCCGCCGGTGTTGCTGATGCCGACAACGCCGTAGTCGCCCGTGGCGTTGACGTTGTTGACCGTGATGTTGACGGCCCCGCCCGCGTCGACGTTGACGCCGACGTCGCCGGTCGCCGTAACCGTTCCCGTCGAGGTTACCGTCGCCGCGCCCGAACCGGTCGTGGCGACATTGATGCCCGCCAGGCCGGACACGTCGGCCGCGGTGATGACGACTCCGCCATTGCCGGCCGAAGCGTTGATGCCCGTGCCGGTCGTGCCGTTGATCGTGCCGGCGGTGGTGTCGATGTCGACCGCGCCGGTGCCGTTGGCCGTGGCCGAAACGCCGCCGGCGCCCGTCACGTCAGCGGTGTCGATATTGATCGCGCCGTTGCCGGTCGCCGTGGCCGAAACGCCAACGCCGGTCGCGGTGACCGAGCCGGCCGTGCTGTCGATGGTCGTCAGGCCGGCGCTGGCGTTGGTGGTGATGCCGTTGCCGGCCGTGCCGGTCACCGAGCCGCCGGTGACAACGCTCACCGCGTTGCCGCCGGAAGCCGAGGCGTCAATGCCGCTGAGGCCGGACACCGAATCCAGCGTGGTGACGCTGACCGCGCCGCCGCCCGAGGAGGCGTCGATGGCCGCGCCGCCCGTGGCGTTGATCGGGCCGGCGATGATCGTCGTGCCGGCCGAACCGTTGCCGTAGATGCCGGTCGCCGCCGAGGTGATCAGGCCGCTGGTCTGGATGAACACCGTGCCGCCGCTGGCCGAGCCATAGACGGCCGTGCCGCTCGAATTGACCGTCGCGCCATTGGTCAGGGTGATCATGGTATTGCCGCCGGTCGCCTGGGCGATGGCGCCAAAACCGGCCGTGGTGGTGATCACGCCTTCGTTCATGCGAATTTCGGCGTTGCCGCCGGCGTTCACCGCCCGGATGCCGCGAGCGCCGCCGACTGCCGGGCCGGGCGCGCCGTCAACGCCGAGATCGCTGGTCCGCAGGTCGGCCAGAACCAGCCCGCCATTGCCGACCAGGTTGATCGCGTAACCCGCGCCGTTGAGGATTGAGGGATCCCCGCCGCCGACAACATTCGTCGTCGCATGGATCAGAATGCTGTTTCCGGCCGTGCCGTTGACGGCGATGCCGTTGGTGACGGTCACGCCGTCCTCGAGGTTCAGCACCAGGGTGCCGTTCGCCGTGGCCGTGTAGTCGATGCCGACATAGGCGCCGGCGCAGGTGAAGACGTCCTGGGCTCCGCCGTTGGCCGAGGGATTGCCACATTCGTCAGCGGCGAATGCGACGCCCGGCGCGACCGCCAGGCTGGACAAACCGGCGACACCGGCGATCAGACCGGCGGCGACCAGCGAAGAGCTGGCCAGCAGGGACGTGCGACGAGCACTTTTCTTGACGGACATTTGGCGACCCCCTCAGGTGGCTATAAATCTTGAAACCGGGCGTGCGGGCGCACGTCTCCCAGCCGGAACGTTGTTCCACGAACCTAGGCGACAGTTTGCCGTCCGTCCATCGTGATTTTGTGACGGCGGCCCCCTCAGAAAGGGGGGGACACACGTCTGACACGAAAGTCCAACAGCCGAATTCGCCCTCCGGACAGCATTACCTCATGGGGAATTGGGCTCACCCCACCCTCATAGGGCGACCTATAAAAGGGCGCCGCCTCATGATCACGAAAGCGGCATGACGCAGAGGCCTCCGATCCGGATGAGCGCGAATTCTTTGTCCGGTAAGGGGTTGTGGTTAATCTCGCCGAACGCTCGCGGGATCCGCTTCTGGCCCTGCGCGGAGCAGTTCACGACCTCAGAGGTCACAGCCTGGCGGTACAATGACGACTTCAAGGGCATGGCGCGCCGAACTGGTCTGGACCACCGGCGACCCGGCCGAAAATTCTTCGGCGCTCCATCATTTTTCTGATGGTCTGCTGATTGTTGACGGCGGCAAGGTCGTCTCAGCCGGAAATCATGCCGATCTGGCGCCCGGTCTCGGCCCGGATGTCCCGGTCACCCATCTGCCTGGCCGGATCATCACCCCGGGGTTCGTTGACGCCCACATCCACTTTCCGCAGCTGGACATGATCGGTTCACCCGGCGGCGCGCTGCTCGACTGGCTCGAGCGATACACCTTTCCCGCTGAACGCGCCTTCGCCGCCCCCGTTCACGCCGCCGACGCCGCCCGTCGGTTCCTGGGCGCCCTGCTGGCCCACGGCACGACGACCGCCATGGTCTATGGCTCCGTCCACAAAACCTCGGTCGACGCCCTGTTCACCGAGGCGCTTGCCCGGAACATGCGGCTGATCGCCGGCAAATGTCTGATGGACCAGGGGCCCGACGGCCTGCGCGACACCGTCGAGAGCGGAACCCGCGACACCCTGGACCTGATCGCCCGCTGGCACGGCCGGGGACGCCTAGGCTACGCCGTCACCCCCCGCTACGCTCTTGGCTCATCGCCCGCGCAGCTTGCCGCCGCGGGACGGATTCTCGCCGACCATCCCGGCGTCTGGATGCAGACCCATCTGTCGGAAAACCTCGCCGAAATCGCGGCCACGGCCCGCGCCTTTCCGGAGGCCCGTGACTACCTCGATGTCTATGACCGATTCGGCCTGGTCACCGACCGCTCGATGTTCGCCCACGCCATCCATCTCGATGACCGGGCGCTGCGCCGCATGGGACAGGCCCGCTGCGCCTGCGCCTTCTGCCCGACCTCCAACCTGTTCCTCGGCAGCGGCCTGTTCGATCTGCAGCGCACCCGCGCGCACGGCGTCCGTGTCGCGCTCGGAACCGACATCGGGGCCGGGACCAGCTACAGCCTGCTGACCACCGCCGCCGAGGCCTACAAGGTCGGCGCCCTGCTCGGCCGGCCTCTGGCCCCCTTGACCGGCCTCTACCTCGCCAGCCGGGCCGGGGCCGAGGCGCTCGGACTGGAAGACCGCATCGGCGGCTTCGCAGCGGGGATGGAGGCTGACTTTGTCGTTCTGAATCCCGATGCCGTCCCGGGCTTTGCCCACCGCAGGCCGGACGCCAGCCTCGCCGAGCGACTGTTCACCCTGATGGTGTCGGGCGATGAGCGCATGGTCGAGCAGACATGGGTTTCCGGCAACCCTGCGCACAACGCCTAGTCATTGCGTCGGGCAAAATTAGTATTGGGGCGATGAATTCTGATTAATGCTCGATAACCATAAATCATCCCGAACAGGGTTTACGCTGCTTCACTCTAAGTGTTGATCATATCCTAAGGCGCCATCCGTCAACCTGCCCTCCAGTTTGGGGATTCCGCGAAGTCGGGATCGGGTTTTACGGGGACTGCCAGAATGCGGCTCGCCACAATCATCAGCCTGGGGGCGTCGGCCCTCCTCGGCGTCGGGGCGCTCGTCGTCGCCAGGGTCTGGTTGCCGGACGCCGGCGCCGGCCAGGGCAAGGCCTCCGCCGCCACCACCGAACAGCTCATGCCCGTCGTCGCCGCCCGCGAGGACATTCCGTTCGGGGTCAAGCTGGCGGCCAAGGATCTGGTCATCCTGCGCCTGCCAAAAGACGCGGTGCCCGCCGGCGCCTATTCCACCATCGAGGCCGTCACCGGTCTGGACAACGGCGCCCCGGTCACCCTCGCCCGGATCACCGCCCGCGAGCCCCTGCTGCCGGCCAAGCTGTCCGGCGGCGGCGTGAAAGCCAATGTCGCCGCCGTCATCGGCCCCGGCATGCGCGCCTACACCATCAAGGTCACCGACGTCAGCGGCGGGGGCGGCCATGTCACCCCCGGCGACCGCATCGACGTCCTCGTCGCCATGCAGTCCTCCGACGGCGGCTATCAGCCTGAAGGCGGTCGCGGGACCGGCGTGGTCAGCGGCCCGGTGCTGCAGAACGTCCGGGTATTGGGCATGGACATGGTCGCCGACCCGGCCAACGTCGACAAGTTCATCCCCAAGACCGCCACCCTCGAGGTCAGCCTCGAGGACGCCGCCCGCCTCGCCGCCGCCGCCCAGGCCGGGGAACTGTCCCTCGCCCTGCGCGCCACCGGTTCGGTCGAACTGGAAGACGCCGCCCC
>Ga0209066_10000470_pt1 | contig 59312 bp, 61 predicted proteins | sample All_14_2_FD_187198 | JGI IMG/M metagenome (GOLD analysis project Ga0209066, IMG submission 187198) | Freshwater microbial communities in response to fracking from Pennsylvania, USA - Allegheny Zone_MetaG_DW_15 (SPAdes) (version 2) ...
GTATAAAAGAAGGTAGCTTTTATGAATTACGAAAGAATTGCTGAGTCAGAACTCATTATCACCTCCAAAGGCACTATTTACCATCTTGATATTGCTCCGGAGCATCTGGGAGATATCATCATTACTGTTGGTAGCCCGGACAGGGTAAAAGAAGTGTCCAAACATTTTGATAATATAGAGCATAAGGCACAGCACAGGGAGTTTATCACACATACGGGTACACTTGCAGGCAGGCGCATCAGTGTTATCAGTACAGGTATTGGGATAGGGAATATTGATATTGTTTTCAATGAGATAGATGCGCTGGTTAATATTGATTTTGCCACACGTACCATAAAGCCTCATATTAAATCATTGCCTATTATCCGTCTTGGTACCTGTGGTGCATTGCAGGCCGATATTCCGGTGGATAGTCTTATTGTATCTTCTCTGGGTATAGGGCTTGATAACCTTTTATTGTACTATAGTTTGTTATCATCCGCAGCAGATGCCTCATTGCTGGAGGCGTTTAATGCACATACCGGAGTAGGGCAGCAAGGGGTAAGTCCCTACATAGCGCCATCTTCTCAGGATCTTGCCCAGCGTTTTACAGATGGGTATTTTCATGGTATTACTGTTACCTGTCCGGGCTTTTATGGCCCGCAAGGCAGAGCACTGCGCCTTACACCGGCTCTTCCTTCTCTTATAGATCAGTTGGCTACATTCAGGCATGGCCGGCATCGCATCACCAACTTTGAGATGGAGACAGCTGCTATATATGGTATGGGTAGCCTGCTGGGGCATCAGTGCCTGTCTATTAGTACGGCAGTGGCAAACCGTGCGTCACTTACATTCTCTCCCGATGGGGATGCCGCTGTGGAAGGAATGATAAAGCGCTCACTGGAGATTATAGCTAAGTTTTAGCTACATTATCTTTATAACTATGCTGAAAGGTATACATCATATTGCCATCATTTGTGCCAACTATGAGCGTTCTAAGGATTTCTATACCCGCATACTGGAGCTTACTATAAAGCAGGAAGTTTACCGTGCAGAACGCGACTCGTGGAAGCTGGACCTATGCCTTAACGGGCAATACGTAATAGAGCTGTTTTCCTTCCCGGCACCACCAGCCCGGGTTTCACGGCCAGAGGCATGCGGTCTCCGCCATCTGGCATTTGTGGTGGAGAATCTGGAGTATGTAGTCGGCCACCTTACAGAACATGGTGTTATGCCTGAGCCCATACGCACAGATGAATATACGCAACGTCGTTTTACCTTCATCTCAGACCCTGATGGGTTGCCTATAGAGCTTTATGAAGAGTAGTGAAGCTGTACAGATAGTATACTGTGCTGTAATAATAATATCTTAGTTGTCCACACTTTTCAGCTCCCGTCCAAATTCTGATATTCTATCGGTTTGCCCAGATTTGGTATATATTCTGTATTTTATTTCATGTGATAATTATTTAAAATGTATTTTGTAGTAAGTGATATATGCAGTCGTGTTTGGGTTGGAAACGGTTGTGTATGCGTCTTTGTTTGTTGTATGTGGTTTATATTCAACGTTTTGTGTCTTTTTGTTTCAATCTGTTTTATTTATTTGTGGTGATGTGCTGCAGTCTGTCCGGGTATGTTTTATTTGTGTTTTAAAATATTGTAATGTGATTATTTTAAAAGAAAACTGCATAAAATTTGGTGTATTACTCATTGTGTCTTTAATTTTGCTGAAAATTTAATATTTATGTCATCACTACGTTTTCAGGCTTTACAGGCACTGGCCACAGGAGGAGAAAGAAAAATCTCAGGCTACACCGAGAAGAAGATAACTGCCATGTTTGGCAGCAACGTTTTTAACGGACGCTCTATGCGCGAGTATCTGAGCGATGAGGCATACAAAAGCCTCATGAACTCTGCACGTAATGGCAGCAGAGTAGATCGCCGCATGGCCGATCAGGTTGCCGCCGGTATGAAGGCTTGGGCCGAGGAGCGTGGTGTTACTCACTTTACACACTGGTTTCAGCCACTTACCGGCACTACTGCCGAGAAACACGATTCATTTTTTACTATCAAAAGTGATGGCACTGCCATAGAGCTTTTTGATGGCGATGCACTGATACAGCAGGAGCCGGATGCATCCAGCTTCCCCAATGGTGGTATCCGTGCTACATTTGAGGCCCGTGGTTATACCGCATGGGACCCATCATCACCTGCTTTCATTATGGAGGCCGGCAGTGGCAAGACGCTTTGCATACCTACTATATTTATTGCTTACAATGGTGAGTCGCTGGACCATAAAGCGCCATTGCTTAAGTCTATTACAGCACTTGATAAAGCTGCTGTGGATGTATGTCATTTCTTTGATAAGAACGTATCGAAAGTTACCGCTACGCTGGGCTGGGAGCAGGAGTACTTTGTAATAGATGAGACCCTTGCCAATGCACGTCCTGACCTTATTATGTGTGGCCGTACCCTGGTAGGACACAGCCCGGCTAAGGGCCAGCAGCTGGAAGACCACTATTTTGGCTCTATACCTGAGCGTGTATATGCATTTATGCAGGACTTTGAGCAGGAGTCGTACAAGCTGGGTATTCCGCTGCGCACCCGTCATAACGAGGTGGCTCCGGGTCAGTTTGAGTGTGCACCTATTTTTGAAGAGGTGAACATAGCTGTGGATCATAACTCCCTGCTGATGGATGTGATGGACAAGGTAGCCCGCCGTCATAAACTGAAGGTACTGGTACATGAAAAGCCATTTGCCGGTGTAAATGGTTCCGGTAAGCACAATAACTGGAGCCTTGCTACAGATACAGGTGTTAACCTCCTTTCTCCTGGTAAAACACCCCGTACCAACCTCATGTTCCTTACCTTCTTTGTCAACACCATCAAGGCGGTACATGACTATGCCGATCTTATGCGTGGTGCAATAGCATCTGCAGGTAATGACCATCGTCTGGGAGCCAATGAAGCGCCTCCGGCTATCATATCGGTATATATTGGTAAGTACCTGACAGAGGTGCTGGATGAAATAGAAAGCCGTGTTAAAGACAAATTCAGCGAGCAGGATGAAGTAATACTGAAGCTGGACATTCACAAGCAGATACCGGTACTGCTGATGGATAATACAGACCGCAACCGTACCAGCCCATTTGCTTTTACGGGTAATAAGTTCGAGTTCCGCGCGGTAGGCTCGTCTGCCAACTGTGGCTCGCCTATGATGATTCTTAATACCATCATGGCTGAAACGCTTAAGAAGTTCAAGCAGGAAGTAGATGCCCTTATAGAGAAAGGTGAGAAGAAGGAAATAGCTATACTACACATACTGCGCCAGTACATTGCGGCATCGAAAAAGATTCGCTTTGAAGGAGATAACTATAGCGAAGAGTGGGCAGAAGAAGCTGCTGCACGTGGGCTTAATAACTTCAAAACCACTCCTGAAGCACTGGATGCTTACGTCACAGATGCGGCTAAACAGCTTTTCCTTGGTAATGGCATCTTCAGCGACCGTGAGCTGGAAGCCCGCCATGAGGTAATGTTGGAAGATTATGTGAAAAAGGTACAGATAGAAGCCCGCATACTGGGTTATATAGCTACCAATCACATACTCCCTGCAGCCATTGGCTACCAGAATACGCTGATAGAAAATGTACGTGGATTAAAGGATATAGGACTGGATGCAACGGCATACAAAGCACAGCTAAATCTGATAAATGTTATCAGCGGGCATATTCAGAACATAAATGATAATGTGGAGGCCATGATTGCAGCCCGCAAGCGCGCTAATAATGTAGACGAAATGCACAAACGTGCAGATATGTACTGCAATGAAGTGAAGCCTTACTTTGATAAAATCCGTTATCATGCCGATAAGCTGGAACTGATAGTGGACGATAAGGTATGGCCACTGCCAAAGTATCGTGAGATGTTGTTTATAAAGTAAGCTAACTAACCTTTATAATGAGTACCGGACGTCGCAGTTACAACTGCGACGTCTCTTTTTATAGATTTAGTTACTTTCCTTGTCTGAAGATGATGTTTCGGATATCTTTTTCATTTTCAGGCGTGCACTGGCCAGTAGCTTACGTTTTGCAGCTGTAAGTTTTGCAGCTTCCTCACTGCGTAGCTTTTCCATATGTTTTACTTCCTCTGCCAGTGCAGGGTTTATTACAAATGAGGATAGGTGTTTCAATCTCATTCTGGCGTCATTATACCTGCCGGTAGCTTCGGCCAGCTTACTAAGCTGTTGTACCGGTAGCTGCTTTGTTTGCCTTTCGGCAGCTTTCCAGTGGTGTTTACAGAATTTTATCAGATGCAGTACATCTTTCAGTAGCCGTCTTGAGCGGTGTATGCTGTGGTCTGATGGATTCTTTACCCCCAGTATATCGGCTGCTGCTGCAACATTATTTTTCAGGAAAGTACCTATATATTCGGCAGGCATGGCTTCATAGTCGGCATTATTCAGCTTCCTGCGCAGTTTACGGAATATGTCCGGGTCTGCCACTTTAAGCCATTCGGCTTTCTTTCGGGCTATGGTTTGTTCCAGGTAGGTGGTATAAGAGGGTACATCGGCATTACATGCTGCAAGTACTTTCAGCTCCAGTTGAGACTCACGTATTACCCCTGCCAGGTCGTAAAGCGTTTTCAGCCGGGTAGAAATACGCAGTTTTTTATTGCCGGAATACGCCCGGTGCAACCGTAATACTGCCCGCAGCATTTTCACCGATACCCTGAATTCGTGTATCGTATCTTCAGAGAAGTGAACGCTGACAGCTTCACAATGTTCTGCTACATGGCTGGTTATTTCTTCCAGAGCCAGTTTTATGCGCTTCTGCTTCATCTGGCAACGCTTGAGGCCTTTAAATTACACACTGAAGTACACAAAGTATAAGAGGAAACAATTAATTAACGGAGTAGAAAGATCCATGTTACAGAGAGCAGCAGTACACTGGCAGTAAGTATTGCAGTAAGCCTGTTGCTGTGTCTTACTTTTCCGGCTATATCAGGGTAATAGGCAAAGCCGATTGCAAATCCACTTATAAGGCCTCCTATATGGGCGGCATTATCTGTATTGCCCTGTAGCCCGGCCATAAGATTATAGACTACAAAGAAAAGCATACTGCGTAGCATGGTGCGGCGGGCGCTCTTCTGTATATAGCCGGTGGAGAGTATGGCAAGGAATACACCGTACATGCCAAATATGGCTCCCGATGCGCCCACTGCCACACTTTCGTGCATGGTCATACTAAGCAGGCCTGCGCATATGCCAGATAGCAGATATGCTGCGGCAAACCGTTTCTGACCCAGCAATGGTTCCAGATACATACCCACATACAGCAGCGCAAATGAGTTCATGAAAAAATGCATGAATCCTGCATGGATAAACATATAGGAACCCAGTCGCCACCATTCACCTCCGGTAGTAGCCGCGCGAAAGTTGCCACCCCATGCAAAAAGCTCACGGGCTGTAGGCTCTATTGGCGATATGCCGCCAAGGGTCATTATCAGGAATATGAGCGCATTAATATACACCAGTACCGGTGTTACTACATATGTACGGGATATAAGCAGGGCTCCATACTTCTCCCTGTGCATAGGGTGTTTACTACGCTCTGCCTTTGCATCTTCCTCTATTATGAGGTCAAGTGTTGTTATGAACTGTGCTGTGTTGCGCTCGTTTAGCGACTCGTGATAGTAATATTCATTGGCCGGCCGACTGCTTACAGAGAGTATATTGGCATCAATGGTTACTGTTATTATTTCCCCCGGCATCTGAGGGTGGGTTTGTGTGGTACTTACAATGTTTTGCTCATCATGCAGTAATATACGCCATCTGAGTCTGGTAAGTGTATTTACTACCAGTTGGTGCACTTTTCCTGCATCACTTATCTTCAGTTCTCTCGTTCTTGTGTGTTCCGGTATCTGTACTATTGTTTCCATTCGCCTCCCTTTCTTACAATTACTAAAGTTAGGCAGGATATTATCAGCAAACTATCGGAATTATTGAATGGCAGATTATGAATTGTGATATATACATTTGGTAAGTACAGGTAGGGGATGAAATATGTCGTTATTTTAAAACAGACCCGGAATACTATCATATAGACTCCGGCGCTTTGTATATGTGGGTACTTCCCCTGTGTGAATGGATATAAGTCACAGATAGTCGTTGTACATTGTGCCATATTTTACACCCTTGTCTTCATCTCCCGATACTCAGAAACTGGATCGTGGCCTGTCTCTTACGCAGGCTACAGCTATCAATATGATAGACATGGTGGGCATTGGGCCATTTGTTACCATGTCTATTATCATAGGTGCTATGCAGGGGCCTGCCAGTGTGCTGGCGTGGCTGCTGGGTGCACTGCTGGCCTATGCCGATGGCATGGTATGGGCAGAGATGGGGGCAAAATGGCCGGAAGCAGGGGGAAGTTACATATTCCTGCAAAAGCTGTTTGGTGAGCGGAAGTGGGGGCGGCTGATGGCTTTTCTGTTCATCTGGCAGACAACCATACAGGCACCGCTGGTAATAGCCAGCGGGGCAATAGGGTTTTCAAAATATGCTTCCTTTCTGATACCGCTGGATGATATTCAGAAGAAAATGGTGAGTGGTGGATTGGTTATATTTCTGGTAGCGCTCCTTTACCGCAATATCAGGAGCATCGGGCGTATTTCTGTTGTACTATGGGTTATCACGGGTGGTACCATAATATGGATGATAGCATCAGGGGTAGGACACTTCAATGTTCATAATGCCTTTAATATGAATCTTGGGGCGTTTAGTTCAAAGTCGTTGCTGTTTGCAGCGCTGGGGCATGCATCCCTGAGTGCGGTTTACTCCTACCTTGGCTATTATAATGTATGCCATCTGGGGGCTGAGATCAAGAACCCGGCACGGAATATACCCCGCAGTATGCTGCTTTCCATTACCGGTATAGCAATACTGTATCTGGGTATGCAGACGATGGTGGTAGGTGTGCTGCCCTGGCGCGAAGCCGCCGCGTCAGATTTTGTAGCCAGCATATACTTTGAGCGTATTTACGGTAGTCATATGGTAGGGCAGATAGCCACATTCCTCATACTTATCATAGCGCTGGCATCACTGTTCTCTGCTATACTTGGCTATTCCCGTATACCATATGCTGCAGCACGTAACGGTGATTTCTTCAGCATATTCGGCAGAGTGCATCCACGGTATCATTTTCCTCATATATCCCTGCTGGCTATAGGTGGCGCCGGTTTTTTATTCAGTCTGCTCTTCCGGCTGGGAGAGGTTATTACTACCATATTGATGATGCGTATCCTTATTCAGTTTGTATCGCAGGCAGCAGGTGTCATAGCCTGGCATTACAGAAAGCCTGCCGATGACCGACCGTGGCGCATGCCACTTTTCCCACTACCGGCAGTAGTGAGTATCATAATATGGTTGTTCATCTTCCTCAGTAATGATACCCGGTATCAGTTATTTGCACTGGGGGTTATTGTATCAGGTACACTGGCGTGGACAATTCGTAACAGGTTGCTGAGTTCTGGCGATTAACGCCATTCGTCTTCTATAATCACCTTTCTTTTTCTGCCTTTAGGTAGGCTGTCATGCTTCATTCCGCCTCCGTTACCCTGACGTTCATCTGGGTTTTTATTGCCTTTTTTTATACCGAATTTGTATTTGAGCCCTATACTTATAGGGTATGTGGCATATGAATAGCTTATTGGATAGAACGTGCCACTTAGTCCCTTTTTCGCATTGATCATATTATACAGCACCGACATTTCGAAGCCGAGGTCCAGCCTGCTGGAAATTGCATATCTGTAACCAGCCTGAATACCGGTGAGTATTCCCTTCCCATTATCAGTAATAGGATATTTTTCCGGTGATATTTTCCAAAGTGCAGTGCTGTCAAGGTTCTGATAATACGAGAAACCCGTAGATGCACCTATATGAAACCTGTTTTTGCCCGATACAAAGCTTTTGTTCACTTTCAGGATGATTTGGTTGAGCCCATCGGCATATTGCAGAATATACTGGCTCCCGGGCGAAAATCGGGTCTCAACTCTGGTATTGGCCAGAGAAAGTACGGCTTCTACATCTTTATTGAAGCTGACAGTGAGGTCTAAAGCAGAGTAAAATGAGGGCAATATTTTGTCGTCAGCATTGATTTCAGGTGCGGTATGAATGCTGGATGCCGGCGCAACCCCAAGACTTACTCCGAGACTTACTTTTTGTGCAAATGTGGTGGTACTGGCCAGCAGCAGGGGGATGAGTATTTTTTTCATAAAATGGTTGTAGTAATCAGTTATAAAGGTGAATGCGAATTGTGCTGCAAAATAATATTTAATCACATAGTCATCAGTATGTTACAATGACTATTTTATTGGCAGGTCGTAGGGATGTGGGTATGTAAATGCAAATGCCTAATGCATAATCAAATCAATAGATAACTGGTACCACTTTTCCCCCTGAGTTATCTGTATTGCCCATCGTTTTTTTTCATTGACGGGGGGCATATTTTCCTTTTGTGGCTGTGCTGAAGTTTTTTCTTTATTGTCTTTCTTTTCTTTTTTTTCAGGGTCGGTATATACTCTTTCTCCTGAGTCTCTGGTACTTGTTACAGGGGGGTCATTCTGTGCGTTGGCATGATTTGCCAGCAATGTCAGAATGAAAATCAGGATATGGATGTTTTTTCTACGCACTTTCAGCTTTCGGTTATTTATTGCTGTAAAAATACAGCGGAAATAGGTTCTGAGTGAATGTAACCGGAAAATAATCTCATTCTTTTATCGTGGGTGCCAGACAGGCAAATACTACAAAAGTGGTATTGCGCCCGCTTATATGCAGCTATACTTTCGTTTCTGTAAAGTGTAAGTGTATGAAAAAACTGGTTGCAGGGGTATTACTCCTCATGGCATACAGGCAGCAAATAGCTGCACAAACTGTCAGCTACAGGGCAGAGGACCATGTGCGTCATTTGGCTCCGCTGAAAGCTGGAGCCTGCCTTTCATTTGCGTCCGGCAATCAGATAAGTGCAGGAGGTATAATACAGGGCAGTCCGTTGCCTGCATTATTCTATCATATAGAATACAGGGCAGGGCTGGTAAGGGGATTTTCCAATCGTGGATATACAGGTAAAGATGAATTGCTTACTACACAGCCCGAGACCAAAGGCCGTTATATGGAGGCCGGTGCAGGCTGGGCCATTATGGATATGGAGGGTAAAGGACAGCTTAGAGTAACTACTGCTACCGGCATAGCCAGTGAGCGCTTTTTTTATGCACAGTGCGCTATGAGAAAGGTGGTAACGGTAGATGCCGGTGTGCTGTCGCTCCGTTATGCCTATTATCTGGGTGATGATTCTGGTAGCTGTTTTGAATCCGGAGGTGCAAAGCTTATACCCGCAGCAGACAAGGCAATGCATACCAATATACAGGTAGGCTCTGTATACGCAGGATTGTCATACCGCAAAATAAAAAAAGCTGCTGTTATATCGGGAGGGTACCAGTATCGTAACTTTAAGTCAGTAACATGGAGTGGGCAAATACTGGCAGGGAGCGCATCGGCAGGTGATGTGACTGTAGCCGGTACTATATGGCCTGTTACCAATACACATACATCTGCACTAGGCTACCGCGTTTTATTCAGGGCCGACAGAGGCCCAACGTCTACGTGTGCAGAGCTGGGTAAGATGCCCCATCTTGTTTTTGATAATGATGCTAATGCGCCAGACCTTTCTCTTTTTGGTACTCAGGGAGTCAGTTCATTTCTTAACTATTTCAGGCTTAGCTTTAATTTTATTCTGGTGGGTAGTGACAGAAGGTATGGACTAAGGCAGCGGGCATGATTTTAACTTACTTCACTATTCAGTTGTCATCAATCCACAGTTGGTGATAATATGGTGGCTTTCCTGAATTTTCCTATTTTTACAATTATGAAAGTTCTAAGGTATATTCCGGTGGTATTGTTGGCTGCATCATTCAGTATGTGCAGCGTGGAGTCATTTGCCCAGCATACGGACAGAGATAACAAACAGGTAAAAACCTACAAAAGGAAGTTTTATAAAGGGGACGAAAAGTATCGTACAATGAATCCTCAGTGGCCTAATGAGAAGCCCGGAAGACGGGAGATACGGAAGATGGAGCGCGTGTCAGAGCAGGCTACTGCACCTGCACGTCAGGAAGAAGTGCTGCATGTAGAGATGGAGCCGGGAACAAGACCTGTTGCTCCTGTAACTTCTGAGGACAGGGCAGCAGAGCGTCGCGTGGGTGCGCGCGAAGCTGCAGAGCAGCCATATACGGATAAAGAAGCACAAGCCGAACATGCTGAAGGCCGTGCCAATATGGACAGAGGTGATAACAGCCGTGATGACAGAGGGTCACGTAAGGATATGCGCAGGAAGGCCAGAAGGGAAAAGTGGGGGCAGCGCTCAGAAAGGAAGAATACAAATGCTGAAGACTAGTGTTACAATTTTGTGAACACATATACTACCGAAAGAAAAACGCATTATCATTGCACCATGATTTTTACATGTAAACATAAATGTTGCCGTAAGCATGCCCCATACCGGAGCAGGTAACAGTGTGTTTTCATGACAGGATACCACGACGCCCTCCGGAACAAGTGTTTCGGAGGGCGTTTGATTTTAATAGCGACTTGAACAACAAATGAATATTTATATAACTATCTGTAACACTCATTGCACAGCAAAGCATACGCGTTGCTGCAGGATTGTCTGTCTCAGGGAATAATATAGGTATAATATAGTCCGATACTGAATAAAGCCCCTGAGTCGCCGAGACCGGGGGCTTTCTTTTTCTGATGCTTTTTATTTTCTAACCAAACCAATTTATCATGGCATTACGACTTGGAGATACAGCTCCTGATTTTACAGCAAAAACAACTATTGGTACCATTAACCTGTATGACTATCTGGGCGATGGCTGGGGAATACTGTTCTCCCATCCTGCCGACTTTACACCTGTATGTACTACTGAGCTGGGACGTACCGCACAATTGTCAGCAGAGTTTGCCCGGCGCAATACCAAAGCGCTGGCGCTGAGTGTAGACCCTTTAGAGCAGCATCTGAAATGGATTGGAGACATTAATAGCACACAGAATGTTTCAGTAGCATTTCCCATTATAGATGACTCTGAGCGTATCGTGGCTACTCTTTATGACATGATACATCCTAATGCATCGGCAACACTTACAGTGCGCTCACTGTTTATCATTGACCCTGCACGTAAGGTAAGGCTCATTATTACCTATCCTGCATCTACCGGGCGCAACTTTACAGAAGTACTGCGTGTGCTGGATTCATTGCAGCTTACGTCTCAGTATAGTGTGGCTACTCCTGCCGACTGGGTGCCCGGTGATGATGTGATTGTTGCTCCATCGCTCAGTACAGAAGAGGCGCAGAAGAAATTTCCGGCAGGCGTAGACATCGTGCGCAGCTGGCTGCGGTATGTAGCCGACCCTACCACCAATCAACAAACCTGAAAAACAAAAAACATAAAATGAGACTGATAAGTAAGAAAATATGCATGGCCAGAGATATAGGTGTGCACAATAACCTTTTCGGAGGTATATTAATGGAATGGATAGATGAGGCTGCTGCAGCATTTGCAACTGAGTATTGCTGCACACCCAATATGGTAACCCTGAAAGTAGGGGAGCTGTTTTTCAGAAAACCTATAAAAACAGGGAATCATATACGTATATACGGCGAGGTGCTGGGACTGGGCAATACCAGTATAGACCTTAAAGTAGAAGTGCGGAAATATAACCTTTACAGCGGCGAAGAGACCGTAGTTTGTACTACCAATATGACCTTTGTAAGGATAGATGATGATGGTGTGCCTACGCCAATAGGCAATTCTGTGCGGCAACGCCACAACGAGCGCATCGCAACACTTATGGTTGTGTAGCAGCAGTAATAACAGCAGGGATATACTTTATAACAGGCAGGAAATGTTGTGGATAGTATATCCCTGCTATGTTTTTTTAACCGCAGGTAATGTAAACGGGAATTAGCACTCTTATAATTGGGTGTTACCGATTTTCCATTTATTTTTCAGAAAAATGTACTTCATGAGATATAAAATGGGGATACTGGCAGTAGCTATATTACTGGCGGCATGTGGTGGAAAACAAGGTGCGGGTCATGCTTCTGACAGGGAAAGTAAAATAAAGCAGCATTATGATGCCGGTAATAACTATTTGCTTGCTGCTAAGTTTGACAGTGCAGAGGCTGAGTATACTGAGTGTATGAAGCTTGATACTAACAATTATATGGTATACTATCAGCTGGGAAATCTGTATCAGCTTACCGGAGACTTTGTCAATGCTGTCAGATGTATTAACCGTTCAGTAGAGCTCAATCCTGATTTTGCACTTGGTTTTTTTAATAAATCCAATCTTGAAGATATGATTGGGAATGAGAAGCTGGCAAGTGCCGCGCTCAACAGAACCCTGATGCTGAAAGAGGATTTCTTTATTGCACGTCTGTCCCGAGCCCAGAAGGAGGCTGCAGCAGGTAAGTATAATGAGGCAATTGCAGATTTTGATGCTGCACTTGGCTTACGCGCCGACTTTTATCTGGCATACAGTGGACGAGGTAACTGCAAGTTCAGAGCAGGCGATATGGAAGGTGCTGTAGCCGATTTTTCCCGGCAGATAGAACTGGCTCCGAAACATGCAATGGGTTACGTAAACAGGGCTGCTGCATATGTGAACCTGAAAAACTTTCGTGCTGCGATTGACGATATGAATGCGGTATTGAACATAGACCCTACATGGCCGCAGGGGTATTTCCTTCGGGGCAGGTATTTTGGTGCTGCAGGTAAAAAAGACAGTGCCTGTGCCGACCTCAGGATAGCCAGAAAAATGGGACATCCGCAGGCGGAAGCAGCAATTGCAGAAGTTTGCAGATAGTATAATTGAGTAGTATGTAAAATAAATTTTATTTTTTTTGAAAATCATATTGGATTGGTGTATTTTTAAATACAAACCAAAACCATATGAGGAAAATTACTACACTTATTTCAACCCTTATGCTATCGGGGGTACTATCAGCCGATGCACAAATATTCTGGACAGAAAATTTTGAAAATGGAAGTACCGGTGGTGCATTAGCCTCGGCCTATACGGGCCCTAATGGTAGCTGGACCGTTACTTCCACAGGTACCAATGATGCCTTTGCAAACGTATGGTATGTAAGCTGTGCAGAAAACGGACATACTGCAGGCCAGTGTGGCACGGGCTGTGCCGCAGTGAGCAGTACGGCGACACTCTCTACGCTGCATGTGGGGCCGGGATCCAGTCTTGGTGGAGATGCCGGAGCTACTTACTTTGACGGCCCCGGGTTTGGCGTTACAAATCTGCGTGCAGAGTCGCCGGTTATCAACTGTATGGGTAAAGTAGGCATAACACTCTCGTTCAACTATATTGAAAATGGAGACGGAACGCTGGACGATGCTACCGTGTGGTACTATAATGGTACTACATGGGCATTGCTTACCAATCCTGCCAAAACACCACTGGGGAGCTGTTCGCCACAGGGACAGTGGACGCATTTTACATTTGCCTTGCCTTCAAGCGCAGATAATAATGCAAATGTGAAAATTGGGTTTAACTGGACCAATGATGCCGCAGGGTCAGCTACCGACCCGTCATTTGCTGTGGATAGCGTATCACTCAGTACTGCCGGGGGCAGTAGTACTCCTGTAGCGGCATTTACTACCAATCATACCACGGTGTGTACCGATAGTTGTGTGATACTTACCAATACAAGTACCGGTACTGCTTCTATAGATAGCTTTACATGGAGCAGTGCGGGCATTCCAGTCCCCGCAGCTCATAGCACAAGTCCGCTTACGCTTTGTTTCAATGATGCAGGCACATTTGTAGTGAAACTGTATCTGCATGAAGGCGGTGTGCGCATAGACTCAGCAAGTACTACTATTACAGTTAATCAGTCCCCATCGCCGGTAATCACAGTTTCCGGCTCTACGCTTTCTGTTACAGGTACATACACATCCTATCAGTGGTATTCGGGTATCTCTCCTATAGCAGGCGCTACAGCTTCGTCTTATACCTTTACTACTCCCGGTATATATGGGGTGCTGGTAGACTCGGCAGGCTGTAAGGGGGTAGGTGTATACAGCACTCTTTCCGTAGGACAGGTAGCAAATGATGCGGGCTTGTTTTACGTAGCACAGCAGGGTGGCGCTACTATTCCGGTACATGCTTTCCAGCCGCTTGATGCCGATGTAAGGGTTACCATACATGATGTTTCCGGCCGTATATTAAAATCGGCGGTATGGGCAAAAGGTAGCCGTGCGCTGAGCATAGACGCTACAGGATTCTCTGCAGGTATGTATATAGTGCGTCTTACCAATGATCATACTTCGGTGGCACTACGTTGGCTGCGGGAGTAGTGCAATAAATAATCACATTTTAAAATAAAGCGGGCGTAATTGATGCGCCCGCTTTATTATGGTCTGATTATCTGAATGGAACCATCATCGTCAATACGTATAATGCGGGACGGTGGTAGTGCTGACCGCTCATCGCGACGATAGGATACGCAATAGCCGGCCTGCTCTCTGATACTGGATGCAATATCCAGGAACAATGCCGGGGCTGGCTCTCCACTTATATTTGCCGATGTGGACACTATTGGCTTCCTGAACCTTTTTATCAGTGCCTTGCAGAAAGGGTCGGTAGTAACCCGTATGGCTATACTGCCATCTGCATTTACTGCATTGTCTGCCAGGTTCAGCGCATTGTTGTATATTACGGTTGTGGGCCGGTCAAATGCTTCCACTATTGCGATGATATCAGGTGGTGGTGCTGCCACGTATTGTAGTATATCCCGGGCATCGGCCAGCAGTATTATCATACTCTTTTCCCTGGGGCGTTGCTTCAATTCAAAAACCTTGTCCACAGCATTATAGTCTGTAGCATCACAGCCTATTCCCCATACGGTTTCGGTAGGGTATACTATCGTATTGCCGACCTCAAGTGTTTTAATACAGTTCTTTATATCCTGTTCGAAATCCACCATAGTAGTTGTTCGTTAGTTATTGTCTCTGCACACCTGAAGTGGCCTTCAGGGCATGTTTTATGTCCATGCAGGCCGCATGGGCGGCATGGGAGTTGTTCTTTTGTTGCTACCACACATCCGTTAGCTCTTACAGGGCCAAAGCCAAAGTAAGGTACTGTAGAGCAAAAAACCGCAGTTACGGGGGCATTCATAGCCGATGCAAAATGCAGCGGTGCAGAATCGTTTGTGTAATTCATTACTGCCCCCTGCATTAATGCTGCCGATTGCAGCAAGGATAGCTGCCCGCACAGATTATGTACGTCTTTATGCCTGCCTGCAGCTATGATGCGTGTGGCACTGTCCTTGTCAGATGGTGCCCCTATCAGATATATGGTATGGTCTGCAGGTAGTTCGTTCAGTAGCTCACTCCACTTATGTTCCGGAAACTGTTTGGTATACCATACCGATGATGGAGCAATACATATGTACCTGTTACCTTTATATGTGGCAATACGACTATAGTCATCTGCCGGGGGGTAAAGGCAAGGCATGGCAGGCTCACTGTCAGTAATATCTGCTATAAGCTGCTGGTTACGCCACAGTTCATGTACAGTGGCTGCACCGGCAGTAGCTATCTCGTGCGTTACCTTACGCGTATAGGTAAATGCAAATGGGTTCTTATCAAAGCCTGCCCTGTAGCCTGCACCTGACAGCATAGTGAGTATGCCTGATGCCGCAAAGCGGTGTGCATTGATAACATGCGTATATCCCGTGCGCCTTATTGTGCCTGCCAGTCGCATCAGGTTACGTTGTTTATGTTGTTTTTTATCCCACACCAGCACACTGGTAAGGTAGGGGTGCGCCTGAAGCAACCCCTCATTTCCTTTTCTAAGAAGGAAATCTATACGGGCATCGGGATAGTGTGTGTGCAGCTTTTCTATAAGCGCTGTAGCCAGTACCACATCGCCTGTAAATGCTGTCTGAATCACCAGAAAACGAAACATACAGTGCAAAGGTACGATGGCATTGTTTTAGATGTTTTAACAATAAAAACAGCGATTTTCAGATTTTTGCCGTTAAATTTGTTTTTTACGAACAAATAAAAAATTTCTTATAACATGAGGAAGATACTCCTATCAGCTGGTTTTCTGATGATGTCATGTGGCATCATGTTTGCTCAGGATAAAAAAAGTAAACGGGCAAAAAAGAAAGATAATGCGAAAACAGAGGTTGCAGCACCTGCTGCTCCCGCTGCACCAGCCGCTCCTGCGGCACCGGCAGCAACTCTGCCTGCTGAGTCACTTGAGTTTAAAGATATGGTACATGATTTTGGTACTATTCCTGAAGGACCTGATGCAAACTTTGTTTTTACATTTGTTAACAAGGGTAAAGAGCCGATTATCATCCAGAAGGCTCAGCCATCATGCGGCTGCACGGTTCCATCTTTCTCCAGTGAGCCTGTACCTCCGGGAGCTTCCGGTAAGATAGATGTGTCGTATCATACAAAGGGTCGCCCCAATGCTTTTACAAAATCTATTACAGTGGTATCTAATGCCGGTACCAAGGTGTTGACCATTAAAGGTACTGTAGAGAAGGCTCCTGTTAGCTCAGTACCTGAGAATAATTCTATGATGAAGACTAACTAATCCGATTTTATACAGATTTACTACATAACAATAAGGCCAGAAAAATGAAAAAGGTATTTGTAACACTTCTCTGCCTGTCTGTATCTGCAGTAGTTGCTACTGCTCAGGATAACAAGACAGCAGCTCCGGCTCCTGCTTCCAGTGTACAGCAGGCTCCTCCTCCCGCCAAGGAAAAAAAGAAAAAAACCAAAGTGGGAAAATTCAAATTCGAAGAAGAAACTCATGACTTCGGTGAAGTACCTGAAGGACCATTAGCTGAGTATGACTTCGTATTTAAGAATGTAGGTAAAGAGCCTATCATTATACAGGAAGCGCATGGTTCATGCGGTTGCACGGTGCCTAAATGGTCTTCAGAGCCTATATTGCCAGGCAAAAAAGGTAAAATACATGTAGCATACAGTTCACAGGGTCGTCCCGGTCCTATCAACAAAGATGTGACCATCAACTCTAATGCAGAGCAGAGTCCAATGGTACTGCATATACGCGGTAATGTGAAGCCTAAGCCGGCTGAACCTGCTGCACCTGCACAGAACAAATAATTGATACTTATTTTCAAAAGTTAAGAATTTTACAAATAGTTGGCCCCGGCCAACTATTTGTAAAATAGGGTGGTTTATAATAGCAAACGAAGAGAAAATATGAAAAAACTACTGATTCCTGTACTGTGTGTTATGCTTTCAGGCACTTTTGTACACAGTACCTATGCACAGAATACTGCTACATCAGCAGAGCAGAAGCAGGGACCACGATTCAATTTTGAAGGTGGCGATACCCATGATTTTGGGGTAGTGAAAAGAGGTCCTGTAGCTATGCACAAATTTGAGTTTACTAATGTGGGCACAGAGCCAATTATTGTAATGAATGTAACCCCATCATGCGGGTGTACGAATGTGGAGTGGAGTAAGAATCCTGTTTTGCCTGGTGAGAAAGGATTTATTCAGCTGGGCCTTAAGACAGAAGAGCAGCATGGTGTGTTTCACAAGGAAGTTTACATACAGTCCAATGCTATTACACCTCATGGCGAGAAGCGTTATACCTTGTACATTAAAGGTAATGCAAAGGATGAGGTAACGGAGGCAGATATGAAGAAGCAGGATGCTCCGGCTAAAAAGAGTAAAAAGAAGAGTAAATAATACTGCTTGATTATTTCTGTGCAAAATGATGCACTTTTTCAAATGAGGCAACTGATAACGGTTGCCTCATTTTTTATGTTACAGTATCAAATTCACTGCTGTTGTTTACATGCATCTTGTTTGTACCAATATAAAAAACGGCTTATCAATGAGATAAGCCGTTTTTTATAAAGTGACATTCAGATATTAGTCGTCGCTCTTGTGGCATTTTACTACATGCAGATGACCGCGACCGCAGCAATCTTCATAATAACGTGCACGTGAATATGTGTGCTTACATTCAGATTTGCAGCAGTCTTTCTTTGCTTCAGAACCGCAGCATGCAGATTTGTGACGTGCATAGCAGCCATCAGGGCCATAGATGTAGCCGTTATGTCCCCACCATCCGTAGTGGTGGCCACGGCTATCGCAGCAACTGTTGCCTTTGCAGCCGTCGTGTGCACTTGCATTCATTGTGGTAAATACTGATAAGAAAGCTATCAGCAGCATAACGATCCTGAGTTTCATACTGTCTAAATTTGGATTAAGTAAATAATTGTTTAGTGTTTGATGCTTGATTTTTACAAGATAAAAGTACCTCAAATAAAATAGAATTCAAAGCTGCCAGCCGAAAAAATATTCATTACCGTTAGCAAGCAGATATTATTTGCATATGATATTGCTTATGGTACACACATATGTATGAAATCTGGTCACATAATGTTTTTTAGAGAATACCTAGGGAATTGCTGTTAGTTTTCGTCTTATAAGATGATACTGGCCAAAAAAAACTAACCAAAAGCAATTTTTGTCTGTCTTTTAAAAAAGTGTTGCTATATTATTGTATATAAGACAATCGTTGCTCCTGTTTGCTGTAGAAAATTACCCGAACTATTCATTCTTTATTAAAATATTACCCATGCGTCAGATTCTCTTATTTGTACTTCTTGTTTGCAGTGGACATGTTTTTGCACAGAAAATGCCTTGCGCTTCCGATGAAATGACAGCTTTAATGAGCCGGAAATACCCTCCGGGCATGTATGTAAAGCCGATGTCTGTAGCGGCAAAAACTACCTCATCGGTAGATACTGCCTGGTATGATGTGCCTGTAGTAGTACATATTATTCATGATTATGGTAGTGAATATCTCAGTGATGATACTATAAGAAAGTCATTTGCAAACTGGGCCACCATTATGCTGGGTGCCAATGCCGATACCGCAGATGTTATTGACCCGTTCAAACCTTATGTGGGTAACTCCCGTATAAGACTGCATCTGGCTACAAAAGACCCGGCAGGTAACCCTACAACCGGTATTACCCGCCACCAGTCATATCTTACTACGCTGGGTGATGAGCAGGCAAAATTTGGTCAGTGGCCTACCGATAAGTATATAAACATATGGTTTGTTGACTTGTCGGCCTGGGCTACGGCTTATGCTTATAATCCATATGGTGCTGCCTCATTTCCGTGGTACGATGGGGTACTGTCAATAGCAGCAGCTGTAGATACTGTGAAGATTATTCCGCATGAGCTGGGACATTATTTTTCATTGGCGCATGTATGGGGGGCAGTGCCCATTGGTACTACCTGCAGCGCATCTGATACGGTGGATGATACACCACCTACTATGGGCCATGCTACTACATATTGTGTTCCGTCAGCTTTATACGATACAGCCTGTGCTACAGGGTATATGGTACATTATACCGACATGATGGGTATGGACTCAGTGGTAGATTACCCTGATACGGTTAATGCGCAGAACATAATGGATTATACCTTCTGTCCCAGAATGTTTACCAAAGGGCAGGCACACCGTATGCGTATGGGGCTTACCAGTCCTATAGCCAGCAGAAATAACCTATATACACCTGCCAATCTTGCTGCTACCGGTGCGCTGGACCCTGTGCCGGATATGGCACCCGTACCCGACTTTATTGTGGAGCAGTCTACAGGTCCCACTACACCTACCGATAAGCGCAATTATTTTCTCTCATTGGGTAACCCTAACAGCTTCAGGTTCAGAAATACCAGCTGGCGCGATACAATAGATGCCATAAACTGGCTTTTCTCTGGCGGTGCAGCAACACCGTCTTCAGCAGCGCCCGTTGTAAGCAATCAGTTTTCTGTACCGGGTTGGGTAACGGTAACACTGACGGCTACATCTAATGCAGGAACCGGTACACTGGAGCGGCAGCAGTCAGTATATGTGGCAGATACTACACCTGTGGGTGGTGTTGGCTATATGCAGTCTTTTGCCTCGGCAGCAGATATTGCCAACTGGCCTATGCTGAACTATTATAACAACTCTTTCCGCTGGGAGTTTTTTACCGGGGCCGGTAAAGATGATAATACCTGCATCCGCTTTCGCTCTTATGACCCTTCAGCATTGGCTACACCTCCGCGTATCATAGGTACGGCCACTGGCGACTATGATGATATTTTTACTCCTGCGTTCAATCTTAACGGGGTTACCGGCGACCTGTATGTCAACTTTTATACAACGGGGGCTTCTACACTGTCAGGTATATCAACTTTTGACCCGCTTACACTGGATACACTGGAGTTATATGCCAGTGTTACCGGTGGTGCATCATGGACTCGTCTTGGCCTGATGGATGGTTATGAGTTACAGAACAATGGCTTATTTGCTACTGAGTTTACACCGGGGTCATCTGCTCCTTGGTTGTCAAAGTCATTCGCAGTACCCGCAGCATTCCGTGCCCGTAACACTTATTTCCGTTTTCGGTACAGGCCCGGCAACTCCGGCAATAATGTATATCTGGACAATTTTTCTCTGTCTGGCGTACCTGCCGGCACTCAGGAAGCGTTGCTGGCTTCCCGCAACGCATTTGCTATACTGCCCAATCCTGGACAGGGAGTTTTCCGTTTTGTCTTTCATCCGGGTACGCTGGCATCTGTGCCATGCAGTATTCGCGATGTAGCTGGTCGTGTTGTTTACCATACGCAGCTTGTAGTTACGCCTGGTAATCTGGCACAGAAAGAAGTAGACCTGAATGCTTTGGCCGGTGGTATATACTTTGTAACGCTTAATGTGGATGGCGTACCGGTTACTGAAAAACTCGTTATAACTCAATAAAGATATTATAGTGAAAAATATAGCTGCTTTTATTGGAATAACGCTACTGAGCACGGGCATGTATGCTCAGGGATGGTCAGAAATGGGGATAGGCCTTGCCGGGCTGAATGCTAATGGTCAGATACTGTCGCTTCAGGGCGATAATACCGGAAAGCTTTATGTAGCGGGTGCCTTTGTTTTTTCGGGCGCACGTAATGTATATGCATGGGGTACTACTCACTGGGAGCAGGTTGGTGCTATGAATGCCGACCTGTGGTATGCATCTATGTGCAAAGATGCTGCCGATAATATCTATACAGGGGGTAGCTTTTCCAATACATCAGGTTACCGTTATGTAGCTAAGTGGAATGGTACTGCATGGTCTCAGCTGGGTGTAAGCGGAGGGGCATTGAACGCCAATGATATCATATGGAAAGTAGCGGCCAATGCTGCAGGCAATATTTTTGCTGCAGGCGACTTTACCAATGCCGCAGGATACACATACGTAGCAAGATGGTCGGGCGCATCCTGGACTGAGCTGGGTGCTGGTAGTGGCGCGCTCAACGGTAACAATACAATACAGGCCATTTGTGCCGATGCTGCCGGTAATGTGTATGCAGGAGGTGCTTTTACAGAGGCCGGTCAATATTATGTAGCTATGTGGAGTCCGATAACTAATGCATGGACCCGTATCAGCCCATATCTGAACGGTCCGGTTAACGCTATGTGTACTGATGCTGATGGGTATGTATATGTTGCGGGAGCATTTCAGAATTCTGCCGGATACAATTATGTGGGCAAATGGGATGGTGCATTCTGGTCTGAGTTAAGTACCGGGTTGTATCAGTCAGGAAATATCTGGACCATTGCTGCAGGTCGTAATGGTCAGTTATTTGCAGCAGGCATCTTCACTCCATATACCGGTCTGCAGCAGGTCTATTACTGGGATGGAACCACATGGGGGCAAATGGGTACAGATGCACTGCTCAATGCCAATAGTAGCATCTTTACACTATATGCCGATACGCTGAACAATCAGGTTTATGCTGCGGGCAATTTTACCAATGCTGCCGGCCGGTATTATGTAGCTAAGTGTGCTATGCCTCCAGCCCCGTCTCCGGCAGGTGTTGCACATACATCTGCTATATCTGTGCCGTCTGTTTATCCTAATCCGGCAGATGACAGACTGACAATAGATGTTGCAGCATGGCGCGTTCAGGATGCTTCTGTTACGGTGTCAGATATGGCAGGTAGGGTGTTGATTTCAGATAGCTGGTCGGGTAGTGTTTATACCATATCCACAGCCCGTTTGCCACAGGGGGTATATGTAGCGCAGATAACGTCAGGCAGCCACATCTATACTACACGTTTTGTGCGCAGGTGATACTGGTACATGTTACAGATGAGCATTGCCTGTGTATCTTAGCTGCCTTATGGCACATAAAACATGGTTTAACTGGAGTACAGGAAAAGATTCTGCAATGGCATTAAATACCTTGTTGCAGCATAGTAACTATAATGTACAGCAGTTACTTACTACGGTCAATGCTCATCACGACCGTGTAAGCATGCACGGAGTGCGGAGAGCATTGCTGCATGCTCAGTGCAAAGCCATAGGGATTCCCTGGCGCACGGTGGAGCTACCGCAACAGCCGGAGAATAATGATTATGAGCACGCCATGGCTCTTGCCGTAAATGAGTTGAAAGCCAGCGGATATACCCATTCCGGGTTTGGCGATATTTTTCTGGAAGACTTACGGGCTTACAGAGAAGCGCAGTTGAGTAAGGTGGGTATTACAGGCGTGTTTCCGCTATGGAAGAAGGATACAGGTGATCTGGCCCGCCATTTTACTGATGGTGGCTATAAAGCAGTGGTTGTATGTGTAGATGGGGCAAAGCTACCTGAGTCATTTGCAGGCAGGGAATATGATGCGGCATTTCTGGCCGATTTGCCCGATGGGGTAGACCCTTGCGGCGAGCATGGTGAGTTTCATACATTCTGCTATGATGCTCCTTTTTACAGAGAGCCTGTGTCATTCAGCAGGGGTGATGTGGTATGCCGTACTTACCATACTGCAGATGCAGAACATAAGTTCTGGTTTTGTGACCTGCTGCCATTGTAGTGTACTATATACCTGTAGTATGGTGTGGAAATATAACCACACATATGCAGCGGTTTTACAACACTATTGATGGAGCATATAATAACCATGTCCTGATTAACAAATTCTTGAAATGTCTGTAAGTTTTTGATATTCAGTTGGTTTTGTGCGTTTTTGCACACTGTTAACCCTCATGGGTACAGGCTTTGTGCCATTTTCGGTTGATACCATATTTGTTCACAGATATATTAAAACCGAAACACCATGAAACAGTTAATCATTGCCCTTGCACTGGGGCTTTTTACTGCCACGGCCGTTCAGGCACAGCATAAGACTAAGCAGATAGAGCGCTGCCACCTCTCTGCCGATAATAAATACATCACGTGTTGTAAAACCACACTTAATCCCGCATACAAGGTGGATGGTAAACCTGTGGCCGCAAAGAAGAAAGCTGTAAAACCCAGGAAGCATACACAGCACCATGCCACTACTGTAGTACATCGGAAACCCCCGGTAAAACATTATCAGGTATGTACCGATGAAGGTGGTTATTACACCTGCTGCATGTACGAAAGTACAGATGGTACCATGAAAAGCTACTGGTAACAGATAACAGTTTTAAAACCATTACTCACTTTTCAAAAAACACAGGATATGAAGACGAAACTATGGATGCTGGTATTAGCGCTTTGCGCAGCAGTGTGGGCACCTGCCCAAACCGGCAATAAGACAAAAGCCACAGCTTGTACAACAGTGACAAAAGAAGATGAAACAGGAGTAAAACTGAAGTCCTGCATGATGGTGCCACGGCAGGTATGCCGCATCACCAGCGACAGGCGGCATGTAGCATGTTACATTACCTACGATGGTGAAGATTATACCCCATATAACGGACATATTACCTACTATGGGCCTACCGGACCTATGCCAGGTGTACGTACTAAGTTTGAGACCGAGACCATAATAGTGAAGAAAGACAGACCCGCCTCTTACTGTACCCGTAATGAGGAAGAAAAAACCACAACCTGCTATTACACTCCGGCAAAGCTATGCAGAGACTCAGAGGGTTATTATTCCTATTGCCAGCTACCCAGAATAGGTCCTCCGGCATGGGATGATATGCCCGACAATAATGTTGTACACCTCACAGGTACTACACTGTACCGCTAGTCATGTGTATCAGTGGCACTTAAAATACTCAAAAGGCTCCCTGCAGCTGTTACAGGTATAAAGAGCCTTACATGCTGTAGCTCCGAATCTGCTTAGTACAACAGTGTCATCAGAGCCGCAGCGCGGACAGTGAACAATACCCTCACCAAAGGGGTGTGTATCGCAGGAGCTGTGGAGCGGAGGCGCTATGCCATAAGCCCGCAGCTTTTCGCGTGCACGGGCACTCATCCAGTCGGTAGTCCATGCAGGTGATAGTACGGTTGTTACTTTGGCAGGTGCTACATGGTGTTGCCGCAGCACTGCTTTTATTTCAGCCTCTATAAGCCCCATAGCCGGGCACCCCGTGTAAGTGGGGGTAAGTAGTATGTTATAACCTTCTTCAGTTATCTCCACATCCCGCAGCATCCCCATTTCTTCTATGCTCACTACCGGTATCTCAGGGTCGGGGATAGCTGATAGTATGCGGAAAATATCCTGTTTTGTAAATGTTCCTGTTACCATGTTGCATCGGGATATGCGCGTTGCAGATACTGCATTTCGCACAGTATATGCCCCAGGTTTTCTGTATGGCGACCGGTACGGCCACCTGTCTGCCAAGTCTTTAGCGCTGGTATTTCCAGTGTAGCACTTTTTAATACCTGTGCTACTTTTTCCATCCAGGGCTCTTTTAGTGATGTTATGTCGGGTATGATGCCATCTGCTGCCAGTTGCTGTTCTGCACTGTCTGTTTCAAACATCTCTCCTGTATATGGCCATAGCATAGTCAATGCCTGCATCGTACGTCTGTTACTTTCAGCAGTGCCGTCACCCAGGCGCTCTACCCATCCGGCAGCATGTGCAAAATGGTAGCGGGTTTCCTTTATTGCCTTGGCTGCTATTGCTGCAAGATTCTCATTCTGGCTTTTTTCCAGCGCACTGTACAGCAGCATGTCGTATGCAGATGTAAGCATGAGGCGCACCATAGTAAATGCAAAGTCCTCATCGGGCAGCTCATGTATCAGGCAGTTAAGGTATTCCTTTTCTGGCCTCCTGTATGCAAGGCTGTCCGATGTCTGCCCTTTACCTTCCAGTGTGGCCGCATATGCCAGCAGCAGGTCTGCCCGTCCGGTCATATCCAGTGCAAAGTTGGTAAGCGCTAGGTCTTCCTCCAGTATAGGCCCGTTACTGCACCATTCCGACAGTCGGTAGGACTGTATCAGAGCATTGTCGCCCAGGCGCAGGCAGTAGGTATGCAGTGGTGTCTGGTTGTTCATATCAGATTGCTTTTGCGCCCTCAGGCATAGTATAGAATGTGGGTAGTCTGTATATCTTGTCATTGGCCGGGTCAAAGAACATCTCTTTCTCATCCGGGTCAGATGCTGTAATGGCGTCTGTAGGTACTACCCATATGCTGGTGCCTTCACCGCGGCGGGTATAGGTATCTCTTGCATTCTGCAGTGCCATATTCCTGTCTGATGCATGTACGCTGCCTGCGTGTATATAGTTAGCTCCTGAGCGTGTCTGGGTAAATACTTCCCATGAGCGGAGTTGTGTATCCTGTGTCATTGCAGTCAATATTTTAGTTAAGGTCAAAAAGTTTTTGTTCCCGTTTCTTTGTCCATGCTTCCGCAGCTTCCCGCACCCACTTTCCCTCATCATGCACCCGTTTGTGATGGTTCATACGCTGAAGGTTGCAGGGGCCGTTACCGCATATCACCTCATAAAACTCTGTCCAGTTGATGGGGCCATGGTCATAATGTCCGCGCTCCTCATTCCATTTCAGCTCATTGTCTGGTATCGTAAGCCCTATTACTTCGGCCTGCTGTACGGTTTTGTCTATGAACTTCGCACGCAGCTCGTCATTAGATGCACGCTTTATCTTCCAGCGAAAGGCATCGCCTGAGTGTGGCGACTCAGAGTCATGTGGCCCAAACATCATCAACGACGGCCACCACCACCGGTTCATAGCGTCCTGTGCCATTTCCTGCTGCTCTTTTGTGCCCTTCATCATCTTTGCCATAATCTCATACCCCTGCCGCTGATGAAAGCTCTCTTCCTTGCATATACGCACCATAGCACGGCTGTATGGGCCATAAGATGTACGTTGCAGCGATACCTGATTTACGATAGCCGCTCCGTCTACCAGCCAGCCTATGGCTCCTATATCGGCCCAGGTAAGTGCGGGGTAGTTAAATATGTTGGAGTATTTAGCCTTGCCGCTGTGTAGCTGCTCTATCATTTCGGTACGTGATATGCCCAGCGTTTCGGCTGCACTATATAGATACAGGCCATGCCCCCCTTCATCCTGTATCTTGGCCAGTAATATCTGGCGCGCACGTAACGTAGGGGCGCGTGTTATCCAGTTCCCTTCGGGCTGCATGCCTATCACTTCAGAGTGGGCATGCTGTGATATTTGTCTTATAAGATGCTTCCTGTAGGCGTCAGGCATTCTGTCCTTTGGCTCTATGGCATCTCCACGTTCTATTTTTTCTTCGAAGTTTTTCAGTAACTCCGTATGAATGTCTGTTGTGGTCATCGGTTACTTTTATAATGATGAAAAATCAGAGTGTGCCACGGCGTGCCTGCTCTGCCTCTATAGACTCAAACAGTGCCTGGAAGTTTCCTTTCCCAAATGATTTTGCACCCTTGCGCTGTATGATTTCAAAGAAGAGGGTAGGGCGGTCTTCTACCGGTCTGGTAAATATCTGTAGCAGATAACCCTCCTCATCGCGGTCTACCATTATACCCAGTTCTTTCAGCTTTGCAAGGTCTTCTGCTATCTCGCCCACACGGTCAGGTACAGTGTCATAGTAGGTGCCGGGCACGTGCAGGAATTCCACACCGCGGCGGCGCATTTCTGATATCGTGAATACGATGTCATCAGTAGCTACTGCTATATGCTGGCATCCCGGCCCCTCGTAGAAGTCAAGGTATTCCTCTATCTGCGATTTCTTCAGCCCCTGTGCCGGTTCGTTTATCGGGAATTTTATGCGTCCGTTACCATTGGTCATTACCTTGCTCATAAGAGCTGTGTATTGGGTAGAAATGTCTTTGTCGTCAAATGTTACCAGATTGGCAAAGCCCATCACATCGGCATAGAACGATGACCATTTATTCATTGCCCCCAGCTCTACATTGCCCACCATATGGTCTATGTATTTAAGGCCTGTAGGTGCCGGATTGTATTCAGATGTCCATGCCTCATATCCGGGCAGGAAAATACCCTTATAGTTTTTGCGCTCTACGAATATGTGTACCGTATCGCCATAGGTATGTATACCGGCTGTCACTACTTCGCCGTTTTCATCACTACTCACCACAGGCTCAAAGTAAACTTTTGCCCCGCGCTTTACCGTCTCTTCAAATGAGCGGCGTGCATCATCTACCCACATGGCTATAACACGTACTGCATCGCCATGCCTGCGTATATGGTCTGCTATAAACCCGTCCGAGCGCAGCGGTGTAGTGAGTACCAGTCTTATTTTGCCCTGTACCAGCACATATGATGCTCTGTCTTTCACCCCTGTTTCCAGTCCTGCATATGCCAGCGACTGAAAGCCAAACGCGGTCTTGTAAAAATGTGCAGCCTGTTTGGCATTGCCTACATACAGCTCCACATAGTCTGTACCATTGATAGGAAGAAAATCCTGCGCCTGCGCAAATATCTTCTCTATACCATAGTCGTAGTTCTTAACTTCTTTAAGATCTGCAGTATTCATTGTTAGTTATGTTTAGTCAGTTAACCATGATTTGTAATAGCCATCTACCTCTATCTCCAGTGCTTCCTTAGTTATCATCATAGGTGCAAAGGGGTCTATCATTACAGCCAGTTCTTTTGTCTCTTTCTGTCCTACGCTGCGCTCTATAGCGCCCGGGTGAGGCCCATGAGGTATACCGCCGGGGTGCAGTGTCAGCTGCCCTGCCTTTATGTTGTTACGGCTCATGAAATCACCATCTACATAGTACAGTATCTCATCACTGTCTATATTGCTGTGGTGGTATGGTGCCGGTATGGCCAATGGATGATAATCGTATAAGCGGGGTACAAATGAGCATACCACAAAGCCGCTGCTTTCAAATGTCTGATGCACCGGTGGAGGCATATGTATGCGTCCCGTGATAGGCTCAAAGTTGAATATGGAGAAAGTATAAGGATAAAGGTACCCGTCCCAACCCGCTACATCAAAAGGATGATTGGCGTATACATAAGGGAATATCATGCCCTTCTTTTTGATGTATATATCAAAGTCGCCCTGCTCATCGTGTGTGTCCAGCTGCACCGGACGTTTTATATCCCGCTCACAGAACGGTGAATGTTCCAGCAGCTGGCCAAATTCGTTCCGGTAACGCTTAGGTGTGAATATCGGGTCAGATGACTCTACAATCAGCAGGCGGTTGTCTGCATCATCAAATTCTATCTGATATACAGTACCTCTTGGTATCAGTACATAGTCGCCATACTTAAATGGTAACCTGCCAAACATCGTATGAAGCGTGCCGCTGCCTTTGTGTATGAACAGCAGTTCATCTGCATCGGCATTCTTATAAAAGTATGGCGTAGATTCCTGTGGCGCTGCCAGCCCTATCTGCATGGTATTGTTTACAAACAGTATCCTGCGGCTTTTCATGTAATCCTTTTCAGGTTTTATGTCAAAACCTGAAAAACTCATGGCATTAAGACTGTTATCTATGGCTATTTCCGGTCGTGCCGACCACGGCGCTCCTTTCTGTTTTACCCGGGTAGGCGGGTGCAGATGATATACAAGAGAAGACAAACCTCCGAACCCGAGTGTTCCTACCAGTTCTTCCTGGTAGAGTTTGCCATTGGGTTGCCTGCTTACGGTGTGACGTTTTTCAGGAACAATACCCAGGGAGTGATAAAATGGCATTGACAGTTGATTTAGATAAAGGCAAACTTACCTTGTGCCAACTGTGGGTAACATGACGGGGGGCATGCCGCAGCATGATTTTCGTTAGGTGTGCTGTATTATGCCTGGTAGGTCTTCTAATGGTAGTATTGTTAGCGGGCCGAATGTGTTATGCTGTGCACATACCGTCATTATATAATTTTCGGCAATGGTATATTCTTTAAAGTGTACATCTGTGTTTTGCCCTCCTGCCCGTAAGGTAAATGTATCTCTGTCGGGTGTCAGTACAATTGCGGCGGGGTTATTTAAAAGCCCATCACCTGTCATTTTCAGATAGCTCTCTTTATGTGTCCATAGTCTGAAAAAGTATTTATTCTGATTGTATGGCGGCAGGCTGCGCAGCGCTACATATTCTTCGTGCGCCAGATGGTCCCGGTACATGTGTGGCGGTACCGCTACTACCTGCTCTATATCCACACCTACTGGCATGTCAGACAAAGCGCACACTATCCACTCGCCGGAGTGGGAGACATTAAAGTGAAGGCGCTCATGATTTTTCAGATAAGGTTTACCATTGGTATGTGTCGCAAAGTCGTCCAGAGTAATAGCATGTCCTTTGGTAATGCCTGCGTATTGTATCAAATCCCTAGTCCATTGGCTGTAGCGGGCAGACATATCAATTTTATTGTCTGTGCCTGTCACGCATTGACTGACATTTATTGCATATACATCGGTTAAGGACATCTTTTCTGTTTGTTTCTTGTTTGACGTGCAGATATTCAGGTACACATCTACAGATATATGTACCCCACAGGTGCATCTGGTCCGAAGGTGCTCTTTATCCTATCGGGGTGCGTGTCTGTGAGTACTACCTGCCCAAATCCGTCACCGCGTATTATTTTTAACAGTGCTTCCATACGGGTCTGATCCAGTTTCTCAAATATGTCGTCCAGCAGCAGTATGGGTTTATGTCCCAGTGTCTGCGTAAGCCAGGTATACTGAGCCAGTTTCAGGGCAAAGAGAAAACTCTTTTTCTGCCCTTGCGAGCCGAACTGTTTTAGTGCCATACCGTTCAGCCCCAGTTCCCAGTCATCTTTATGTATACCCTTCAGCGTGCGTTGATAGCGCAGGTCATGGTCCAGCCCATGCTGCAGCCAGTCCAGCATTGGCTTTTGCGTTAAGTCACTTATATACCGTACACTTACCGGCTCATTTCCGCCCGATAGCTGGTGATAAAAGTTGGCCAGCATAGGCAGAAAACTCTCCAGAAAAGCAGCCCGTTTTTGATATATGTATGTGCCCCCTACAGCCATACGGGCGTTATAGTATTCCAGCTCAGTAAAGTTGCCGCCCGGCTTCAGTGATTCTCCGCGTAGCCATGCATTGCGCTGCTGCAGTATGCGCTGGTAGCTTATCAGCTCCTCCAGATATTTCCTGTCTGCCTGCCCCAGTATCCCATCTATCCATTTGCGGCGTAGCTCGCTATGCTCATTAATTAGTTCTATGTCATCCGGTGCTATCATCACCGCCGACCACGTACCTATGTGGTCCGTCACTTTTTCATAGTCTATGTTATTCCGCTGTATCTCTTTTTTCCCAGCTTTCCACTTGCAGCTTACGGTATCGTCATTTTCTTTCCCTTCAAAAATGCCCGTTACCCTGAACCCATCCGTCCCCGCCATAGCAGTATTCTGCTGCATAGAGGTAAAATAGCTCTTCGTATAGCATAAATAATATATAGCATCCAGCAGATTGGTCTTGCCACTGCCGTTGCGCCCGGCAATACACATTACAGGATATGTAAATTCGTAGGTCGCAGACGGATAATTTCGGAATTGAATGAGAGATATTTTCTTAATGAAAGTCAAAGCTGGTGTCGGGGAAAGAAAAGTTTTATAAATTCGCACAAATTTAAAAAATAGTGCAGACTACTTTCGGGAAAGATACATACCTGTACTGGTATGAGATCATGTTGCTGTTGCGCCGCTTCGAAGAGAAGGCCGGCCAACTCTACGGAATGCAGAAAATCAGAGGTTTTTGCCACCTCTATATCGGACAGGAAGCTGTTGCTGCCGGTATGATGACGGCCATTCGCCCTGATGATAACCTTATTACTGCTTATCGCGATCATGGCCTGGCTATAGCCAAGGGTATGACTGCCAATGAGTGCATGGCCGAGCTTTATGGTAAGGCTACCGGCTGCACCAAAGGTAAAGGTGGCAGTATGCACTTCTTTTCCAAGGAAAAACGCTTCTTCGGAGGTCATGGTATAGTAGGTGGCCAGATAGGTCTTGGTGCTGGTATCGCATTTGCCGAGCAGTATCATGGTACCGACAGGGCCACTATATGTATGTTTGGCGATGGTGCCGCCCGTCAGGGTCTGCTGCATGAAGCCTTCAATATGGCCGTGCTGTGGCAGCTTCCTGTTGTTTTCATTTGTGAAAACAACTACTATGCCATGGGTACATCGGTAGAGCGTACTGCCAGGGTAACAGACATCTATCCTATGGCCGATGCTTATGGCATGCCTGGCGATAGCGTGGATGGTATGAGCTGTGAAGAGGTACACAAGGCTATAGATCGCGCTGTACGCCGTACCCGTGAGGGTGGTGGTCCTACCTTCCTCGAAATCAAGACGTACCGCTATCGTGGTCACTCTATGAGCGACCCTGCCAAGTATCGCTCTAAAGAAGAAGTAGAAGAGTACAAGGATAAAGACCCTATCAATCAGGTGCTGAAAACAATCAGAGAGCATGGCTATGCTACTGAAGAGCAGATAGAGCAGATTAACGAAAAGGTGAAAATGGAAGTAGAAGAATGTGTGCGGTTTGCAGAAGAAAGCCCCTGGCCCGATGATAGCGAACTATACAAGGATATTTACGCCGATGCCAATTATCCGTTCATTACCGATTAAACATTACAATTCACAACACAACTAACATAAATACTAACTATTCTCAAATTCTTTTATGGCAAATTCAGCAAGGAACGTTCCTGGTGTGGAGAAAGAAACCGAATATACCGAGATAAACCCTTTAGATAATCTTCAGGTTACCTACGAAAAAAACAAGAAGACAATAAGTACGGTTACTACACTGGTACTGGTGCTGGTAGTAGGTTATTTTGGCTACATGAAAATGTACAAGGAGCCCGGTGAAGAAAAGGCAAATGCAGCTATGTACTGGCCACAGCTTTATTTTCAGGCCGACTCTCTGAACCTTGCCCTGAATGGTGACGGTAAGAATGTAGGATTCAGCAAGATAGCGTCTAAGTATAGTGGAACATCTGCTGCCAACCTGGCTCGTTATTATGAGGGTGTTTGCTACCTGAAGATGGGTAAATTCAACGACGCCATTACCGCTCTGAAAAAATTCGATGGCAAAGGTACAGCGCTCGATCGTCAGGCAGCAGGTCTGCTGGGACTGGCATACATGGAAAACAAGAACAACAATGAGGCAATAGAAAGCTTTAAGAAAGCTACTTCCGATAAGGATGATGCGCTTGTTACCCCTACTTACCTGTATCATATGGGTATGGCTTATCAGGCTTCCGGCAAAACCAACGAAGCTAAGGATGCTTTCAAACGCATACGTGATGAGTATCCACGCAGCCAGCAGGCTCGCGAGATAGACAAAGAACTGGCAAAGCTTGGTGAGCTGAACTAAGGTCAGACTACTACCATCTTTACATCATATATCCCCTGTATCCGGCCCTCCGGTTACAGGGGATTTTCTTTGTGGTTTTAGCTGACCATTTAATATTTATACTCTTTTACTTTACCATCTTTGAAATCACGATGATTTATTAATATCAACTTTCCTTTCATATTGGGATAAAATGTTGAAATGGAAGAATCAGTTGATTTTATATAATCTGGTTGGTAATGTGTTGTTATGACAAGCTTCTTGTCGTTGTATATATAACGCCCTGTGATGGCTAACCTATTCATGTGTTTAGCTGAGATGTACCCACTGCACATCTGACTATTCTGTTCATTATAAACCACATAAAAATCAGAAACCATATTCTCGTTATAGCTGTGTTTATGCTCCCTGTAAATGTTGTAGTAGAACTGCCCAATTTTAATTTTTTCTATAAAAATTTTCTTCTGGGGTGAGAATGAACATAGAAGGTACAAGGATGTAATATATACGATGTGTTTTCTCATGCGGCAATTGGATAGTTCTATTAAAATTAAAGAAATTAAGAATCTACTTTTTATGTGAAAACAGATTTGATTCTGTTGAGAATTCGCACTTATATACTACCAGCAGAAGTAATTAAACTATTAGACCCTCAGCTTATAAGGCTGATGGTTCGAATCCCATCACCCAGCTCCATTTCACAGTCGCTGACCTTGTTGTGTATGAGGCTTGTTCTAAACACACATTTTATTTTCCTTTTAAAATACCAACACTTTTATTAACACTCCCGTCAATAAAGAGTTCCCAATGCATTTTCTTCCACACCAGACAATTTATTTACTGTATGAAAGCCGCATTATCATTTTTTACCATTATCACGATGTGTACTGCATGTAACAGAGATCCGATAAAAGGGCCTGAATACAGTTATAGATGCTCTGCCAATGTAAGTACATTTCTGTATCACCGTACTGACACCGCTTATACAGACGATCTCGTAAGAGTAGATAATCTTGGCCCTGAGAAAGCTGACAGGACATTTACCAAATATTACGCTGATTTATTCATGAGCAAGGATACGCAGGAGATACAGAAAATAATCAGAGATAAAGATGTGGAACTGAAGCTGACATATCCTTACTATTTATACAGTTATACAGAAGATACTATAGCTAAAAACACGGGCAGCTATATATGCAATCGTGTAAATTAATGGTATAGCTCCCATTGTGTAGCATACCTGCCGGTATATGTGCCTGCACACTTTATTATAGCTGTTCCTGCTTTGATTTTTAATCATTAAACCTCCTGTACAGGGAGGTTTAATCTGTTTTTAATTGTGTCACGTTTCCATCATATTCCATTGAATGATAAAGGTTTTTATACCTGAAATCGTTATCTTCACGTTTTGCTAATATCATCTTTTAACCAATTTTTCGTAATGTTCAAAAGGAGTTCTCTTCTGGTCCTGGCCATGGCATGTATGGCCGGCACCAGTATTGCTCAGTCTCAGCCATGTGCTACAGACGAGCATTATCACCAGCTGCTCACACACTACCCCCAGCTGGCTGAAATGGAAAAACAGTTTAATCAGCAGGTAACATCAGGCCTTGCTGCAAGAACTACTGCATCTGCCGATACTACCTGGTACGATGTGCCACTGGTAGTACATGTGGTGCATGATTATGGTATGGACTTCCTGGCCGATGACGCTATTTACGAAGCCGTGCAGAACTGGGCACTTGCATTTGTAAGTGCCAACCCCGATACCAATGTCGTTATCCCTGCTTTTAAACCATATATAGGAAATGCCCGCATCAGGCTGCACCTGGCTACCATTGACCCCGATGGCAACCCTACCAAAGGTGTGGTGCGTCATCATTCCTATCTTACCAGTCCTGGCAGCGACCAGTCTAAGTTTTCTCCATGGCCCAACAATAAGTATATGAACATATGGTTCACAAATACGCTGGGTAACTCCGGAGCCGCGGCATATGCTTATTATCCTGCCAGCGGTGCCATGATGCCGCACTATGATGGTGTAATAAGTCTGGCCAGCTATCTGAATACTTCCAAGACTATACCTCACGAGCTGGGGCATTGCCTCAATCTGCAGCACGTATGGGGCAATAATAATAATGCAGCAGTAGCCTGTGGTGATGACCAGGTAGATGATACCCCACCTACAAAAGGCCATACTCCTGGCTGTATTTCCAGCGTTATCTATGATACTACCTGTGCTACCGGCTATGCTAAGATGTACGTATCGTCATCAGGTCTTCTTGACTCTCTTGTAGACTATCCTGATACTACCAATTCGCAGAATATCATGGACTACTCTTATTGCTCTAACATGTTCTCAAAAGGACAGTGTGAGCGTATGAGAGATGCACTTACATCGTCAGTTGCAGGACGTAATAACCTCATTACCCCTGCCAACCTCGCAGCTACAGGAGCCCTTGCCCCTATGCCTGACCTGCCGCCTGTTGCAGAGTTTTCTATCAATAAGGGTGTAGGTGGTGGAAGTGTTACCGATGCACGCTCTCTGTTCCTTACATACACTAATGCTGCACAGTTCTCGTTCAATAACAGATCATGGAACGACACTGTAGCATCAGTACAGTGGGAGTTTTCTAATGGTGCCAGCACGCCGGTATCTACTTCTATGACCAATGTTTTGAATCGCTTCTCTGTACCAGGCTGGGTTACTGTATCACTTACAGCTACTTCCAATGCCGGTACTAATACACTGGTGAAGACAAATGCGGTTTATGCGGCAGACACTACGCCTGTGGGCTCTATAGGTTATGCTCAGTCATTTACATCGGCTGGCGATGTTTCCAACTGGCCTATGATTAACTATTACGACAACCAGTTTAAATGGGAGTTTTATAACGGTGCCGGTAAGGATGATAATTCCTGTGTTCGTTTCCGCTCTTACGATACTTCTAACAGGCGCACAGGTACTGCTACCGGCGACTATGACGATTTTGTAACTCCTGCATTCAACCTTGAAGGTCTTGGCGGTGATGTTTATTTCAACTTCTTCAGTGCAGGTGCATCTACTTCTATCAGCGGCTGGGGCTCGCGTACATATGACTCACTGCAGATTGATGTAAGTATTACAGGTGGTACCCGCTGGACGAAGCTTGCCGCTTTCCGTACTTCTGACCTTGCCAATAATGGTAGTAAGTCATCTGAATTTGTTCCGGGCTCTTCTGCTACGTGGGTGCCGCGTTCGGTTGCTGTTTCTTCTACATACCGCAATCGTCAGACATTTTTCCGTTTCCGTATGAGGCCGGGTAACATTGGTAACAACGTCTATATAGATAATGTTGGTATCGGTATATTCCCTGCGGCAGTTAATGAGATGGCATCTGTTGAAGGTAACGACCTCATTATTTATCCTAATCCATCGGCTAATGGCTGTAACCTCGTGTTCAAAGCAGGAAATGAGGCAAAGGCACAGTATGTGGTACGTGATGTAGCCGGAAAAGTAATATACCAGCAGGCAGTATCTGCTACGCCTAATGCAATGAATACAGAGTTTATCTCACGCGATAGGGTAGGTATCCCCGGTATGTATTTTGTAACGCTTACATCTGGCAATGCTACTACTACCCGTAAGATGATAGTACAGTAATAGTTTTGATTTTTTAACTGGTACTCAATATTTGGGTGCAGGGTGAGAAAAAGAGGTAATTCCTGTTTTTTTTCATACTGCACCCAAGTTCTTTTATACGGTTTACGTCTTTCTATATAAGACAGGCACTGATTCCCTGACCTGCGCATTGCAATATGCGCAGCAGATAATTCTATGTCACATCATTTTTAGTCAAACCCATAAAAGAACTCGGATGAAAAAAAACTATCTCTATCTCGCCGTTGTGGCATCTCTTCTCGGCGGTAGTGCTTACGCACAGCATTATCCCTGTGCTGCTGATGAAATGTATCAGCGATATAAAGCACAAAACCCTGCCATAGCAGAATACGAACGGCAGATGAATGAGCAGATACAGGCATATATGGCAGCTCAGGCATCGTCTCTACCAGTTGCCATGAAAACAACTGCTGTACATAACGATACCGATTATTATGACATACCGGTAGTGGTACATGTTATTCACAATTATGGTGCAGAATATGTAAAAGATAGCAACATCTATGTGATGATTGCCAATCTGAACGACTTCTACAGTATGCAGAATGACCTTTCCGGTATTATAGCGCCATTCCGCCCTTATATAGGTAATGCAAAAATCCGCTTTCACCTTGCTACTATAGACCCTCAAGGCAGGCCTACTACCGGTATCACACGCAGGCTGTCCTACCTTACCGCAGGTGGCGATGATCAGGCTAAGATGGACCTATGGTCCCCACGCAGTTATTTCAACATCTGGCTGGAGAATCGTATAGGTATGTCGCCAGCAGCAGGTACTACACTTGCATATTCTACATTCCCTGCCTCTGCCGAGGCAAACCCATACACGGATGGCGTAATTACCGGATACTCCTATATCAATGACCGTAATACTATGGAGCATGAGGTAGGCCACTACTTTAATCTGTTGCACCCATGGTCTACAAATAGTGCAGGTCCGGCATCAGGTATTTGTGGTGATGATGGGGTAGATGATACGCCTCCTACCGATGGGCACTTCAGTACCTGTGATCTGTATGATACCTTATGTGCTGCCAGCTATTACAAAATATACACCAGTACATCAGGTGTAGCAGACTCTTTTGTTAACTATCCTGATACTACCAACACTCAAAATGTGATGGACTATTCTTCATGCGCTCATCATATGCTTACTATCGGTCAGGTATGGCGTATGCGTGCAGCTTTGAATAGCAATATAGGTGGCCGCGATAACTTATGGGATAGCTCAAACCTTGCCGCTACAGGTGCACTTGCACCCACGCCCGACTTACCTCCGGTTACAGAGTTTGTAACACGTGCCTCGGTTACGTCATCGGTTATCACCCAGTTTACTTTCCCCGATGTGAATCTGTTCTTTACCAATAAAAGCTGGCGAGATACAATAACAGCTACATCATGGTCATTCAGCAACAACGCTGTTAGCCCAACCCTGAATCACACAGGCTATTCTGCTATCAATAGCGCATTCCCTAACAGGTTTGCTGAGCCGGGTTGGGTAGATATTACACTCAGTGCTACCGGCAATAACTCAGGTACTACCACAACTACTTACCCCAAAGCTGTATTTGTAGCTGATCGCGAAGGTGTTGATCCCCGTACAGGATACATAGAGGAGTTTGCAGAAGGAGGTAGCAGAGATAAATGGCCATTCTTCAACTATTACAATAACAGCTTCAGATGGAAGCTGGCTAATACCGGCCTTTATGACAATGCTTCCATGATGTATGATGGATTTGATACGCGTACTGGCATTGACCTCTTAAAGGGTACTCCTGGGGGTGACTTTGATGACCTTTACAGCATTCCATTCAACCTCAGTGGATTTGAGTCCGGTGATTGCTTCCTGTATTTCAATTACTCCGGCGCATCACGCAGCTCCATTACTACCAACATTAATGACTCACTTATCATAGAATACTCTACCGATAAGAAGCATTCATGGACAAAGCTCGAAGTAATGACAAAGAACAACCTGTGCAATAAAGGGGTAGTAAACGTAGCATATACACCTGCTGTTATGTCAGACTGGGCACAGAAAGCTATTAATATCCCGGTTGCTGCACGTACTTCATATGTGGTGTTCCGGTTCCGTTATAAGCCCGGTACTGGCTACAATACGCTTCAGGGTACCGGTAATAACTTCTATCTGGACAGGGTAGGTATTTCTGCATGGGGTGTCAATGTATCTGATGTGGGTATGGCCGCTAATGATGTACGCATTGTGCCTAATCCTACACACGGTGATGCGTGGGTGGTAATAAAAGATGCAGCTGCTACACATGCCGATGTGTATGTAACTGATGTTACCGGCAAGATGGTTTATACTACCGATGTTACCCTCAGCAGTGGCACTGCAAAAGTGACAATCCCTGCCGATGCTATCCGCACATCAGGCGTGTACTTTGTACAAACGGTTACAGGCTCTCAGAAAAACACAAAGAAGCTGGTTGTATATTGATTGTTTCGTAAGTTGAGTAGAGTAGGGAAGTTGCCGTTTTGTGCGGCAGCTTCCATTTTTTATAAAGGCTCCTTCTTCTCTCCCCGGTGTCCTGCAATGAAAAAAGCGTGTAGTGGAATTGACCATTACACGCTTTTTGCTTTGCTGCAGTTTTCTCTTTCAGTATATACTTACTGTACTATCAGTTTCTGTATTTCATTATTGTCGGGTGCTGTTATGTGCAGTATATACATCCCCCGTGGCCAGTTATTTACATCAAGATGCAGTACAGGGCTATTATGGCTGTTTACGTCTTCGTAAAACAGTTGTCCTTTTATATCATAGATACGAAGGGAGGTTTCATTACGTACATCATTGAATGAAATATTTACTGCACCTTTTGCAGGGTTCGGCGATACCTGTACTCCCTTGGATGTTTGTGCTATGCTGCCTGTGCCAGTGGTACAGGTGCCGGTACCCCATATACAGTCGGCAAACTCTGGCCGGTCTATAAATGGATTCCTGTTATTCTGTATGGCATAGATAGCATTGTTGCGGTTTATCTCTTTCTGGCTTACCGGGTCCAGGTGGTGCCACTCCAGCAGCATCTGTGCCGCCCATGGTTTCAGTGCCACCAGTGTTGCCATCTCCCATGAGTTAAACATAGCACTGTCATTCCGGTAGCAGGTAGAGATATAGAAGTAGGTGCGGGCTATATCACCTTTAAAGGAGTCGATAGGCTCAAAGCAGGTACCAGATGGTGCACCCGGATATGTATTATTTCCCAGCTTGCTCCCATTGGTAAAAGTATGCGTGGCAGTACCCACCTTGCCATATGGGTTATTGTCGCGCTGGGCATTCACATAGGCATCCGTAGGGTACACATGAAACAGGTCTGTTTTCAAAGGCGTATCTGTAATAAATGTCCACATGCTTTGTGGCCATGTATGCTCCCTGTTATAGCAGTCATCCTCACCCGTAGGCGATGAGCTGCCGCATTGGTCCGTCATATAGGTATACTCATATGCAGGTGTCCCTCCCGGTATGTCTGAGTATATATCCCATATTTTACCACTTGCTTTTTTGTCGGTGGTATTATAGGCATTCCATACTCCGGGGGTATAGGATACACTGGTATGTGGCCTTATGATGCTGCTTAGCGCTGCACGTAGGGTCTGGCCTGCCAGTCCCTCGGCCGGGTCATAGTATCCTGCAGGTGGTTGTGCCATAGCTGTCATTGGTAGCATGGCAGCTGCAATAATGGTCAGGATTTTGTTCATGTCAGTTTGGTTGTGCTTATTGTTATTTACTTATCAGATATACAAGTACAGGAAAGTGGTCACTGTAGCCATTATCCCATACATGTGCAATGGTGAAGGAGCGGTGTGGTAGTCCTTTACTTTTTCCCAGCTTGTTTATAAGGAAGTCTTTATTAAATATGCGGGCATCGTAGTATTTCCATTTATCATTCTCATTGCTTACCAGTGCTTCCGATAGCATTATCTGGTCCAGCATATGCCAGTCTCCCTGGTAGTTTTCAGTACCCATACCCTTTTTATGCATACTCATCCAGGGGTTGTATATAGCTCCTTTTTTCAGTTTGTCTTTTTGGGGCTGTGCCTCCAGTATTTTACGCACTGCATAGCAGTCCGGGTTGTCATTCAGGTCGCCCATCAGCAGTATCTTAGGTGCTGTAGTTGCTGCATTCAGGGAGTCGGTAAGTGTTTTACATACCTGTGCCGCCAGTCTTCGCCCCTGCTCCGATGTGCTACCCCCGCTCTTTGATGGCCAGTGGTTCACAAGTATGTGTATGGTGTCACCGCTCAGTAGGCCTGTTACATATAAAATGTCCCTTGTAGGCCTGAATTGTCCTATCGATTCCAGGGGCACCTTTAGTGGCCTGGCCTGCAGCAGGGTAAAGTATTTTGGGTTGTACAGAAGGGCAGTACTTATTCCCCTTTCATCCGATGTAGGAAACCAGACATGTTTATAATGCCGCCTGGCTATTTCAGGCTGTGCGCACAGGTCTGTAAGTACTTTATCGTTCTCTATCTCCACCAGACCCAGCACAGCTGGCCCGTCAGGAGTCACATCACTACCCATTTCAGCTATAACAGTAGCTATATTGTGCAGTTTCTGCCGATATATTTCCGGGGTATAGCTGAATGCGCCATCCGGTGTGAAGTCCTCATCTTTTTTATCAGGGTCATCCTCTGTGTCAAACAGGTTCTCGCAGTTATAGCTGCCTATTGCCAGTACTTTATACTGTGTTTTTTGCGCCCATACAGGCACGCATACCAGTATTGACAATAATGCAAGAAGGTTTTTTCTCAATGTTCCGGAAATTTTTCGCAAAGGAATTAAATATATTCCATACCAGCGCTGTTGCATAGTTATTTTACATTTCCTGTGCATTCAGGCAACGTTTAAAAAATATTATATTATTGCAAAACCCTTACTACCTTTGCCCTCCGAATTTTTCGAACCTATGATTTGTTTTTATAAATTAAAGCACGTTCTTGGCACTTTTGTGTTGGGAGTTGCTTCATTAACACCTGTCCTGGCACAGAGCGGAGGAAAGGGTACCGTGAGGGGCAAAGTGCAGAACGGTATTACAAATGCGCCTGTAGGTGATGTACGCGTTCAGTTGCTGGATGGTAGTGTTTTTTCTGTTTCCGGTACAGATGGTACATTCATACTTTCCGGCATTGGTATAGGCGCTCAGAAAATAGTTGTGTCAGGATTTGATATCCTTAACGATACTGTATCACTGGATGTATCAGCTGCTATGACAGATATGCTTGTCATCAGAGTAATGCCGGCCGATACATCGGCAATACAGGGTGCCGACCTCCCCACCATTGCGATAGAAGAAAATGCCGGTCAGGACGAGGATAACTCATCAGCAGCTTCAGGCAGTTCCGCCGGTTTCTATGTGGCCAATCAGGACCCTTTTCTTAATGCAGCTGCATTCACTTTTGGTCCATACCGCTTCCGTCCCCGTGGTTATGACAATACCGATGTTCAGGTAAATGGCGTGCCGCTTCAGGATCTGGAGACAGGCTTTGCGCCCATTTCACTTATTGGTGGTCTTAATGATGTATTCCGCGACCGTAATATCATTTATGGTTTGCGACCATCAGAGTTTTCTTTTGGTTCCACAAGAGGCTCTACGTATATCAGCGCTACTGCTGCCGATCAGCGTAAAGGGGCCAGCATATCATATTATGCTGCCAATCGCACTTATCGCAACAGGGTAATGGCTACCTACAACAGTGGTGTCAATGCAAAAGGGTGGGCATACTCTGTTTCCGGTTCCCGCCGCTGGGCAAATGAAGGTTATGTACCCGGTTCGTTTTATGATGCCTATTCCATTTATGGCGCCGTAAGTAAAGTGGTGAAAAACGGGCAGTTCAATCTTACAGCTTTTGCTGCACCTACTAAGCGCACACGTGTATCTGCTGAAATAGACCAGACATTTGATATTACTGATGACAACTACTTTAATGGAGGATGGGGTTATCAGCAGGGTAAGAAAAGAAACGCACTTGTAAACAATTCCTTCCAGCCGGTAGTTATTGCCAATTATACATATAAACCTTCTAATCGTACCCGGTGGAATACGGCTTTAGGTTATGAGTTTGGTAAATATCGCCGTTCAAATCTTGAGTTTTACAACGGTTACAGTGCCAATCCTACTTACTATCGCAATCTTCCATATTACTACCTGTATGGTGTGCAGAACCCTAACCCACAGGCGGCTTCCGCACTTGAAGCTCAGTACAGAGCTAACCCAGGCTTACTGCAGATACAGTGGGACGACCTCTATAATGATAACTACAGCAACATACAGACTGTTAATGATGTAAATGGCATTACCGGAAACAATGTTACAGGTGCCCGCTCGGTAATAGTACTGCGTGATGAGGTAGATGATATCAGAAAGTGGAGCTTCAATACAAACTTTACACATGTACTTTCAGATAAGCTGACGCTGAATGGCGGTCTGCAGTCTATCTATCAGCAGGATCAGTATTATAAAGAACTGACAGATTTACTGGGTGGCGATTTCTTTCTCAACTTTAACCAGTTTGCAGCCCAGGCCAATATAGGTAATCCCACTTATGTACAGAACGACCTTAACAATCCTAACAGAATAATTAAGGAAGGCGATAAGTATGGTTATGACTACTATCTGCGTGCCATGCAAACTTCAGCATGGGGGCAGGTGTCATATAGCTATACACACTTTGATGTATTTGCCGGCGTAGAAGGTGGCTTTAACTCCTTCACCCGTGAGGGGCTGATGCGCAATGGTCTGTTCCCTGACAATTCGTATGGGAAAAGTGATGCACAGCGCTTCTCCACGGTAAAGGTAAAGGGTGGCGTAACATATAGAATAGATGCACGTAATGCCTTGTTTATCAATGGTGCATACTTTACGTCTGCTCCCAGTATCAATAATACTTACATCTCTGCCCGCACACGCGATTTTGTGATTAATAATGCCAAAACATACCTCACACAGTCAGTAGAGGCAGGGTATAATCTTCGTACATCCGGCTTCAATATGCGTGTAGTTGGTTATGTTACCGATGTTACAGGCAATACACTTGTTAAGCGGTTCTTTAATGACGACCCCGATATACAGTCGTTTGTAAACTATGTAATGCAGAATGTCAATACCCGCTCACTGGGTACAGAGTTTTCAGCTACGGTAAAGATTGTAAATAACCTTTCTGCTGTGGCCGTTGCCGCAGTAGGGCAGTCTTTTTACAGTAATCGCCCTGATGTTTCTATCTACCAGGATAATATACCTAGTATGGTGCCTACCACACGTGAGGTGTATATTAAAAACTACTATCTGGGAGTTGGCCCCCAGTCTGTCTATACCCTGGGTTTACGTTACGATCCCCGCAACTGGCACACCCGGCTCAACTTCAACTACATGGACCGTAACTATGTAGAAGTAAATCCCGACAGGCGCACACAGCTGGCTGCAGACATGGTAGACCCTACCAGTCAGAAGTGGCGCGACATATATGCACAGGAAAAACTGCCTTCTGCATTTACCGTTGATATAAGTGTAGGTAAGTCATTTAGTGTCAACAGATATTATAAGTCATTGTCTCGTCGTACCACGCTTAATTTCAATGCAGGTATTTACAATCTGCTGAACAATCAGGATATAAAACTCTTTGGTTATGAGCAGCTTCGTTACGATTTTAGAAATCAGAGTCCATATAAATTCCCTAACAGATATACATATGCATACGGACGCAACTTTTATGTTTCCGTAGCGCTAAGGTTTTAATCAATAAATATTTTTTTTACATGAAATTCATACGTTTCTCAACCATTCTGCTTGCCTGCAGCCTTATTATTCATTCATGTGTGAAGCAGGATTACGACACACCTCCCGATACTTCGCAGTACGATCCGGGGCTCACAGTACATACCACACTTCGTTATCTATCTGATATGGTACAGGACATGCCTGCAAATGCATGGCGCCGTATGGGCGATACCACAATCTATGGTGTTGTTATAGCCAATGACCAGTCAGGCAACTTTTATAAGCAGATAGTTATCCAGGATACATCTATAGGGGGCATCGTTGTATATATAGACCGTACAGGTCTGTATGCCGATTATCCTGTCGGTCGTAAGGTATATATAAAGCTGGATAGTCTTTGTGTGGTTAACTACAGGGGCCTTCCTGAAATTGTTTATAATGTAGATTCTTCAGGTAATACCGCAGGTATACCTTCAGGTCTTATAAACAACTATATCGTTAAGGCAAACTATCCTACGCCTGTCGATACGAATGTCGTATCTATTGTTGACCTTGCATCCAGCCCTGCCCGTTATGTATCTACCCTGGTAAGGATAGATAACGTACAGTTTAATACTGCATCAGCAGGCCAGCCATATGCATTACCATCATCTATGTCATCAGGTACCTCCCGTATGGTAGAAGATTGTTCGCATACCGCCAACGTTACAATGTATAACAGTGCTTATGCCTCATTTCAGCCATACATTACACCCACCGGAAATGGAACGCTGAACTGTGTGGTATCGCGTTATTATCAGACGGTACAGCTACTCATTCGCGATACGCTCGACGTGCATTTTACAAAAACAAGATGTCCTTAATTTTAAATTTCAGTTAACTCCCATACCTTTGTAAATCTTTTCAAACAACGATGAATATGAAAAAAAGTCTATTAATGTTATGTACCGTAGTAGCTTCATTTGCTGCTACAGCCCAGGTCACACTTGGAAGTTCTCCTTACACTCAGAATTTTAACAGCTTAAGCTCTGGTGTTCCTTCAGGATGGCGCGTTTACAATAGCTCAGGAGCCAACACTCTGGGTACGCTCAGCTCTCTGAATCCTTCAGCTACTACAGGCATTTTTAATGATACTGCCTGCGGCGCAACTAACGTTACAAGCGGTGGTTTTAAAAACTACGCCTCTGCCAATATTATGACAGAAGGTTCTGCATGTACAGCACAGCAGGCAGCTGCTGACCGTGCCATAGGTATCCGTCAGGTAGCAAAAACAAATGCTACAAACCCTAATACAGACTCGGGTGCAGCTTTCGTTCTTGTACTGGCAAATACTACCGGACTCACTAATTTCAATCTTTCTTTCAAACTTCAGTCTCTTGATACTTCCAGCCCACGTACCACTACATGGATGGTAGATTACACAACTGATATTTCAGCTACGCCTCCTACTTTCACTCCGGTTACTACATCACCTGCTGTTCTTACTACTGGTGGTCATGCTTTCAGCAATACTACAGTTACCGTAAACTTTGGTTCAGCTCTGGACAATAAGTCAGGAAACGTTTACATCCGTATCGTTACACTTGAGCCTTCTACCGGTTCCGGTAACAGGGCATCTACTGCTATTGACGATGTATCACTCAGCTTCACAGGTGGCACTTCAGGTGTAAATGATGTTACTGCCAATGGTACTGTTGGTTTCTCCGTTGTGGGTATGGCTACTACATCCGGCGTTAACTTTAGCGCTACTACTGCCGTTGCCGGTACTTACAATGTTGATATGTTTGACATGACAGGCCGTAAGGTTTACACTACAGCTGTAAATCTGAATGCTGGTACACAGACTATCAGCGCTGGTAGCAACCTCACTCCTGGTATGTATATAGCACGCCTCAGCAATGGCGCAGCTACTGCTACCGCTAAGGTGATGGTTAACTAATTTGTTGCCTTGTAATCAGTATAAATGCTCAGAGCCGCATGTTCATTCATGTGGCTCTGTTTTTTTATGCTCAGGTCAGAGATTTATCTGGTATGGGTAGCTGGCATACCATTTCATTAAATGATAAGTTGCCAGGTTACTATCCGGGATGAGCAGCTATCTTTACACCCAGTATCCAATCCTGTACACCATTGCACACACTTAGTCAGCTACAGAGTGGCACACTGAAAGGTATTACATCCCTGAAGTTGTCAGAAGGACTTACAGAATTTCCCCGTGAAATACTGGATCTTGCCGATACGCTGGAGATGCTGGACCTCTCTGGCAATCAGCTTACCTCATTACCTCCTGACTTTGGCAGGCTGCATAAACTGCGTATTCTGTTTTGCTCTCACAACCCGTTTACAGAATTACCTGCTGTTTTAGGGCAGTGTCCGGCATTGGAAATGATAGGCTTCAAGGCATGTCATATTGAGCATGTTCCGGCAGCTGCATTTGGTCCCAGCCTGCGCTGGCTCACCCTTACTGATAATCGTATTACCCGGTTACCGGCCGCAATAGGTCTATGCTCCAGGCTGGAAAAGCTGCTGCTGGCAGGCAACCAGCTCACAGAGTTGCCTCCGGAACTGGAAAAATGCACCCATTTATCACTACTGCGTATTGCTGCCAACAGGTTGCCGTCACTGCCATTATGGTTGCTGTCTATGCCCCGTATGGCATGGCTGGCATTTTCCGGCAATGAATTTCACTCCTCATCTCACCTGCATACATTACCATCCGTTCCCTGGTCGTCCGTTACAATGCATGAGGTTTTAGGACAGGGGGCATCGGGTATCATACACAGAGCTACAATTGCTCACGGGGCGGGAGAGAGGGACGTAGCCATAAAGCTTTTCAAAGGGGCTGTTACCAGTGATGGCTTACCCGGCGATGAGCTTAATGCATATATTGCAGCAGGTTCACACCCTGCTCTTATCGGGCTTATGGGCAGTATTGGGGAGCATCCTGATGGGCGTAATGGCCTTGTGATGGAGTTAATTCCTGCCCGGTGCCGTAATCTTGGCCTGCCACCTGATTTTAATACCTGCACACGCGACACTTTTCCTTCTGGCGCCTCTGTTTCATGGCCGCAGTTGCTGAATATTGCTGTATCTGTTTCTTCTGTTGCTGCTCAGCTGCATAGCAGAGGTATTATGCATGGCGACTTATATGCACATAACATCCTTGCCGATGATGAAGGCAAGGCATTACTTACAGACTTTGGTGCAGCCTCATTTTACGACCGTACTCATACGGTTACTGCCGCTGCCATAGAAAGGCTAGAGGTGGCTGCCTTCGGCTATTTGCTGAGCGATATGCTCGGTATTTGTAATAATGGTGAGGCTCACCATATAGCCACAATACAGAAGTTGTGTGCTGACTGTCTCGTGCCTCAGGTGTCGCTACGCCCTTCTTTTCAGGAGTTGACAGAGCAGTTATCTGCACTTATGTCACATTGTGTATTGTAGCATATTTTACAGTATGCGCTTTATTCCCGACCTTTGTAGAGTAAACAATACTATGAATCCTATGATCTTTTTCTTTTCAGACGCCATGCGTCACTTTTTTTCAGTTTTTATCGGCCCATAGATATATATAAAATTTTCCGCGAGCAATTTTTGGTAACTTTTTGATACCTTTTTGTCTTCTTTTTCACTACCGGTATTTGTATTAAGTTGTTTGTATTCAGTTTGTTATGGCGATCTGGTTGTGTTTTTTATTTACGTGAAAAAAAATATTGTGCAGGTGAGCAGTTTTATCGGGTATTCAGTGTTATACCCGTAATGTTTTGAGTTAGTGTGGTTATAGTGGTGCTCACATTCAGGACGTGGCATCCCGGTTTATTTCCTATTTTTGCATGCTTTTATGAAGGGGTCAGTCACTTTGTTGTTGCTTGGTTTTATCTTGTTCACCTTTTCAGGGTGTCATGTATATAGCTTTTCAGGTGCTACCATAGAAGGCAAGACCATCAATATCCATCAGCTGGAAAACCGCGCCCGAAATGTTGTACCCAGTCTTAGCGCTACACTTACCGATAAAGTAAGACGACGCATTCTATCACAAACCGGCCTGAAACCCGTAAATAATGATGAGGCTGATTATGATATCACAGGGCAGATAACTACATACGAGGTTACGGTAACGGCAGCACAGGGGGTACAGGTAGCAACAAAGAACAGGCTTACGATATCGGTACAGATCGATTTTAAAAACCGTCTGAATGAAAAGGCCGATTTTTCGCAGACATTTACCCGTTTTTCTGACTTTAATGCATCTCAGATGCTGCAAAGTGTAGAGTCGGCACTGATAGAAGATATAGGTAATCAGCTTGCTGATGATATTTTTAATAAAGCTTTTGTAAATTGGTAGCCTGGTATACTAATGACCAAACAAGCATCCATAGCATATATAACTGATTTACTGGAAAATCCGTCCCGTATTACTGAGGCCGACCTCAGTAGTATAGCGGGTTTCCGGCAGTCATTTCCTTACTTTGTACCCGCCCGTTATCTCGAGGCAGCTAACAAACACAGGCTGCAGCAATGGGATGCTGCTATGATGTCTGCTATAAGCCCGTTTGTGGGTAATTGGATATTGTTTTGCGAGTTTCTTAACGCTGGCACGGGGCACTTTGATCGCGCCGGTGCTGACAATGCGGCATCTGCCGTTGATGACCGGCCCATACTAAAGGCTCAGAAAGTGATTACTGTGCATCCGGCAGCAAAAGCTGAGCCGGGAGTAGAATCAAATGCAGAAAATCAAACGCCTGAGGCGGAGGCTGTAACAGAAGAGGCTGTTCACATAGCTGCACAGGCTGTGGTTATTGAGGATATTTCTGTTGAGGGTACGCTACCTGTTACGGATGATGCAGCAATTACAACAGTTACAGAGGCAGTGTCTGCAGCTACCGAAGCTGAAACTGCCAATACCTTACCAGAGGTCCCTGCTTCAACAGAGGAAGTAGTAGTGCTGCTACAAGAGCAGATAGTTGTAACAAATATACCGTCGGATGAGCCGGTGGCAACTGTCGAAGCAAATGTGATAGCAGATGCAGCAGAGCCGGAACCGAAGGAAACAGAAACAGTAGCAGCCAGGTCAGATAAGCCTGCTGATGATACTCAGGACTTATCAGCAATAGTTGATGCACTGGAGCAGCGCCATAATGACTTCTGGACATTTGGCGAAGATGATACGAATGCTGACGCGGATGCCGGTGAAATGCCGGAAACTGAAAGTATAGTTGCAATTGATGCGGATGAGCCACCTGCTGTATCTGCAGCCATAGATGCATTACCTCAGGTAGAGGAGATTGTCTCTGATGCTCCTGTAGCGGCACGTAACGAGAAGCCACTTATATATCCTGTTTATACTGAAGACTATTTCCTGCAGCAGGGAGAGAAAATCTCGGCCGAATTGCCTGAAGATATAGATAGCTTTAAAGACCAGGACCCTGACAGGTCATTGATGGTAATGATGAGTTTTTCAGAGTGGTTGCTGCATTTTAAGAGTACTACAGAGCGCCAGAAGGAAGAAAATAAAGACCAGAAGGCGCTCAAAACTATGTGGCAGAAGGAAAAGCTTGCTGCTGCCATAGAAGAAGAAAATGAAGAAATACCCGAAAATGTTTTTGAGATGGCGGTTAACTCCATCACTCGGGAAGATGGTCTTGCCAGTGAGTCGCTGGCCGACATATATATAAAGCAGGGAAAGCTGGATAAAGCTGTGGATATGTATCGCAAATTAAGTTTGCGAAATCCTCAGAAAAGTGCGTACTTTGCCCGGAAAATTGACGAATTACAAAAGGAAAAATAAATCATGGTCGTTATAATTACAGTACTCATTCTGATTGCATGTGTTGTTCTGGGCTTTTTTATTCTTATTCAGAATCCTAAAGGCGGTGGTCTGCAGGGCTCATTTGGTACAATGAGCTCCCAGGTAATGGGCGTAAAGCAGTCTGGCGACGTAATGGAGAAAGGAACATGGGCGCTTATTGGTATCGTAGGTGGTCTCAGCATCATTTCTATTATGTTTTTCCAGAAGCCTGAAAGCGCTGTAAAAGCAAAGGCAATGCAGCAGAAGAGCGCACCCGCAAAGAGCGGTAAGTAGCATTTTCGGATGTTATCGTGTTCATTACTATAAGATATATACGGCATCGCACAGCATAGTGCTGTGCCGTTTTATTTTATATAGGTTTTTGTATAGTATATTCCCCGTTTCTCTATGATGGATGCCGTACCGTCCTCCCGGTAGATATTAATATTAAGATTAAAGAAGTACACATGAATAGCGAGTCCAATAATGGTCACAGGATATTTCTTATTGGTATGCCCGGTTGTGGCAAGAGTTATTGGGGGCAGTTGTTGGCAAATGATATGGACCGTGAGTTTATAGACCTGGATGCATACGTTGCTATGAGGGAGGGTGTTGCAGTTCAGGATCTTATTACCGGTGGTGGTGAGGAGCTTTTTCGCGAGAAGGAAAACCGTTACCTGGCAGAGATTATAGGAGATACAGGGAAGAAAGTAGTTGTGGCCTGTGGTGGCGGTACTCCATGTTTTTCTGATAACATAAGACTTATGAAGATGAATGGCATTGTCATTTATCTGGAGTCCGATATAGCCAGACTGGTTCATAATCTTCAGGGCGATGATACCGTCCGCCCATTGCTGGCCGGTGCCGATTCGCTGGCACAACAGTTGCAGACCACGTACATGATTCGTAAGCAATATTATGAGCAGGCGCATTTCATTTTACCTGCGGCAGACATTTCTCTTGCTAACTTCGCACAAATACTTGGTCATGAATAGGCAGGCAATTATTACAGGTTCGCTTCTCGCCGCACTGGCTGTAGTTCTTGGTGCTTTTGGTGCACATGGTCTTAAGTCTGTTGTTGAAGCCGATAAATTGCTGGTGTTTGAAACAGGAGTGCGTTATCACATATATCACAGTTTTGCGCTGCTTATTACTGGTTTGTTGTATGCTCAGTTTCCTGTCAGGCAGTTACGGTTGGCAATTCTTTTTTTTATATTAGGCATAGCCCTGTTCAGTGGCTCTCTTTATGCTATTGTCTTTTTGTCGGTTTCAGGGGCATCTATAGGTCCGTTAGGTATTCTTACTCCTATTGGAGGGCTGTTTTTCATTCTGGGGTGGGTTTTGCTCAGTCTGGGAGTTGTAGGGCGAAAATAGGAGCACTCACGGGTGTGGCATCTGACATTTGATATGTATATTTACTTTCAATTTCATTAGTGTTGCAGGCCATTGGTTATTACATAGCGTTACCCTTCATTTATCTGCTTTCCCTGCTGCCGTTTCCGCTGCTGTATCTGTTTTCAGATTTTGTGTTTGCATTGCTCTACTATGTTATCCGCTATCGTCGCGATGTGGTGAGCACCAATCTGCGCAACTCGTTCCCTCATAAGTCAGAGGCTGAAATAAAGGATCTTACCCGCCGCTTCTTTCGCTATCTGTGCGATATGTTCATTGAAACTTTTAAGACCCTCACCATCAGCCCGAAGGCTATGCTACGGCATTGTTCATTGTCGGCCGATGCGCAAATGCTGTTTCAGCAGCTGGCAGCGTCAGATCAGAGTGTCATACTTGTAATGGGGCATTATGGCAACTGGGAGTGGGGGGGCAACAGTTTCAGTCTTACATGTAACCAGCAGTTGTATGTTATTTACCACCCGCTTGCCAATAAACATTTTGATGGGCTTATGTATCGTATGAGATCCCGTTTTGGTACACGGTTGATAGCCATGAAGAATACCTTCCGTGAAATGCTGGGTAACAGGAAAATACTTGCAGCCACAGCTTTCATTGCCGACCAGACACCACAGCCTGACAATGCATACTGGACTACCTTTCTTAATCAGGATACACCTGTTTTCAGAGGTACGGGTATTATAGCAAGAAAGTTGGGGTTACCGGTAGTATACGTGTCTATTGGCAGAGTACGCAGAGGCTACTACTCCATGCATGCCGAAATGCTGGTGCCAGACCCTGCATCATTGTCAGAGGATGAAATATCAGAGATACATACCCGCAGGCTGGAAAAAGACATTATTGCCGATCCCGCTATATGGTTGTGGTCTCATAAACGATGGAAACATCGCCGTCCTGCAGCAAGTGTAGCGGAGTAACACTACCGTACATAGTACGGTAAGTACTAGCTCTTGTCAAACCAGACCCTGGTTTCATCATCCCAGGTACCATTGTAGTTTACTGTTAGCTCTTCGCCTGCTTCTATATCGCGTGCGGCCTGTACAAACATGGTTTTTTCTTCATATTCCATATAGTACTCGCAGTTAGAGTTATAGGAATGGTTGTACATAGGTATAGTGCCCAGCGCCATACAGCACAGATTTTCACCATCTGGCTGCCATTCAAATATGTAGTTCTGTAGTATGGTCTGGTCTATGAGCAGGCGCTCTTCATGAGACATGATAATGACTGGTGCGCGTTCTATAATAGTACCGGCAGTTATTGCTTTTTTGGTGAACATGCCCCGGCCCTTGTCGGGTGTGTCAGCAATATATATAAGTGGCTTTGCCATGAAGCAGTGTAATAAACTTCAAAAATAGGGGGTGAATCGTAAAAATGGCATCAGAACAGAATACAATTTTTCAATCGTCTTTTATATATTTACAACCCAAAGGCTTTCGATATGATTTTTACCCGGAAAGTGTGTGTACTGATAGCACTGGTTGCATCATTAGTACCTTCCTGTCTATTCGCACAGTATCAGCATGAAGTTGATCCGTTCTGGAGCAATTTCGGAAATGGTGGACGTCGGTATGAACTGGGTGGTGGTATTGTTATGCCATCAGGTAGTTTTACAGGTGTTGTTACCACTCTTGGTGCCGGTGGCGTGTACAGAGGTGATACTACACTTACCCGGGATATTGCCGGCTCTGGCTTCGGTGGCTCTATTGGGCTTACGCTTCCTTTCCGTGCTACAGGTCATATCAGTTGCTGGGCAGCTACCATACAGCTTATGGGTAACATGATTACCTGGGAAGAGCTCAATCAGACAATGTCTGCCGGTGGTAGTTTTGAGGCCAGAGCTACACCGCTCACTGCCTCTACTATACAGGTAGCTATGCCACTGGGTGTAGATTATAAAATAGGGAATGATGCTATCCTCACCAAAAGACTCCCGTTTGGTGTGTCATTGGGTGCAGGTGTTATCCCTCAGTTTACAATGACTACACTTCCTGACATCAATGATTACAAGCCCCAGTACGGTTATGGCTTTACTCCTTATGCCAAGTTCGACTGGTCTATTTTTGGCGGTATATGCTGGAAGATTCGTTTCATGTACACAATGGGTAAGATAAACCTGCTGGATCAGAACCGTAAGCTGGAGGGTTATAACGATGGTACATTTGCCATCAGCTCCAGTGGTCAGTTCATGGCATCGCTTATTATCATGCCTTTCTCTTACAAGTGGCGCGAGTTTGCCTGGTATAACACTTACGATACCTACAATCAGCACGACAGGTTCAACTAGTCTTCCTAAATATTTACACCAGGCACACTACGGTTGTACACTATTTTGCTATAGGTTTCCGTTGTGCATTTGGGGCATTTCTGTGACTGTTATTCTCAGTTGGGTCATGTCTCTGTATAATAGCTATTTTTGCCCGGATGCTTACTTCGCTGATACTACCATGCTATAACCCGCAGCCCGGTTGGGATGCAACAATATGTAGGGAGTATACAGCATTTTGTAAGGCTATTGGCGCTACCGCTACAGAATTGATTATTGTATTTGATGGTAGCAGCAGCAATGTAACAGAGGTACAGCTTCAGGCTATCCGATCTACTGTGCCTGATGTTATTTTCGTCTTTAATGATGTAAACAGAGGAAAGGGATATGCTACCCGTGCCGGTGTTTCAAAGGCTTCAGGAGATATTATTATTTACACAGATGTAGACTTCCCCTATACTACAAAAAGTATGGCACAGATTTATGCTAAACTGGCAGCACATGAGTGCGATCTGGCCGTAGGTGTAAAGGATGCTGCATATTATAGCCATGTTCCTCCTGTACGCAGGATTATCTCCAGAGGGCTGCGGCTTTTCACCGGTGCACTGCTTTCCATGCCTGTTACAGATACTCAGTGTGGGTTAAAAGGTTTCCGGCGCAGTGTGGCTGCTACATTTCTGTCCACTACTATCGACAGGTATTTATTTGATCTGGAGTTTGTATATAAAGCATTTCACCGTTCCGGTATAAAGGTACTGGCGGTTCCGGTAGCATTGAAGGATAATATTGTATTCAGGAGCATGAATTATCAGATACTGTTGCCGGAGATGCTTAACTTTCTGAAAATCTTCTTTAACCGGGGCCGATGAGCCAGTATCGCAGCTATTTATGGAACATAGCAGTTATAGCGCTTGCAGTAGTGGGTGTAGTACTGTGCTTCTCATATATAGTTACAGAGCCGTGGCGCATCATCCCTGATATTGGGGGCGATGGCGTAAAGAATGACCTTACCTATCTGTATCACAGTGCCTATGGCAAAGGTTACTGGTTTACGGGGATGAACTACCCATATGGCGAACACATTGTTTTTACTGATGGTATACCATTGCTTTCTGTTCTGTTTGCGTCAATTGGTAATGTTCGCTTTGAGACTGCGCTTACGGTTTTGTGGTGGTTATTCGGGCTTAGTTATGTTTTGTCTGTCTGGTATCTGTTCAGGGTTTTGGCTGTATATATTGGCAGGTCGTGGTTTTCTGTGCTTGCTGCCTTACTCATTACATTCCTTACCCCACAAATTATCTGTATCAGAGGGCATTATGCACTTGCATTTACCTGCATAATACCCATGCTGTTTTACTGGACCGTTGCATATCATCGTTCGCAGCGGTGGTATTATGTTCTTTATATGGCGCTTGTGGGTGTCATATCGGCATTGTTGCATCCGTATTATGCAGGTATGCTGCTGGTATGGGCAGGGGTATATGCTGTTGTGTATTGGCTGCTGGTGCGCTCAGCCACATTGCGCACCAGGGTCATTCATGTGAGTGGTCCGCTTTTGGCCGCAGCATTTGCTGCTGCGGTTATTATGGTCATTCTCAAGGTTACAGACCCTGCTACTGACCGCCCAGGCACTCCTTACAATCCTACAGATAGTTATACGCATCTGTCTCAGATAGTATCGTCTATCTTTTCACCTTTCTGGAGTATGGCGGTAGAGCGTCATTGGGTGCCCAAAGCCAGCGATGGGGGGGAGGGCTTTACATATCCCGGGCTTATGCCGCTCATGATTATGGGGTTGGCATTTGCAGGGTTAGTATACTCATGGCTGTTCAGGCAGAGAAAGTTACCGGAGTGGGGGAGCGGATTGGGACTCTGGCTGCTACTGGCAGTAATCGTCCTTTTATTTAGCATGGGCATTCCGTTTATATGGAATATGCAGTGGCTGGTAAATTATTTGCCGGTGTTCCGGCAATTTCGTGCTCTTGGTCGTTTTGCGTGGATATTCTATTATGTTTTTACGGCACTGGCAGCCATAATATCATACCGCTGGTTTCTGGCTGCTATAAAGCATGGTTATAAGAAGTATGCTATTACACTAATGGCAATATTCATAGCTGTCTGGTCGGTAGAGGCATGGGGGTACATGAGTTTTGGCAGACACCGGGCCGAGGATGCTGCATATAATTATGATTTCCTCTTTCAGACTAAGGAAAAGAACTGGACTGCATTTCTTGCAGAGCAGGATATGAATAGCCAAAGTTTTCAGGCAATATTATTGCTGAAATATTTTCACATCGGCACAGAGAAGATATGGGTAGGTGACCCTGGATGGATTATGACGCTTGGTAGCCGGGCTGCTTTACAGTTAAAGTTGCCACTACTGAATGTCATGATGTCACGCTCTTCATGGGGGCAGGCATTTCAGCAGGTGCGTCTTATGGGTGGGCCGTTTACAGATAAGACAGTACTCAATAGTCTGGAGAGCGATAAACCATTTCTGCTGCTGAAGTTCAGAGAAGACTCGCTTATGCCCGATGAAGAATATCTGCTTTCCGCCTCTGACTTTATCGGTGACTTTTCCGACTGTAAAGTATATGCATGTTATCCTGCACGTATACAAGCCACAGATGCTGCACGCAGAGGTTCAGTGAAAACATTGCTGCCTCTGGCAGAGAATGGCGATGCTATGGTAGGCGATGGCTCGTATGGGATGCTTCATTTTGATGATGGTCCGTTGCCTGGTATATCTGGCAAGGCAATTCCCTGTATAAGCGGTAGCGACAGCACATTTGCTACCTTTGCAGTAAAGCCTGATACCAGTAGGAGGCTATATGAGTTTTCATGCTGGTTTTTACTGGGTACAGAAGATTACCGCTCCCCTGAGGTACGGCTGGATATGTTGAATGAGCAGGGTGATGTTATGATACAGGAGGTTGCACCCTGTAAGGAGAGTGTGGATAATAAAGGTATGTGGCTACGCTGTTCCAGGTACTTTTATATACCTGCAGGCTGTACTGGTGTAAGGTGTGTGGTACTCAACGCTATGGCACCAGCATACAAGGCAATGGATGAGGTAGTGCTGAGGCCTGCTTCATCTCTGGTAATAAAGGCAAAGAGTGGTATTGATACAATGGTAAACGGGCACCTTTTTATACATGGCAGAAATGGATATTAATATCAGCAGAGAACAGGTTATGACTTGGTTGGCAGAGGTTACAGACCCTGAAGTCCCGGTACTTAATATACTGGATCTGGGCATTGTTCGGGATGTTGATTTGTCTGCTGCTCCTGAAGAAGTGACTGTAGTTATTACTCCTACATATAGTGGCTGCCCCGCTATGGATGCCATATCTCTTGGTATAAGAATAGCGCTTGCCGGCAGAGGTTTTAATAAGGTGAATGTGACACAGCAGTTAAGTCCACCCTGGACTACAGACTGGATGAGTGAGAATGGTAAAATAAAGTTGAAAGAATATGGAATAGCACCACCAGTAAGAGTATCAGCCGATGCGTTGTCATTGTTTGAAACAGAGCAGGTGCCTTGTCCCCGTTGTGGAGCTGCCCATACGGAAATAGTAAGCCAGTTTGGTCCTACATCATGTAAGTCATTATACAGGTGCTTGTCCTGCAAAGAGCCATTTGAATATTTTAAGTGCCATTAATATCATTATATCAAATTCCCTTTCACGGGCGGTTGTATTCTGTCATCGGGCATATGTAATCAGGTGCATATGCATTCGTAGGTAATTTACATTACCTGATTCAAGGTATGGTTGTATTTTTACTCCCGTCAAGCGTCAAAATGGCGGATGGGGCTGTTTGGCAAGCAAATTGACTATATATATCATACTATGTTTTTCAAAAAAAAGAAGAATATGAGCGAACAAAAAGCAGACAATATTGGCAACGAGCAAGAAAATACCGACAACTTGTCGCAAAATGAAATGACAGAGGAAGCACTGGCCAGTATGCTGAATACAGATGATAGCAGAAGTACCGTCAATCTGCCTGATGATGGAGATGATGATGAAAAGGAAAAAATGGCAGCCGAAATAGCAGAACTGAAAGATAAACTTCTTCGTCATGTGGCAGAGTTTGAGAATTACAGACGACGGGTGGCAAGAGAATCGAATGAGCTTAGGCAGACTGCCGGTAAAGAAGTGATTCAATCTATGCTGGAGGTGCTGGATGATATGGACAGGGCAGAGAAGCAGATAGAAAACACAACCGATGTAGCTGTGATTAAAGAGGGTATTTCTCTGGTATTCAACAAGATGAAGCATAACATGCAGCAGAAAGGTGTGAAAAAGATGGACGCGATGCATACTGAATTTGATGCCGACCTGCATGAGGCTATTACAGAAATACCTGCACCTTCTGAAGATTTGGTAGGTAAGGTTATAGATGTAGTGGAAAGCGGATACTACCTTAACGACAAGCTTATCCGGTTTGCAAAAGTGGTAGTAGGTAAATAGGTGTACAATAGTAAAACTACTTGCCAGAATCAAAGTAATTATTTAGAAATCCCGGTGAGCTTCAGACTCACCTGAATTAAATGTACCCGATAGAGGGTTTAATATGTCAAAGAGAGATTATTATGAGGTGTTAGGAGTTGCTAAAGGCGCTTCGGCCGATGAGATTAAGAAGGCTTATCGTAAAATAGCCTTACAATATCATCCTGACCGTAACCCTGGTAACGCAGAAGCCGAAGAAAAATTCAAAGAAGCGGCAGAGGCTTATGATGTACTGAGCAATGCAGATAAGCGTGCTCAGTACGATAGGTTTGGCCATGCGGCAAATGCAGGCAGTGCATCCGGCGGATATGGTGGTGGCTTTGGCGGCGGTGGCATGCGTATGGAGGATATCTTTCAGAACTTTGGTGATATCTTCGGTAACGACATGTTTGGCAACATGTTTGGTGGCGGCGGCGGTGGAGGCCGCAGGCAGGGCTCCCGTGGTGCTAATCTTCGTATAAAGCTAAAGATGGACTATGGCGAGATAGCCAACGGTGCTACTAAGAAAATAAAGGTAAAGAAATACATTACCTGCCAGCAGTGTACCGGTAGTGGCGCTAAGGACAAAAGCTCCATTCAGACTTGTAATACCTGTGGTGGCTCCGGCCAGGTACGTAAGGTTACTAATACCTTCCTGGGCCAGATGCAGACAGTAACTACATGTCCTACCTGTAATGGAGAGGGTAGTGCCATTACTCATAAGTGCAGTAACTGTAAGGGAGATGGCAGGGTATATGGAGAGGAAACATTAAGCCTGGATATACCTGCAGGTGTGCAGGAGGGTATGCAGCTTAGTATGCATGGCCGCGGCAATGCCGGCGAGCGTGGTGGCCCTCCCGGCGACCTGCTGCTGGTAATAGAAGAAGAAAAGCATGAGCATCTGGTAAGGCGTGATCTGGATGTGGTATATCAGCTACACATTTCCTTCCCCGAGGCTGTGCTGGGTATACAGGCAGAGGTACCTACCATTGATGGTAAGGCAAAGATTAAGATACCGCCAGGTACACAGAGTGGTAAAATATTCCGGCTGAAAGGGAAAGGATTTCCTGCATTCCAGTCCTATGAGAAAGGTGATGAACTTGTAGAGGTAAATGTATGGTCTCCTCAGAATCTGTCAAATGAGGAGCGTGATATGCTGGAAAAATTAAAAAATTCTCCCAACTTCAAGCCATCAGCCAATGCCCGGTCGGAGAAGGATGATCGCGGTTTTTTCGATAAAATAAAAGACGCATTTGGCTAGAACATAGAAAACATAGTATTGCATTTTTAAGTAAAAGAGAGCAGATTCAGTAAATGGTTCTGCTCTCTTTTATATTC
>Ga0209066_10000472_pt1 | contig 58899 bp, 49 predicted proteins | sample All_14_2_FD_187198 | JGI IMG/M metagenome (GOLD analysis project Ga0209066, IMG submission 187198) | Freshwater microbial communities in response to fracking from Pennsylvania, USA - Allegheny Zone_MetaG_DW_15 (SPAdes) (version 2) ...
ATGTAGCTATGATATCATATTACTTCGGCTCAAAAGAAAAGCTCATGGAAGCGGTCTTTGAAGAAAAGACGAAAAAAATGAGGCTGAAAGTGGAAAGCATGCTGCAGGACACCACGATGACAACCCGTCAGAAAGTGAATATACTGATAGATGATTATGTAGATAAGTTCATGCTGCAGCCGGAGTTTCATAAAATAATGCTCATAGAGCAGATAACGGATAAACCCGGTGGGGTATCAGACCTGATACTGACCTTAAAAAAAAGGAACCTTACCTCAGTAAGAAAACTCATACTGGAAGGCCAGAAGCGGGGTGAATTCAGAAAGAATATTGATCCTGTATTAATGATGGCTACAATGGTAGGTATAGTAAGCCAGATGATAATTGGCCGGCGTTTTTATAAAGAGGTAAACAACCTTGAGCATTTATCAGATACCGAACTGAATAACCACATGCGTAAAAAAATAAGCCTATACATAAAAAAACTGTTTAAAGTAATACTGACAAATGAATAGTAACCGCACACTCCAACACATTGCCCTTGTAGCGGTATTTACCGCAGCGGGCCTGTCAACATCCCATGCTCAGGAAAAGCACAAACTCTCTTTGAGCGAAGCTATAGAACTGAGTATTAAAAACAGTGGAAAACTCCACATTGCAAACGCTAAAATAGACGAGGCCCATGCCAACCTCCATGAGGCAACCGACCGTCGCCTGCCTGACCTGAAGGCTTCCGGTGCTTACATGCGTGTCAACTCACCGAACATTGACCTGAAAACGAGTGCTGCAGGCAGTCAGAGCAGCGGCGAAACCGAAGGACAAAGCGGAGGAGGTACTCCCAATGTAAATCAGGTAGCATATGGCATGGTCAATGGTTCTCTGCCACTGTTCTCGGGTCTGAGGATAAAATATGGTGCAGAATCGGCCCGGTATCTGGAGCAGGCAGCCCGCTTCGATGCAGAAAAAGACCGTGAAGATGTGATACTGAACACAGTGGAAGCTTACTGTAACCTTTACAAAGCTCAGCGCTCTGTAGAGCTGGTAAAAGAAAATCTGAGTCGCGAAGAAGGCCGGGTAAAGGACTTCACCAACCTGGAAAAAAACGGCCTCATGGCACGTAATGACCTGCTCAAGGCTCAGCTTGCACAGTCAAATGTGGAGCTGGCACTGGCCGAGGCAGAAAGCAATCTGAAAATTACTAACATAAATATGGCATTAATGCTGGGAATGTCAGAAAATGCCGACTTCACACCAGATACAGCAGGAATGTCCATCACCCCCGATGCCGGCAGCGTAACACAATGGGAGCAGATAGCATTGGAACAGCGTAAAGACAGAGCCGCTACCGGTGCACGCATCATGGCTGCGGAGGCAGGAATAAAAGCTACAAAAGGAGAATACTATCCGGGACTGGCACTTACAGGTGGTTACATAGCGCTGAATATACCAGACTTCCTCACTGTTACCAATGCATTCAATGCGGGCATAGCGCTGCAGTATAACTTTGCTTCCCTATGGAAAACGCGTGCCAGAGTAGCAGCCGCAAAAGCAAAACTGCATCAGGTACAGGCTATGGAAAGTATGATATCAGACCAGGTACGTATGGAGATTCATCATGCCTACCAGGGGTATGTGCTTAGCCTCAGAAAAATAGAGGTATTGAAGAAATCGGTAGAGCAGGCAAATGAAAATTACCGTATTACCAAAAACAAGTATGATAATTCACTGGTAACTACAACTGAACTGCTGGACGCCGATGTGGCACAACTCCAGGCTACACTTAACTATACTTTCTCTAAGGCAGATGCAATGGTGGCTTATAAAAAGCTACAGAAAACCGCAGGTGTACTCAATTAACAACAAACAATAAAAAGCAAATCAACAACTTCCATTCCCTTATAATACAATAAGTGTCATGAGCAACAAAAATCATTCAGAGAACGAAGCGCCTAAAAGCAATAACAAAAGGTTCATAATAGTCCTGGCCGTTCTGATACTGGGCGGTGGTACATTCGGTGTATCTAAATACATACATGCACAGCATCATGAAGAGACAGAAGATGCACAGATTGATGCACACATCAGCCCTGTAATTCCCCGTATATCAGGCTATGTTACAGAAATACGTGTTAAAGACAACCAGATAGTAAAGAAAGGCGACACCCTGATAGTACTGGACAACAGAAGTGAGCTGATACATGTAGCACAGTCTGAAGCTGCACTAGCTGCTGCTGAAAATGGCCTGGCAGTTGCTAATGCCAGCACATCGGCCTCACGTGCCAATGTCACTGCTTATGAAGCAAACGTTACAACGGCCAATGCACAGATAGAGGCTGCTAAGATTTCACTGAAACGCGCTACTCAGGATTTTGAACGGTATGCCAACCTTATAAAAGACCACTCAATAACACAACAGCAGTACGAGCAGGCCGAAGCTGCAAAACAAACAGCTGAGCGTCAGCTTCAGGTACTTATGGACCAGAAAAATGCGGTAATACGCCAGGCAGGTGCAGCATCGTCACAAAGCCATGCCACCGCACAGCAGATAAGCGTAGCCAATGCAACCATTGAGCAGCGCAAAGCCGATTTGGAAAATGCAAAGCTGAACCTGTCTTATACAGTAATTACAGCACCGCAGGATGGCCGCGTATCAAAAATCAATGCGCAGCTGGGACAGATGGTACAGGCAGGGCAGTCTCTGTTCAGCATCGTCCTTGACGATCAGCCATGGGTAGTGGCTAACTTTAAAGAGACACAGATAGGCCGTATGCATGAAGGTCAGAAGGTAGTAGTGCATGTAGATGCATTCCCAGACCATGAGTTTTACGGCAAAGTATCTTCTTTCTCCCCTGCTACAGGCTCACGCTTTGCGCTGCTGCCGCCTGACAATGCTTCAGGCAACTTTGTAAAAGTAGTACAGCGCCTGCCCGTAAAAGTAGAGCTTACTACCGATGATAAGCTTATTACAGAGTTACGTCCGGGTATGAACGTAGATGTGGACGTACACATTAACTAATATATTGCTATCAACAACAATTTTTATTACGCAAAAGACAGAGTCCGGGCCCGAAACACAACAGACATAATAAAGGCTACTTAAGACAGGAAAGGCCATGGGCTCTGCCTTTTGCGTAATACCACCCACCAATAAGAATAATACATGAACGAATCATTGGTAGAGTACGGATCACGAAGGGTGATTATCACCATTACCGCCATTTTCTGCGCACTGCTGGAGATAGTGGATACCACCATCGTAAACGTAGCGCTCAATGAAATGAAGGGAAACCTGGGCGCTACCCTGAATGAAATAGCATGGGTCATAACAGCATATGCCATCGGTAATGTAATTATCGTACCTATGACCAGCTGGCTTGCGGCTCAGTTTGGCAGGCGCAACTACTTTGCAGCTTCAATCATCATATTTACGGTATGCTCATTCCTGTGTGGTAATGCCACCAATATATGGGAACTGGTACTTTTCCGCTTCCTGCAGGGGCTCGGCGGCGGTGCACTTCTCGTTACCTCACAAACAATTATTACAGAAAGCTACCCTCCTGAAAAACGTAGCATGGCACAGGCCATATACGGTATGGGGGTAATTATTGGTCCCACTCTGGGTCCTCCATTGGGTGGTTTTATAGTGGACAACTATTCATGGCCCTATATTTTCTACATCAATATCCCCATCGGTATCGTCGCTACATTGCTTACACTACAGTATGTACGCAGCCCCAAATATGCCGAGAAGAAATCACGTAAGGAGATTGACTGGGCAGGTATCGGCCTGCTGGCTTTGGCTGTTGGCTCACTACAGTACGTGCTGGAACGCGGACAGGAAGAAGACTGGTTCTCCAGTACCAGTATCACCGTCTTATCAGTAGTAACTGTATTTTCCTTATTCTTCTTTATATGGCGTGAGCTTACCGCTAAAAACCCTATAGTAGAGCTGCGGGTACTTCGCAACGGCAACCTGCGTGTGGGTACTATCCTTTCTTTCATCCTTGGGTTTGGTCTGTACGGTTCTACATTTATTATACCGCTCTATACGCAGAGCACGCTGGGCTGGACAGCACAACAGTCTGGTGCACTTATGGTACCCGCCGCCCTCACCACCGCATTCATGATGCCTGTCATAGGTAATATGCTGCAGAAAGGTGTCAAACAGCAGTATCTGGTGGCATTGGGTATGCTTGTATTCTTTATATACAGCTTCTGGGGCTATAAAATACTCACCCCCGATACCGGTGAGGAAGCATTCTTCTGGATGCTCATATTCCGGGGTATAGGTATGGGTATGTTGTTTATTCCTATCACAGCTATGTCCCTATCTACGCTCAAAGGGCAGCAGATAGGTCAGGGAGCATCATTTACTGGTATGATGCGTCAGCTGGGTGGTTCATTCGGTATCGCTCTCATCACTACATTCATGGCACATCAGAATAATGTGCACCGCAATGACCTTGTCGCACATATGAGAGCAGATGACCCTGCGGTACAGCAGCGGGTACAGGCTACCACGAGAATGTTTGAATTAAAAGGTATGAGTACCGATGTAGCGCTGAACAGTGCCTACAAGTCTATGGAGTATAATGTAATGAAGCAGGCTGCTGTATTGTCCTACATGGATGTATTCCTGTTCATCGGGCTCATGTTCCTGTTCTGCATACCATTTGTACTGCTGGTGAAGGCAAAACAGAATACCGGCATGGATATGTCCGAAGCGATGCACTAGCGCTCTGGCTACAGTTATAAAGTTTTCCTAACAGCTTCTGCCCTCATGCAGAAGCTGTTATTTTTACAGCATGTCTTTTAAACGCAGCGTTACTGTTTTGCCGCTTATTTTGTTGTGCTCCTCCCCGCTGCATGCGCAGGACGAGCATTGGGACACCTATATGGCAAGCTATGGCGGCAGGCCGGGGTCTGTACTGGTAGATATGGGTGCTGTAACTACCGCACCTGACAAGGCACTGCCCTACCTGCTCATTACTGGTCCGGCAGCACTGGAATGTAATGCAGAAAAAGGCATACCTCCTCCCGGCGCCATTGATGATATGGAGCAGGTACTGGATGTAACCAGCGCTATGCTGAGTGGTGTAACGGCTAAAAAGCTGGTAGGCACGTTTACCCACAATTGTGAGCGGCTCAACTATTATTATATAAAAGATACAGCCGCCATCCGTTTTGCACTGGCACGCATGTACCGCGACCACTTTAAAGACTACCGGTATGTACTACGCATAAAACCCGATGCAGAATGGCTTACTTACCGCACATTTCTCTACCCCGACAGTGCTGCAAAAGCATGGATGGTCGCAGATAGAACAATTACAGAGTTGCTGCAGTCAGGTGATAATTTATCAACCCCACGGCCCATCAGATATACATTGTGCTTCCACACAGAAAATGAACGTAGTGCATTTGCCGATTCCTGCCTTAAACAAGGCTTCACCATTGCCGGGCAACAGAATACCTCAGCGTTGAAAACGATGTATGAAATTACGGTTTCAAAATTTGCAGCGGTGAAAATGGATAGCATACTTGCCGATGAGGCCCGCCTTTCACTCATTGCTGCCGGCAATCATGGTTATTATATAAAATGGGAAGCCCCCCTACCTCGCTAAGTCCTTATCCTATCGCGACTGCCTCAGATACAGCACCAGAGCTACTACGGCAAATATCATATTGGGTATCCATACCGCTATCAGTGGGTCCAGGGTAGACTTGGTGGCAAAAGTATTGGTAAGCTGCTGAAACATTATGTATATAGCACTTAGTGCAATGCCCAATGCCAGATGAAAGCCGCTTCCGCCACGTATTTTACGGGAGGCAATACAGGCGCCTATTATAGTAAGTATAAAGCCGGCAAACGGCTGTGCTGTTCTACGCTCCCGCTCTATATAATAGGTGTTCAGGTTTTCCTGCCCGCGTAGCTTTTCTGTGGCTATGTACTTATCCAGTTGAGGGGTAGTTAATGCTTCTTTTATAGCATCACCCTTATTCAGATCAAAGGGTGTAAAAGGGTATTTCACTATCATTTCCGGCACCTTATCCAGTTTTTCATGCAGGGAGTCATTGGTACGAATTACAACAGAATGCAGATGCCATACTTTCTTTATGGTATCATAGGTAACATAGTCAGCCATGAGCTTCTCCTTCAGCAGCGTTCCCTCTATCTTCTCCACACAGAAGCGGTTACCCATGAAATTGTTATAGTTGAAGTTCTGGAGATATACATAAGTCCCCTTTGCTATACCCAGATGCAGGTTGTCTGATGCATATCTGAAGTTTGCATCATTTATATAAGTGTTCTCAAAGTCTATCCGTTGCTTATTGGCTACGGGTATTATCCAGTGATTGGATACCAGCGACACGAGACACAGAAACCCGCCACCTATCATATAAGGTCTCAGAAAACGTCCGAATGAAACGCCTGAAGAAAGGATGGCTATAATCTCAGATTTATAGGCCATCTTGGAAGTAAAGAAGATGGTAGCAATAAATATGAAAAGCGGGAAAAGCAGGGCGGTAATATGCGGTACAAAGTTCTTGTAATAGTTCACTACTACGGACAATGGTGCCTTCTTGGACACTATATTATCCACTTTTTCAGAGTAGTCAATGACACAGGATATTACCGCCAATATCATTATGGCGAAAAAAAACGTGGTCAGAAACTTCTTTACTATATACCAATCAAGCTTTTTCATGCTACGGACAAGCCCTGATGGCCAATCCGGCCGGGTGCAAATTTGCTTCTTTTTTAGCTAATCAACGACTTGCATCTTGTTAATATATCTTCCGGATATCATGAATTCATCCGGAACTGGTATTTTCGCGCCCATGTTACAGCCAGTATCTGATAAAATGCTTGTGGAAATTGCCGATGAGTTCGGCAGTCCCGTTTATGTGTACCATGCAGAGCAGATAGCAGCACGCTACAATATGCTCACTCATGCATTCCGGCACCATCCTACCCGCTTCTTCTATGCGTGTAAGGCATTGTCTAACGTAAACATTCTGCGTTATATAAAACGGTTAGGCGGTCTGCTGGATTGTGTAAGTATTAATGAAGTAAAGCTGGGTCTGTATGCCGGGTTTGCTCCTGATGAAATATTGTTCACACCAAACTGTGTTGACTTTTCTGAGATTCAGGAAGGCGTGGAGCTGGGGGTAAGGGTGAATATAGACAACATATCTATGCTGGAACAGTTCGGCAATGTATATGGCGGCAGCTATCCGGTATGTATCCGTATCAATCCCCACATTGTGGCAGGCGGCAACTACAAGATATCTACAGGACATATAGACAGCAAATTCGGTATCTCTATTCATCAGCTGCGCCATATAGAGCGGGTGGTAAAGACCACCGGGCTCAATGTGAAAGGGCTGCATATGCATACAGGTAGTGAGATAAAAGATGTAGAGGTATTTATCAGAGGGCTTAATATCATGTTTGATGTAGCTATACACTTCCCTGAGCTGGATTTTATAGACCTGGGTAGTGGCTTTAAAGTACCCTACAGTGACGATGAGCAGGAAACAGACGTAAACCTGCTGGGTGAGCGTGTAGCAGCTGCGGCAGCAGAGTTTGAACAGAACTATAACCGCAGGCCTGAAATATGGTTTGAGCCAGGTAAATATCTGGTAAGTGAATGTGGCTACCTCGTAGTAAAAGTCAATGTCATCAAACAGACAACTGCTACTGTATTTGCAGGTGTTAATTCCGGATTTAACCATCTGCTGCGCCCCATGTTTTATGAAGCATACCACCGTATCAGAAACATTTCTAACCCCGATGGTGCAAGGCGCATATATACCGTAGTGGGAAATATATGTGAAACAGACACATTTGCATGGGACCGTGTACTGAATGAAGTGCGGGAAGGTGATTATCTGGCTTTCAGCAATGCCGGTGCATATGGGTTTGAAATGAGTAGTAACTTCAACTCCCGTCTAAAGCCTGCTGAAGTGATGATAGAAGACGGTGTAGCCCGGCTTATAAGGAAGGGAGATGTGTTTGAAGACCTGCTGCGCAACCAGGTCGTATAAGGAATGATGTGGCTGATTGTCGCATCATGCCCCCTTTTTGTCACATTCATACAGTACCTGGGAAACGCTTGTTGCTGATATTTGCATCAGCAATCAGATAATAACACTTAAAGCAAAGAACAATGGAAACACCAAAAGCAATCGAAATCACCATTTCAGCATCTGTAAATGCCCCTGTAGCCAAAGTGTGGGAATACTGGAACGGACCGGAGCATATAACAAAGTGGAACAGTGCATCGCCCGACTGGCACACACCTAGCGCAGAAAACGACCTGCGTGTAGGCGGTAAGCTGAATGCCCGCATGGAAGCTAAGGATGGCAGCATGGGATTTGACTTCTGGGGGATATATGACATCATCACCGAACATCAGTATATAGAATATACCCTGGGCGATAACCGTAAGGTAAAAATCACCTTCACTGCCAATGGAGATACAACAGACATTGTAGAAACCTTCGATGCAGAATCAGTCAATCCTGTAGAGATGCAGCAGTTCGGCTGGCAGTCAATTTTGAATAGTTTTAAGGCATACGCAGAAACTAACTAAGCTATACCAGCTATCTAAATGAGAGGGCTTTCACAAGCCCTCTCATTTTCTTTTACCCACGTATGGTACGTGAAACTTTGGTATACAGTTTGACTGTATTTTCGGCCTATGGATTTACCCTCACTAACCATAGATATAGTAGCCGCATCCGAGGTTGCTGCTTTAAGCAGCTTAAGTAAGCAGACATTTCAGGAGACATTCGGCGCTCAGAATACAGAAAGTGATATGACCGCATACCTTGCAAAGTCCTTCAGCACAGAGCAATTGCTGAAGGAGTTACACACTCCCGGCTGTACATTTTACTTTGCCAGGATAGATGGCAAGGTTATAGGATATATGAAACTGAATACCGGCGCTGCACAGAGCGACCTCAAGGAGAGTGACAGTCTGGAAATAGAGCGCATCTATCTACTGCAGCCGTGGCAGGGAACAGGCATAGCCGCCGCAATGATGAACCTGGCTATAGATATCGCAAAGAAGAAGGAGGCGCAAAGTATATGGCTGGCCGTGTGGGAGCATAACTACAGAGCTATACGATTCTATACAAAGTTTGGGTTCACGGCATTTGGAAGGCATCCTTTCATTCTGGGCAGTGACGTACAAACCGATATCATGATACGGAAAATGCTGGTCTAATGACGATAACCGGGCTTCTGCTCCAGTATATGGCACTGATTGGGCTCCCCCACCCTCAGCATGAGTGGGATGTTTCTTTTCTGAAGCTGCAACTCCTGCCTGCAAAAGAAACCAAAGCCACGGGTATAAAAATCAGGAGCCGGAGACACAGTAGCAGGAATAGACACAGTAGCCGATAGAAACTGTGCAGAAAACGCAACAGAGTCAGCCATGCGCTGAGCATGACAACAGTAAGAAAATACAGAAAGGACCACCAAAAGACAACCCCGTTTCATACTGCAAATCTACACAACCTTTTACCTGTCACAGTTATTCATTACTTTAGCCTGTACAGTATAGCAGCAAACTACAATCATTCCATGCAAAAAATCATATGCCTGTTTGCCATATTCACGGCCAGCATTAGTGCCATAGCACAGTCAACACCACTTGCATGCCGCAATAATCCACACCTTTCGGCAGAGGCACGTAATTTCTTTGATAATGGTATGAACCCCGATGCTGCCGGCAACCTCGCTTCTGTAACAGACAGCCTCTGTGCCAGAGTCACAGCCAACAGACCATTCTATATACACCTTGTGAGCAATGCACTGAGCCGTGCTGCAGGATCTACCGCGGGCATACTGAATAGTGCCTGCCGCAGCTTTGCCGAAAACAACCCTACAGACCTGATGCGTTTCTTTACATCAGAAAACGGACTTTGTGAATCCCGGTACTTTTATGACTGGGCCGATGCAGTAGCCGGCGCCCTTATGCAGGACGACTGCTGCAATACACACCGCATTATAAATGCTTCTCTGCGCAGTGCCCGCCTGGCATGTAAAGCACATTACCTGCCCACGCTCAACCGGTTCTATCATGAAGTGCGGGTAAAAGTGCAGGAAAGAAGAGTCCTGAGCGCAGTATGTACCATACCAGAGGTAAGTACTGCTCTGTTACAGGGCAACTGTACCGTAACCGTACACCAGTGCCCTGTTGCAGACCTGCCCTATTTCTGGGTAAAAGTGCAGGAGAGCAATCATGATGCTACCCTTACCCGGTTCGACTTTACTGTGGACCCTGAAACTATGGAGGTCCTCTTCTTCGACCCTGCCGGACATCGTATGATGCCTATGGAAGTATGGCGGGAAAAGTGGCAATAAGTCCACTTCCTGCTTACCGATGTGCAGGATTGGTTTCCTTTTATATACCGGTTACCGCCGGGGAAGTATCAGGTCCCGAGACAATAACGGGACGACATTTGCTGTACACAAAACAGAAACTTCAAAACCAACAGCAAATGAGAAAATTTACACTTACATCAACCCTTGCTATTGCAGGACTACTCATGGCATTCAAAGCGCCGGCCCCTGCTACATGGACGCTGGACAAGTCGCACGCACGCCTGGGGTTCAGTATCAGCCACCTGACTGTATCAGATGTGGAAGGTAGCTTCAAAAAAGTGGATGCCAGCATTACCACCACTCATGACGACTTTTCCGATGCGGTAGTAGAACTGACTGCAGAAGTAAGCAGTGTAAATACCGACAATGAACAGCGCGATAAGCACCTGCTCGGGGCCGACTTTTTCGATGCGGCTAAATACCCTACTCTTACCTTCAAAAGCCGCAGCTTCAAAAAAGTAAAGGGCAATACCTATAAAGTAACGGGCGATCTGACCCTGCACGGAATAACCAAACCTGTGGAGCTCACTGCAACTGCCCGCACAGGCACTAACCCCATGAGCAGGAAGCCAATTACAGGATTTAAAATAACAGGCACCGTTAAGCGTACCGACTTTGGTATAGCGCCATCTACTCCCGGCGCTATGCTGGGCGATGAAGTATCTCTGAACGCCAGTGCAGAGTTTACACAGGAGTAATCAATACATCAAATCACCTCACTATAAAGCGTTCCTGCCGGGGACGCTTTTTTTGATGTCATTATCAGATGCGCCCTCATCAGTGCGAAGCAATAACCGAACAATAGATCTTGAAAGACTGATGCCACGCACATCTATATAACGGGTCATCAGCCATGCAGAAAAAGACAGTACAACCAGAGTAATACCCGCAATCAGAACCACAGAATAATGATAACGCATTACCCCCTGCAATCGGAGCAGTAACCAGCAGGATAAAGAACCGATAAGCGGTATATGCAATAGATAAAAAGAGAAAGAAATGCTCCCTGTAAAGCGAAACAGTCGCAGCGATATAAAACGCTGTAACCCCGATGACAACACAAAGGCCAGAACCAGCAGGTAAGCGGCTATTGTATGAAACCATTCACGAAAATCCATCAATGTATTACCCAGATGTGCAAACAAGGTATGACTATAACGCCCGTTTGTAGGCCAGGAACCAAATACAGCTGCCAGAAATAGTAGCGCTGCAGGTATGATAAACATGTATCTACCCCTGAGCGGACGGGATATATAATTAAGACTCAGCCCCAGAAAGAAAGAAAAATAAACATCCCTGCCGGTAAAATAAAAGTAGCTCAGTATAATAATGAGCATCAATGCCCTGTAGCGTACAAAGTGAGTGAAAATAAGATAAGTAAAAATGAGCATGGCCCCGTAAAACTCATAGCTGATGGTCCAGAGGGCAGAATTAAAGTTATTGTTGCCATTAAACATAGTATCATAACTCATACATCTGATAAACTCTTTTACAGGATGCTCCAGCTGCCACATAGGCGCCAGCCACCAGTCTGATAAGGTCACAACGGCTGCCTGCCTGTTAAAATATAGTCCGCCAAACAATAAGATAGCAGCAAACACCAGTGATGCCGCCACTGGAATATAGAGCCGTACGTATCTGCGAAAAAATGCAGTAGCCGGGACACCTATATTGCCCGTAAGAAAATAGGCACGGGCCAGCACCATGCCACTTAATACAAAGAACACATGTACCCAGAAGTTGCCATTGGTAAAAACACTGAGCACACTACGACCAAATGCTACATCCACCCCATGGCAGTGGGTAGTACTCATATCAAAACTGTAATAGGCCGGATAGAAGGCTAACAGGAAATGGTGGGCAAATACAAAAAATGCGGCAATACCTCTTATTCCGTCAGGGTATGAAAGGTGGGAACTGGGGGGCATATTATATGTTTAAGGATAGAATACAGGATATAAATCAAAGGAATGTATGCGACAAAATATTTTCAGAGCACCTTCTGTTTAAGCTGATTTGCATAATGGTGTAATCATTATCAGCAAAAAATGGGCCATGTATTTGCTATAGCAGGTACATGGTCCTAAAAGTATCTGTATAATGTGCAGGAAAATAAACGAAACAGGCTCATTATGCCTGAAAATCTTCCAATATCTCCTGAAGCTTTTTTTCAGTTACAGGCTTTATAACATAGTTATTCACCATCTCATATGATTTAGCCCGCTTTATATCTTCCGGGTCTATAGATGAGGTAACAATATAAATGGTAATGACCTTATCGTGCTGCACCTTTACAAATTCATCCAAAAACTGCCAGCCATCCATAATAGGCATATTCAGGTCCAGTAATATAATATCGGGCACCTGGTCTCCAGCCTTTATTATTGCCTTCAGATTATCGAGCGCCTCTTTACCGTTATGAAACACAAGAAAGGAATTGCAGAAACCTGCCATCTTCATAATTTTCCTGGTAGCAAAGATGTATATAGGGTCATCGTCTACTATACAGGCGATATCAATTTTTCTCATGCTTTAAATATACTTTAAAAATAGTACCATTGTCTAACACACTTTCCACCTCTATTCTGCCACCCAATGCCTCTACCTGATTTTTTGTAATAAACAACCCTATACCACGTGCATCTTCATTACCATGAAATGTCTTGTACATACCAAATAGTTTATGCCGCACCAGTTTCATATCCATCCCTACCCCGTTATCCTCAAAAATAAGTACTACATAACCATTCCTTACCTCTGACGAAATTCGTACAAACGGATCTCTGTTCTCTGCCCTGTACTTGATACCATTTGTGAGAAAGTTGATAATGATACTATCCAGGTATGCCTCTACACCTGCCACATACAATGAACTATCTACCTCATTTATAAATACCACACCATGCTCACCGGCCAAAGCACCTATACTGTGAACAGCTCTTTCTACAAAAGTGTGCAGATGGAGATTTCTAAGGCTCTGCTCTACGGCATTATTCATTACCACTACATCATTCAGATGCGTTATAGTCTCTTTAAGCTTTTCAGATGACAGCTTCAGATTTTGTATCAGTTCAGAGCCGGACACTTCGGGATATTCCTGAAAAAGCAAATCTATAAGCACTGATATATTACCGGCATGCGACCTGAGGTTGTGAGAAACAATATGTGCAAAATTTTTCAGCCGTGCATTCTGTCCCCTGGTTACCTCCAGCAATGACTTCATTTCAGCCTCTACCCGCTTTATTTCACTGATATCGGCAGCTATGGCAAGATAACCCACTATCTTCCCTTTCTCCCTGATAGCCGTAACCGTGAGCTGAACCGGAAACCGCGAACCATCTTTTCTTACATAACGCCATTCCCGTGTCTCATACTTCTGCGTTCTGAGCATGGCAGTCAGCACATCCCCCCCCGACACATTTATGCCATAAATATCAGACAATTCTATGCGGCGCTGCTCCAGCTCATCTGCCAGGTGTATCTCCTCCAGCTTGCGGGAATGCAGCATCTCATCTCTGTGATAACCGAGCAGGTTCTCAGCCCCTATGTTAAAGCTCGTAATAACCCCGTCTGTATCGGCACTGATAATACTAACCTGCGTGCCGGAATCAAGAATACCTTCCAGTTTGCTCAGCGCCTCCTCCAGCTGATGCTGAATATCCCGCTGCGTATTGATATCTGTAATCTGCGAAACAAAATGCTCAGGCCTCCCCTTTACATCGCGAACAAGGGATACCGATAAAATAGCCCATAAATAGTGACCGGATTTGTGACGGTATCGCTTCTCCATCTGATAATACTGCTGCCTGCCACGTATCAGGTCAGAGACCAGTGCCAGATCTGCCTCAAGATCATCAGGGTGAGTAATATCCTGAAATGTCAGCCCCATCAACTCCTCCTCTGTATATCCCAGAAAGTTACACAAAGCCGCATTTACCCTTACCCATGCCCCCTGCAAGGATACAATAGCAATACCAATGGCCGACGATTCAAAAACACCCCTGAACTGTGACTCGCTTACTTCCAGATGTTTTTCTGCAAGTTTTCGGGCGGTGATATCTTCGGTGTACATGATAATACCACCTATCTCCGTCTCACTCACATACCATGGCCTTACGTCCCATGTAAGCCATTGCTCTGTACCATCGGCGCGAAGAAAACAGGCATCACTGTTTTGATTTATGGCTCCATTAAGACAATCACGGTGTATTGTTTTCCAGTCTTCACCAATTTCCGGAAATACCTCATAATGAGATTTCCCTATGATATCCATACCCTGTAACCCATAATCGGATATCCACTTTCCGGAAGCTGCCAGATAGCACATATTCTTATCGAACATGGCAATTGCATTAGGGGCCTGACTAACAAAAATATGACTGTAGCTCATTTGATATTATTACAAAATAAAGCGAAAAAGTGTATCGCCCCAATACATAATATATACTATTGCTTCAAAAAAGAATATAGAAAAAGTATCCGTAATGCGTTCATTCATTGAGAAATTGCTATCAATAATATAACCCTCATTCCTTCGCATCCCGATACGCCCTGTATAACTTTGTTTGGAACACGTATATGAACAGGCTTTTACTATCCGCTACATTACTCATTACAGTACTTATTGTTTCTTCATGGGGTACTACAGGACACTTTGCATCAGGGCTGATAGCAGAACACCATCTTACACCAGTAGCAGCCCAGGCTGTAAAAGACCTGCTGGGTACAGAAACGCTCGCCGATGTAAGCACATGGGCCGATGATGTACGCTCAGAAAATGAGTATGCCGGTACTGATAAGTGGCATTACATAAACCTGCCCAAAGGGATAGCCAGCTATGCGGCATTTGCGGCAAGGGTTGCTGAACAAAAGGAAGAAAATGTATACAAAGCAGTACTGCAATGCAGAGAGACACTGCTTTCCCCCACTGCCGACAGAAAGAAAAAAACAGAAGCCCTCCGGTTCCTCATCCACTTTGTAGGCGACCTCCACCAGCCCATGCACGTGAGCCGGGCCGAAGACCGGGGTGGAAATTCCATAACCGTACAATACCGCAACCAGCGCTCAAACCTCCATGCCGTGTGGGACGGGAAACTGATAGCTGATGGAGGTAAAGGGTATAGAAAGATAGCATCGCACTATGATACCGCCTCGGCACAGCAGGTAGCCCGCTGGCAGCAGGACAGCCTGCTGCAATGGATATGGGAAAGTTATCAGATAAGTGAAACCCTCTATGCAGAGACAGAACAGCCGTCAGGCCGTATAATGAAACGGCCATACTACACAAAACATATAGCTACCGTTTACGAACGGATAGAAAAAGGTGGGGTAAGACTGGCGGGAATGCTGAATAAAATATTCGACAGCAGCTATAAAGCACCGGCAAATACGCTTGCTGATAAAAGTGCCGGCAATATCATTCCCGCAAAATATATAGATATAAAGGAAGCGCGAAACCACATAGGGGAATATGTAACCATATGTGCACGGGTGTGTGGCAGCAGAAATATGGACGACCTGAAGCTGGTAAATCTGGGAAAAGCCTACCCCAATCAGCTCATGACAATAGTGCTGAAAGGACGCGCACTCACCACATGGAAACGACTCTATGGACGAAAAATAGCAGTAACAGGTAAATTGATCATGTACAAAGGCATTCCGGAAATTGTAGTAACCAACCCACACATGATACGCCCGGCCCGTAAAATGGAGCAATAACAACAGTCCCGCTTATATATGTACTGCTCCGGCTATATGCCGACCCCAAAAACTGTGGCAATACTATCCGCTTATAGTCTCTTCAAACACAACGCCGAACTGCTCCAGCTCTTTAAGTACAGGCTTGTAAACCGATGGCATCACAGGTACACACACTCCCGTAGGTGGCGTTACCTTCCCACGTAGTATAAGTGAAGCCAGTATAGCTATAGGCAGGCCTACTGTCTTTGCCATAGCAGAGTGCTCTCCACCGTCACCTTCCAGTACCAGTGAGCTGGTAAGTGTTATATGACGGCCTTTATGCTCATACTCTATTTCGTGCTGCATCACTACCATGTCCTTGTCATCCGGCAGCATCTTCCACTTGTCCTGCAGCAACACATAAAGTACATCTGCCGAAGATTTAATGCCCTGTGGCAACATCGTATCGTCAAACAACCCTATCCACCTGAGAAGATAAATAACCTTATCATCACCACCGGCGCCTAATACAGAGGCCACATGTGCCGCTATATCCTGGTCCTGACCGCAGTTTGTTTTCAGGCGCACCCATGATGCAAACGTATGCCCGTCACCATTGAATCCGTCCGTAGGGCTCGTAAGTCCTAACTGCACCAGCGCATGCCACCCCTTACAGAATGAAGGATAGCGCAGTGTGGCCCTTAGGAAAGTAGTAACGCCCTGTATGTCATATTTATCCAGATAGTTCAGGGAATCCCTGTTAGGATAATATGCCAGCGCGGGCAACCCGGGTACTTTTATTTTCTTACTGTTTTCAAAGAGGTGAGCATATGGTACCTCTGTCACCTTACCATTATTCAGGTATCTGCCACCCAGTGAGCCCGCTGCAATCACATTGCGGGGATTCCAGCTGAATTTATAGTGCCATGGATTGTCATCACTCTCAGGAGCAATGAGTCCGCCGCAGTAAGATTTGAATGAGGTAATGCGGCCTGCTACTTTGCGTACGCTGTTTATTATATGGCTGGCCGTCATGTGGTCTATACCGGGGTCCAGCCCCATCTCACACATAAACATCAGCCCGGCTTTCTTTGCTTCCTCGTGCATGGCCTGTATCTCGTCCGATACGTAAGAAGATGTGATAAGACTCTTACCATACTTCAGGCAGTCTTTTGCCAGCATTATATGCAGGTGCGGTGGCATCAGTGACAGTACTATGTCTGCTTTCCTCACTAATGGCTCACGCTGCGCATCATTTGTAATATCTATGGCAGCAGCCTCACCACACGGATGACGATTCAGCTTCTTTGCAATTGCGGCAGGGTCTCCGTCAGCTACAACAACATGCCATTTTTTCCTTAGTGCGTTCTCCAGTAAATACTCTATCAGATACGTCGAAGATTTGCCTGCCCCGGCTACCAATATTGTCTGCATCATCACCTTTAACGGGTCAAAAATAATTGCGCAAAAATAGTGGGAAATAGTTACTTATTTTAGAGAAATAATTTAGTTATATCTTTATATAATATACCTGAAATAAGCGAAAATATTAGGTAATATCCTGTATTTGCTCAGGTATATCTGCTGGCGATACCATCCGTACCCTGGAATGCTGCCTGATATTAACAAAGTGAGTACCTATAAGCCCTGCAGAAGCAATGTAGCTAAGCCAGTGCAAACTATCCTCGAAAATAACAGCCACACCCAGGCATAGCCAGAATAACCATAAGGCAACCCTCACCCCTGCAGATGCAGAATGCGTAGATGCATGCAATACAGCTACAAAACCAATAATGAGAAACACATAGTCCAGTACATGCCACCATACAGGCAATGCCCCACCCTCTCCCGAATGCAGGACAGTAAGACTATCGGCAAACGAATATTTGAGCAGAAACAAGGCCGGTATTACAAGGCAGTGTACAGCGCAGATAACCGCACTGATGATACCCAGCTTATCGGCACCGGGGGTATATGCATTACTGTGAAAAAGACGATGTAAACGCAACACGGTTGCAAATGTAATGATTTTATGCAAACGCAACAGTGTTGCATTTATTTTTTTAACTTTGCCCTGTGAACAGTGCAGATCATATACATAGCAAAGGGCTGAAAGCTACACCTGTAAGAATGAAGGTACTGGACGAACTCAGTAAAACACACCTTGCATTATCTCAGTCTGAGCTGGAATCCACTTTCAGAAAAGTAGACCGCATAACATTGTACCGTGCCCTGCGCGACTTCGAAGAAGCAGGCATAGTACATAAGATAGTGGACATGAATGGCACTACCCGATTTGCCATATGCAGTGACGACTGCCCCGATGCTACGCATAATGAGGAGCATGTACACTTTAACTGCCAGCGATGCCATAAGATGTTCTGCCTGCAGCACACCCATATACCAGATATACAACTGCCGCCGGGTTTTACACACTCCGGTATCAATGTACTGGTACAGGGTATATGCAATAAGTGCAGCTAAAAAGTATAAGGGCGTACTCAGATATAATCCTTCGCAAATACCGTCCAGTCACTTTTCCCAAATCCGTCAGCAATCCATTTATCCATTTCTGTGGCAACAGCAGGAATTACCGTCAGGGGTCTGCCTGCCTTATTGGCCTCTGCCATCATCAGTCCCGCATCTTTGCGTGCCATACTAAGCTCCCATGAGGGGTTATCAAAATTGCCCGAAGTCATCCGCTTCAGCCTGGCCTGCAGCATTGCTCCCGGGTTCCATTCGCTGAAAAGCGCCGCCACATCTGCCGACGGTATACCCAGTGAGCTGGTAAGCGATAATGTATCAGATATGCCGGCAGTAAACGCTATAAGAAAAAGATTCCCTGCCAGTTTCATACCAGCAGCCTTACCGGTCTCATTACCAAAATCCAGCACCTTACCTGTCATAGGCGCCAGCATTGGCTTTACTGCATCTACTACATCCCTGTCACCAGACACCAGCATATAGCCGGTACTTTCCAGTGAGTTTACAGGTCCCATAAATACTGGGGCATGCACATAAGTAAACCCATCTGCCTTCCATTGTGCCGTACGCTCTATGGCGCCGGAAACAGAAGTTGTGGTATGGTCGGCAATAATGGCACCGGATTTCATGCCCGGTTTTGCTGCCAGCAGTACTTCATTTACACTGGCATCATCCTTTAATGTAAGGTGTATCCTGTCGGCTCCCGCCACAGCCTCTGCGGGGCTGGCACACACAATAGCGCCATACTGCTGCAGGGCTGTTGCTTTCTCTGGTGTGCGATTCCATATCCTTACCTGCTCTCCCTTTGCCAGCAGCGCCCTCACAAAGCCTGCCCCCAGTAATCCTGTACCTAAATATGCTACCATTTTATACTTTTTTTCTTTCTGCTAAAGTAGTCAGTTACAGACAAATAGCAGCATGGAAAGAGTGCCAGTGCAATACAGGGGGAAATAATGTGACATTTGAACGAAAAAATTTACTTTTGGCACTCAAAAAAGATACAACGACTGTTATGGCTGAAGCTATACGTATGCCGCTGCTTAGCGACACAATGAAAGAGGGAGTTATTGCTGAATGGCATAAGAAAGTAGGTGATACTGTCAAATCTGACGATGTGATAGCAGAAGTAGAGACAGATAAGGCCACTATGGAAGTAATGCCTTATGTGGACGGTACGCTTCTTTATATAGGTGTGGAAAAGGGAAAAGGTGTACCTGTAAATGGTATCATGGCCATAATAGGTAAGCCGGGAGAAGACTTCCAGTCAATACTGAATAGTGAAAAAGGTGGCGGCGATGCCCCCGCAGCACCACAGCCCGAAGCTGCGGCAGTACCTGCACCACAGCAGGCAGCAGCACCTGCAGCGCCGGAAAAAGCGGAAGCACAGCCTGCACCCGCAGGAGACGACCGCATTAAAGCATCGCCCCTGGCCAAAAAACTGGCCGAAGAAAAAGGAGTTGATATCCAGAACATCAAAGGCTCCGGCGATAACGGACGCATTATAAAAAGAGATGTAGACGGCTATGTTCCTGCCGCAGCACCTGCAGCTGCTCAGAGCAAAGCGCCTGCATATCAGGCACCTGCAGTAAGTGGCACCGAAGGCCATACAGATATCCCGGTTACACAGATGCGCCGCATTATAGCACAGCGCCTTGCCGAAAGCAAGTTCTCTGCACCGCACTTCTATCTCCGTATTACAGTGAATATGGATAATGCAATTGAGTCGCGGAAAGCTATCAATGTCGTATCTCCTGAAAAAGTATCGTTCAACGATATGATTATCAAAGCCTGTGCAATGGCGCTGAGAAGCCACCCTGCAGTAAACAGCAGCTGGCTGGGCGATGTAATCCGCCAGAACCATCATATACATATAGGTACTGCGGTAGCAGTAGATGAGGGACTTATAGTACCTGTAGTGAAATTTGCCGACCAGAAAGGTCTGGCGCAGATAGCACAGGAGGCCGGTACACTTATAGATAAAGCACGTACCAAAAAGATACAGCCACACGAATTTACAGGTAACACATTCACCATATCTAACCTTGGTATGATGGATATTGATGAGTTCACAGCTATTATCAATCCGCCGGACAGCTGCATACTGGCAGTGGGCAAAATAGCGGCTACACCTGTAGTGGAAAACGGTAATGTAGTAGTAAGAAACATCATGAAGCTGACACTGAGCTGCGATCACCGTGTCGTTGATGGCGCTGTAGGCTCACGATTCCTGCAAACGCTGAAAACTTATCTTGAGAATCCGGTAACCATGCTGGTATAAGCAATACCGTGACAAACAGATATCAGTATCTGTATACTGTCATTGTTTGTTAATAATTTATACACACAATAAAAAAACAATCGGCAATTGAGGATATTAAACCCTAACTTTGCCCGATAAAGGTGTAAACCGCTTAATTATTTTTAAATCAATTCTTAAAAAATGTCTGTACTGAACATTTTTCCGCACGTGCTGATGGGTATGCCTAATTCAGGCGAGTTGATGATTTTGCTGCTGATAATTGTAGTGCTTTTCGGTGGGAAGAAAATCCCCGAACTGGCTAAAGGTCTCGGCAAGGGAATCCGTGAGTTCAATGATGCCAAAGATGGCATCAAGAACGAGATAGAAAACGGTATGAAGGATAAAGACCGTACTAATTCAGGTACTAATAACGCCTGATAAAAAATTTCCGGCGAAACGATAGCATTTTTGTTTCGCCGGTTTTTCCTTTTTCATCTTCTGCTACCCATTTCGGGTTGCATGCTTCACCGCCTCAAAAACGATAAAACATGCAATTAAAGGTCTTTTTGTCGATATTAACTGCTTCCCTGCTGAGTAGTAGCTACTTTGTGCAGGCACAGCAGCATGTATCCAGAAATTCCGGAAGCACGACGACCATTATCGTCATCAAAAAGAAGAAAGATTCTGTTGCCCCTGCTCCCGATGCAACAGAAGAAAAACCCACCGCCAGGGCAGACAAAAAGAAATCCTCCGCATCCAAAGGCAACTCCGGTTATGGTCCTGTACCGCTGGCCGGTACACGCTCCTACTTTGGCGACAAAGATGAGTTTGTAAAAGAATACACACGTCGGTATCTTGCCGCCCACAGCCAGACATTGAATCATGTACAGAATGCCTGTGCTACCCCATTCAGTGTCATAGATACGGTACTTCGTCGCAAACAACTGCCAAAGGAACTTAAATATCTCGCTGTCATAGAGTCTGCACTGAACCGTAAGGCGGTGTCTAAAGCTGGCGCAGTAGGCCCCTGGCAACTGATGGAGTCTACCGCCAAAATGATGGGCCTCTCCGTTAATCATACAAAAGATGACCGTACCGACTGGTATAAATCCACTGCCGCCGCTACCCGGTATCTGGAAATGCTGTATGGACAGCTCAATGACTGGCTGCTGGTTATAGCAGCATATAACAGTGGGCCTGTGCCGGTGCAGAAAGCAATTAAGCGTACCGGCAGCACCAACTTCTGGGATATAAAAGAATACCTGCCCCGGGAAACACAAGGCCACGTACTGGCATTTATAGCTACTGCCAGCATTTTTGAAAATCTCAACAAATTCATAGATCTGGGTAGTATTCCCATAGACTTCAGGTTCAGTAAAGATGACGATGCTGAGCATAAAGACCTGAACAATGCGGCTAACACGGCAGCACTTCTGGCCGCAGTGCCAGCCCCTGCCCCGGGAGCATTGTCGGCCGAAGAGCGGGCTCAGTTTACAGAAGAAGAGCTGAGTAACATGACTATGGTTCGGCTTAAATCTCCCATACATCTGGATCTGATTCAGAAAGAGGTAGGTATAGACAAAAAAATGCTGGAGCGGTGGAACGACGACTACAACGAATTCCTCTATGCCGCCAACTACCCTGAGCCATATTACAATCTGAAAATCCCGAAGGACAAACTGGATGCGTTCCTCGCAAAAAAAGACGTTATGACCAAAAAGTCGGCACAGGTACTGGGACAGTTACACCATTAACAACCACCCAATGCTGCCATATTAGCCGATTCTTATGTCATATCGAAGTAATACTGCCGGATAAGGATATACATTATACTACCCGATATCGGAAACTTATTTGTAATTTCGTTACCTTTGCACACTTTTAATCAATCTTCTCCATTTTATGAAGTTGTCACAATTTAAGTTTGACCTTCCATTAAATCTCATAGCGCAACACCCTGCAAAGAAACGTGACGAAAGCCGTCTGATGGTGATACACAGGGATACCGGTACAATAGAACACAAAACTTTCAAAGACGTCCTGTCTTATTTTGACGATAAGGATGTGATGATAGTGAATAACACAAAAGTGTTCCCGGCCCGCCTATATGGCCGCAAAGAGAAAACAGGTGCAAAAATTGAAGTTTTCCTGCTTCGCGAGCTCAATAAGCCAAATCATCTGTGGGATGTGATTGTAGACCCTGCCCGTAAAATACGCGTAGGTAACAAACTTTATTTTGGCGATAACGACGAGCTGGTAGCAGAAGTAATAGACAATACTACCTCACGTGGTCGTACTATCCGCTTCCTGTTCGATGGTAATGAAGCAGAATTCAGAGGTATGCTGGACCAGCTGGGCGAAACCCCGCTGCCAAAGTACATAAAGCGCAAGCCTGAAGAAGACGACAAAGAACGCTACCAGACAGTATATGCCAAGTATGAGGGCGCAGTAGCAGCCCCTACTGCAGGTATGCACTTCAGCCGTGAGCTTATCAAACGTCTGGAGATTGTAGGCGTGAAGTTTGCCGAAGTAACGCTGCACACAGGTTTGGGAACTTTCCGCCCTATAGAGGTAGAAGACCTTTCAAAACATAAAATGGATGCAGAATACTTCAGAGTTGATGATTATGCATCTAATATGGTAAACAGGGCTATTACCGAAAAACGCCGTATCTGCTCCATCGGTACTACTACCATGAGAGCGCTGGAAAGCTCGGTTACCGCTCAGGGATTGCTCAAACCGGAAGAAGGATGGACAAACGTGTTCATTCACCCGCCATATAACTTCTCTATTGCCAACTCACTCATCACTAACTTCCACCTGCCTAAAACAAGTCTCATGATTATGGCTTGTGCATTTGCTGGTTACGATCTGATGATGACAGCATATGAAACTGCTATCAAAGAGAAATACCGCTTCTTCAGCTATGGAGATGCAATGCTGGTATTATAATTAATACGCTGTAATATACAAAGAGGCTGTCACATATGTGGCAGCCTCTTTTGCGTCAGTCCTGCCGGCAGGGTTATTCACATACGGTAGTTGAAAAGTATTTGCCCCTCCGGCGGGCATACACTTTGAATTATATTAGGTTTGCAGTAGGTTTTCGTACATCAATTTGTTCCCTTATGTCTCTTGCGACAAACCCTCGTCGGTATGTCATCAGTTTAATCTTTATAGGAGTAGGTATTGTTATGCTCCTAAGGCTGTTTTTTCTCCAAAATTTTGAACCCAAATACAAAATACTGGCGAATGACATAGCTATATACAAAAAGGTAGTGTACCCTCCACGGGGGGTAATACTGGATAGAAAAGGAAAAACACTGCTATCCAATACCCCTGTTTATGACCTTATGATAACACCTGCCAATGTGCCCGGCAGCCTTGACACCGCAGAGTTATGCGCATCTCTTGACATCGATAAAGAAACATATGAAAGTATGCTGGTCCGTATCCGTGCCAGAAATCTGGATGTACGGCAGAGTACGTTCATGGAGCTGCTGAGCGAGTCACAGACAGCACGCTTTCAGGAAAACGCCTACAAATTCCCGGGATTTGAACTCGTGGAGCGCAATTTGCGACGCTATGAGAAGCCCGTAGCCGGGCTGGTACTGGGTTATATAGGCGAGGTGTCTCAGCAGATGCTGAAAAAACCACGCTATGCCTCCTACCGTCAGGGCGACTATGCAGGCCTCAGTGGTCTGGAGCTGCAGTACGAAGAAGTACTGCGGGGCCAGAGAGGTGTACACTATCTGGAGCGCGATAAGTTCAACCGACCCCGCGGCCCTTACCGGGGCGGAGAGCTGGATACACAGGAGGTATCCGGGCGTGCACTGGACCTCTACCTGGATATGGAGCTTCAGGAGTATGCCGAGAAGCTGATGGCCAATAAAATAGGCAGTGTAGTAGCAATAGACCCACAGACAGGTGGTATACTGGCTATGGTTAGCAGCCCCACTTTTGACCCTAACCTCCTGCGGGGAAAAGAGCGCTCTCATAATTATGGAAAGCTGTACAAAGACCCTACCCGCCCGCTATTTAACAGGGCTACACAGGCTATGTACCCTCCCGGCTCTACCATTAAGCCATTTACCGGACTGGTAGCCTTGAATGAGGGTGTTATCGGGTCAGAGTTTGGCTATCCCTGCGGTGGCTCATACGGAGCCTGTAGCCGCAAAATAGGGTGCGAGCACCATGATGCCGGCCACGCTGCCAATTTCAGGCTGGCACTGGCACACTCATGCAACTCCTATTTCTGTCACATATTCCGCCTCACGGTAGATTACAGGAACTTTAAAAGCGTAAAACAGGGGCTGCAGGTATGGCACGATTACTATAACAGTTTTGCATTTGGCAGGCAAACCGGCGTAGATATACCATACGAAGGGAAAGGACTTGTGCCGGATACTGCTATGTACAACCGTATGTACCGGGGTTCATGGAACTCATGCACAATTGTATTTGTAGGTATGGGACAGGGTGAGCTCCTGCTTACACCGCTGCAGATGGCTAACGGCATGTGTATCATCGCCAATAAAGGATATTATTACCTTCCACACTTTGTTAAGTCCATAGGTAAAAATGAAAATGATAGCCTGTTGCTTAAATACAAGGAGAAACACCGCGTGCTTAATATCCCCGATGCCACATTTACAGTTGTTCAGCAGGCTATGCAGGATGTGGTAGACCATGGTACGGCATCGGCTGCCCGTATAGACAGTATTACCGTTTGCGCCAAAACAGGTACTGCCGAAAATAAAGCAGTAGTGAACGGAGAGGTAATAAAAATGCAGAACCACTCCATGTTCGTAGCATTTGCCCCACGCGAAAACCCTAAAATAGCAATAGCGGTAGCTATAGAAAATGCCGGCTTTGGCAGCACATGGGCTGGCCCTATTGCCAGCCTGCTTATGGAAAAGTACCTGAAAGACAGCATATCGGCCAGACGGAAACCGGTAGAAGAGAAAATGATGAATGCCCACCTTATCAATAAATATGTGTACACAATAGACTCTGTAAACAGGCTGCGCGACCGCCGCATATATGAGGCAAAAATGGAACGCCGCCGTATAGCCGACAGTACAGAAAAGTCTCAGGACTCTATTATGTACAGAAGGTGGATATATACAAAAATGAAATACAAACACAAGAAATAACCCATAACAATGAGTGAACTGAGGAAAACGCTTTTCAACAGGATAGACGGTACACTGCTGCTGCTCTATATCACGCTGGTAAGCATAGGCATCATGGCCATCTTCTCTGTAGAGCACCGCGCTACAGACCCTCAGATTATCATGATGAATAAAGGATATATGAAGCAGGTAATGTGGCTGGGCTACTCCCTGTTCATAGGACTGCTGATAATACTTACAGACAGTAAGTTCTTCTCATCCTTTGCCTTTCTTATCTATACTGCGGGCATCTTTATTCTCATCATTACCATTTTTGCAGGGGTCGATGTAAAGGGGTCGCGCTCATGGCTGGGAGTGGGAGGCTTCCGCTTTCAGCCGGGTGAAGTAGCAAAAATATTCACCTCACTGGCACTGGCCCGCTTCTTTGCACTTAATGAAACCAACTTCCGTAAGCTGAAAGACCGCCTCATTGCAGCATCCATTGCATTGGGCCCCGCAGTGCTCATACTATTGCAGAAGGAAACAGGACTGGCTCTTGTGTACTTCTCTTTCTTTCTGGTAATGTTCAGGGAAGGTCTGCCCAGCGCTATACTCATTACAGGCTTTGCTGCCATAGCACTGGTAATCACTACCCTGCTGCTGGACCGTATGACTATGGCTTTTGTCATCACTGGTATTACTATACTGGTAGGCTATGCCATCCGCAGTAATCTGCGCCGGCGAATGTCAACCCGTATATTACTGGTAAGCTGCTGGCTGTTCTCTATCCTTTTCTCTCAGTTTGCAGTCCCGTTTGTATTTAAAAATGTGCTTCAGAAACACCAGATAGAGCGTATCTATTCCATGATAGGCATTGATGTGCCCGATGAGTATAACAAAGCCCTGGACCCCGGCGACGACAGAAGAGAGCATACTAACAGCTCAGAATATAATGTGCTGCAATCCAAGATTGCCATTGGCTCCGGAGGCATGTTCGGCAAAGGATTTCTCAACGGCACATCTACAAAAAACCAGTTTGTACCGGAGCAGAACACAGACTTCATATTCTGCGCCATCGGTGAGCAGTTCGGTTTTGTAGGTAGTGCCACACTCATCATACTGTATATAATGCTTATGCTGCGCATCATATATCTCGGTGAGCGGCAGCGGTCAGATTTTACACGTGTTTATGCCTACTGCGTGGCCTGTATCCTGTTCTTCCACGTAGCTATCAATATATCTATGACCATAGGGCTGGCGCCGGTAATAGGCATTACCCTGCCCTTCCTCAGCTATGGAGGTTCTTCGCTGCTATCCTTCAGCATTCTCATTTTTATACTGGTAAGGCTGGATGCCGACAGGCAGGTAATAATAAGGTGATGCCAATATTATGATTACGATTGCATTGCCGGTAGTATTTTTGCGCCATGGCAGCAATCTATCCGCTATCCGAAGGTGTATTTACTATAGGCCACGATAAGGAATTTGTACCGTTCGATACAGAAAAAGACGAACTGAATGACCGCCCCACAGGCTCACTGCTGGTAGAGATACTCCCATTTCTGGTAGTTACAGACAGGGATGTAATCGTCCTGGACACAGGCCTGGGCTTTCATAACGGCAATGGTGAGCTGCAGATACATGACAATCTGCGCCATGTGGGCTACGAAGCCGCACAGGTTACCAAAGTACTGCTCTCTCATCTGCATAAAGACCATGCCGGCTGCCTCACTTACCGCGACGGTAACGGACTGATAAAACCCACATTCCCCAATGCCGATTATTATATATACCGTGCCGAGGCCGACTTTGCACTTGCCACCGGCCTGCCATCCTACCACCCCGAAGATATAGAGCCACTGCTGGCTACCGGCCAGGTAAAATGGCTGGAAGGCGAAACCGGACTCATAGATGACTACATAAGATACACCCATTCAGGTGGCCATTGCCCGCAACATATTGTCTACCTCATAGACGATGGTAAGGACAAGGTTTTCTTTGGCGGAGATGAAGCCCCGCAACTGAAGCAGATGAAAATAAAGTATGTGGCTAAGTACGACTTTGACGGCAAAAAAGCCATGATGCTACGGGAGCAATATGCAGCTCAGGGACAGGCCGAAGGTTGGCATTTCCTCTTCTATCATGATGTAAAGACACCTGTAGCCCAGCTGTAAAACGGGAGCCGTTGCCTGTGCTATCCCGTATGTAAGCCGGCATAAAGACAAGGTAAACATGCCTGTGTCCGACCATAAAAAAAGCTGTATATTATATGGTATTGACTATACAGCTATAACATGAAAAAGACTACCAGCAACTATATTTGTAACAAAATAACTACAACTTGGAAACATCGGTAAAAATAGGCGCAGTAAGCTATCTGAACACAAAACCACTCCTTTACGGTATAGAACATAGCGATGTAGCTGCAGACATTGTTTTGTCTGTAGCATATCCCTCCATGCTGGCGCAGCAGCTGCGCGATGGCGTTATAGATATGGCATTACTGCCTGTAGCTGCCATGCCTGGTATACCGGGTGCACGTATAGTAAGCGACTATGGTATAGCCTCCGATGGCAATGTAGTATCTGTAGCCATTTTTAGTCAGGTACCTATGGAGGAAATCACAGAAGTATTTCTGGATTACCAGTCTCGTACATCGGTAAAGCTGGCAGAGATACTGCTGCGCCACTACTGGAAAAAAGAGGTAAAGCTCACGCCCGCGCACCCAGGCTACATAGATGACATAAAAGGCACAAAAGCAGGCGTAATAATTGGCGACAGAGCCCTCAGGCACCTTAATGACTTTACCTGGTCATGGGACCTCTCTGCAGCATGGAAAGACTATACAGGACTGGATTTTGTATTTGCAGCATGGGTGGCCAATAAGGATATACCGCAGGCATTTATGGACCGCTTCAATGCCGCAAACGCCGAAGGACTGCAACAAATAGATAAGGTAATAGCCGAAACCGACCACCCATGGTACGACCTCAACACCTACTACCGCAAAAACATATGCTACCGGCTTGATGAACAGAAAAGAAAAGGGCTGGAGCGTTTTCTGGAAATGATACAGGAATAACCGCATAGCATACGCAATACAAACAAACATAAAATAGTCCCCCATATAATGGATCAGGTACAGGAATTCAACGAATACAGGGAAAAAATGAATGAGGTAATTCTGGGCAAACAGAATAAGGTAATCAACCGCCTGTTCAACCTCGATACAAATACCTATGCAGAAGGCGCTCTGCCTGTGCGCACCAAGGAAATGCTGGGCCTGGTAGCCAGCATGGTACTGCGCTGCGACGACTGCATTAAATACCACCTGGGCAAGTGCCATGACGAGGGCATCTCTACAGAAGAAATGTATGAAATATTTGCTGTTGCCAATATTGTAGGCGGCACCATCGTAATACCACATACACGGCGGGCTGCAGAATACTGGGAGGCACTGCAGGCACAATAGTGCTGCATTACCATTCTTTCTCTATGCTGTCCAGCATAGCCATATAGTTGGCATAACGTTCCGGCGATATTGTACCGTCCGATACTGCCTGCTTTACGGCACAGTGCGGCTCATTGATGTGCTGGCAGTTGTTAAACCGGCACCCGGCCATCACATTGCGCATCTCAGGAAAATACTGGGCCAGCACTTCCTGCTCCATATCTATAAGGCCAAACTCCTTTACCCCCGGGGTATCAATGATGCATCCCCCGCCGGGCAGGTCAAACATTTCGGCAAATGTAGTAGTATGCTGCCCCTTGCCACTCCAGCCCGATACGGCATTGGTTCTGATACCTATACCCGGTATCAGCTGATTGATAAGCGTGCTTTTCCCCACACCGGAGTGCCCGCTGAAAAGTGTGGTTTTGCCCTGTAGCCGTGCTGCCAGGCTGCCTATGGTAGCGGCATCTGTAGCTACTACGGGAAATACCTCATACCCTATCCGGGTATAGATATCGGTCCATTCTTCCAGTATCTGGCGGTGTTTGGGCTTTAGTATATCTATCTTGTTTATTACCAGTATAGCCGGTATATGGTAAGCCTCGGCAGTCACCATAAAGCGGTCTATAAACCCAGTAGATGTACGCGGCTCGGTAATAGAGGCCACCAGCAGTGCCGTATCTATATCGGCAGCTATAATGTGCTTCTGACTGGGATTATGGGGTGATACCCGCACCATATAGTTATGCCGGTCACATATCTCACTGATGATGGCCGTATGCACGGCCGGGTCCTCAGGCTCAAAAATAACGGAGTCTCCCACCGCCACAGGATTGGTAGATGAGATATGCTCATCTATCTTCAGTCGTCCCTTAATGCGGGCATTCCATACCTCACCATCCTGTGCACGTACTATGTACCAGCTACCCGTAGATTTATAAACTTTTCCTTTCATGCGGATAGTGCAAAAGTACATTGGGTAAGGCAATGTGACACGATAAATACACAGTAATATATTATAGGTTCCTGTTTACCCCTGTATTGGATGAGGGGCACTTCGGTATTAAATTCTATTTTTACGTGCAAATAATAACGCTACATGAACGTAAGGCCTATAATAGCCATTGCGGGCATACTTGCTACATCGCTTACAAGCAGTGCCCAAATAAATGATAATGCCTACCGCAACACCAGCAATAAATATTACTGGCAGAACCGAAAACCCGATGCCGCCTACTGGCAGCAGGACGTACATTATAAAATAGATGCAAAAATAAACGAGCAGGAGCACGTAATAGAAGGTTATGAAAACCTCACCTACTGGAACAACTCCCCCGATACGCTCCGCTTCGTCTATTTCCACCTCTATCAGAATGCCTTTATAAAAGGCTCTTACCTCCACGACCTGGAACTGGCCAATAAGGTAAAGTCGCGAATGGGCAAAAAGGAATCATCGGGACTGGGTATTGTTGTAGACCGGGTACAGGTAGATGGTAAGGCTGTTACCACCGAGCTGGACAATACCATTATGAAAGTACACCTGCCGGCCCCGCTGCCACCGGGCGAAAGCATCAACATAGCCATGGCATTCAATACATGGTATGATGTAGGTGCTACAAGACGCCGCATGAAAATGTACTCCGCATGGGGCTTCATGCACTATAACGGCTGCCAGTGGTACCCTAAACTGAGCGTATATGACCGCATGCACGGCTGGGACAACTATCAGCATCTGAACCGGGAATTTTATGGCGATTTCGGGCTCTTTGATGTAACGCTCGACTTCCCTTCCAACTATATAGTTGAGGCCAGTGGTGAGCTGCAGAACCGTAAAGAAGTACTGCCCGATACCCTGCGTGCAAAGCTGGACATCAGCAACTTTGCCGGCAAAAAAATGAATGAAGCCCCGTCTACCATAATACCCTATGTAAAGGGTGAGCGCAAAAAATGGCATTTCATAGCTAACAATGTACACGATTTTGCCTTCACCGGCGACCCCTCTTACCGCATAGGCACTACCTACTGGAATGGCGTAGAGTGTGTAGCACTGGCACAGGAGCCACATGCCGCAGGCTGGCAGAATGGCGCTGAATATGTAGCTAAGATCATTAAAACATTCTCTGAAGGCATAGGCATGTATGGCTATCCCAAAATAGTAGCTGCCGATGCCGCCGATGGTATGGAATACCCCATGCTCACCCTGGATGGCGGTACCGACCCCGGCTACAGAGGCCTGCTGGTGCACGAAATAGCACACAACTGGTTTTATGGTCAGGTAGGCAGCAACGAAACCTACCGCGCCGCTATGGACGAAGGCTTTACACAGTTCCTCACCGCATATGGCCTGCGCCATATAGATGGCGATAATCTGGTGAGCACACCTCCCAAATCGCGCTACAGACGGCACTTTACCGAGCCGGTAAATGTGCTGGATCTCCGGGTGCTGAACTCTTACAGCTATGCCGCACTTAACCAGCGCGAAATATCTATTAATACCCATTCCGACGATTTTGGCAGCGCCCTGGCGCATGGCGGTGGCTATGGCATGGTGTATTACAAAACCGCCAGTATGCTCTACAACCTGGAGTATGTACTGGGCGATTCTCTTTTTGCCGCAGCTATGCAGCACTACTTCAGTCAGTGGAAGTTTGCACACCCATACTATGAAGACTTCCGTGCCTCCATCATACAGTTTACAAAGCAGGACCTGTCATGGTTCTTCGACCAGTGGTTTGAAACCACCAAGCCGCTGGACTATGCCATATGCGGCATACGCAAGGTAAGAGGTACCGATAGCTTCGACATCAGCTTTACCCGTAAGGGAGAGATGCAGATGCCCATAGACTTTGTCACTACCGACAAAAATGGACAGCAGCACAGCTATCATATCCCCAATACATGGTTTGTAAAATCTACCACGGCCACCGTACTGCCTAAGTGGACCGGATGGGGTAAGCTGCATGAAACCTACACCGCACGCATACAGGCCCCCAACGGTGTGAAGCGGGTAATGATAGATACATCTATGCGCTTTGCCGACATCAATATGATGGACAACTACAAAACCCGTGGGCTGCCCGTAAGCCCGCAGGCAGTAAAAATGCAGTTCGACGGTGGTATGAACACCCCTACCGACCGTAAGCACTACCGTGCCGGCATACGCCCCGATGCATGGTGGAACCCAATAGATGGTATAAAAGCCGGACTGCACTTTGAAGGAAATTACTTTGCCACACTGTATAAGCTGGATGCCGGCATATGGTGGAACACCCACCTGCTGCAGGGCGATGACTATAAGTCATTTACCAACGAAGGCTACTACGACCGCTACAAGCCCGTAAACTATTCGGTAAACTACTCCTCCCCCCTGAGCCGGAAAATACCACGACTGCAGCTGCAGCTCAACAGCCGCTATCTGGACGGGCTCTGGTATCACCGTGCCGGGTTTAACTGGGAGCAGAGCACCAAAAACCTGATACAGATATGGGGACAGATGATGTGGCGACCCACAGACAACGACCAGAATTACCTCTTCGACCCACTGGAGTGGAGCAGCGTACCAGGACGTAAAAACAACTCTCTGAACGTAGCATGGACACACTCCTACAATTATCTGCATGGCAATGGCCGCTACACACTCAGCGCACGCGCTCCCTTCCTGCAGAAAGATGCACTACCCTTCACCTACTCGTATGCCCAGCTGGAAGCCGTTAATACCAATATGCTCGACCGTCTGGAGATACGCACCCGCATCTTTGGCCGCTTTGGTCTCGGCAGGCAGATGCCCTGGGAAAGCATGCTCTACATGGCAGGTGCCAGCCCCGAGCAGCAGATGGAAGACAAATACACACGCAGCATAGGCTTCACCCCCGACGACTGGAGAGGTACATCTGTCTATGACGTAAACCACTGGCAGCAGGGCGGCGGGCTCAACCTGCGCGGCTATGCCGGCTACTACGCCCCCGATGAGCATAATAACGGTCTCCTTACCGGCTACAAAGGCCGCAGCGGTGCATCGGTCAATGTAGAAGTAGGCATCAGCAACTACCTGCAGTGGCGTCCGCGCCTCACGCGCAACTGGCTGCATGCCGATATTTATGCATTTGGCGATGCCGGCTTTATGGAGCTGAGCAATTATGCTACCTACAACTTCCGCGTTACCTCCCCCACTAGTACATGGAGCACACTACATGCCGATGCCGGTGCCGGCTGTGCATTCACTATCAAAAAGTGGGGCGTATTTGAGAAGGCAAAACCACTCACCCTGCGCATAGACTTCCCCGTATTCCTCAACCGCCCGCCATATGGCAACAGCCAGTATGCAGCGCTTAGGTATGTAGTAGGAATCAACCGCGCATTCTGATAAAACCATTTCAGGAAAACGGCATGAAAAACAACAATTTTTCATGCCGTTTTTTTGTTGAAATCAAAAAGACTATTACCTTTGCAGCCCTGTTACAACAAAATAGTTCGATGGTGTAACGGTAGCACAACAGACTCTGACTCTGTTTGTCTAGGTTCGAATCCTAGTCGAACTACTTAACAAAAGTGCAACGGCCTGATAGTTAATAACTTCAGGCCGTTTCTATTTTCTGGTTTACACATGGTTTACACAAAAGTCATTTAGAGCCTATCACAGGCGCAATAGCTTGCGGCCATCAATCTCATACCCTGCCGCCTCCATCTCCTTTGCCACATCTTTATGCCATGCCTTACGAGCATCCATGTCAATATATACAATTCCAGATATGTCAGATGGTTTTTCTACATGGCCTTTTACAAGAGCGCAAACCTTATCTCGTCCGAGCTTCCCCATAAGGTATCCATGCTCTAATAGTACATTTTGTCTCGCTCTTGGCTGAAACGTGCCATTCTGCCCCAGCTTCCCACCCTCATCACATGGAGTATATAGAATAATACCAAATCCTACGTTTGTGTACTTTTCTATCTTCTCTATGATTGTTTGCCCTCCACTCGCTTGCTCGTGCAAGATGATAGGCTCAAACCCAAGATTTTCAATAAAGCGAGCAACTTCTGTTTTGGCTAGGTCATCATGTCCATGCACGATAAATACCTTTGATGTGTCTTTCACTTGATTAATATTTGTAGCGTTTAAGGTATTGTTATTGCCTATAATGGCTGCCTGAGGCATTTTATGTTGTTTCAGTCTCTCCAGATAGGCTTCTCCTTCTCTTGTAATACTTGCGTATATAGATGGCTTCTGGTGGCTAACCTGCCCTCCAAATGACGTTAAATGTTCATGTCCAACACAAGTGATTAAGCCGTCCGATACCAGTTCTTTCATTTTCAGACCTATTGTCGACCTGTCGATACGGTAGATTTGGTAGAAATCTGCTACAAAGTCATATACATCAATAGTAGTCTGACTATCGTCAAGCCGAGTTAAAAGTTCAAAAACAAAATCCTTGACTGTTTTAGAGGGAGCTACCGCATATCCACCTTTTGATATAAACACTTTGCCACGGTCACTAATGACAAATTTCGCTCTCCGCTTGCTAGATGGAGCATCTATACCATCTAGCATTCTAATAAGACCATCTTCTAGCAGCCTTGGAAAGATGACGTTATCAAGCGTCCGTACAGGTATATTAGGGAAAGCTGTTGATATATTTACAAAGAACCACAATCCACCATTTGTGTTCTTTCCGTCCAGCAAATACTGCAAAATAGTATTACAGATTGCATTGTGTTGCTCTTCTTGGATATGCCTAGGGTTCTGGTTCGGTGGTATTGGAACATACCCTTTATCTCTATCAAATTCCATGCATTAATTTGTTTGCACAAATATACAACTACCTAATACCTCGAATGCTTGTACTTTTCAATCTTTCACTCCCATACTTCTCCCTTATCTCTTCAAGGGTTTTCTTCCCGCCTTTGGTGGCATGCTCTTCGGCTCTGTAGTACCAAGCCTGCTTCTTTGATGCGAAGTACAGCCCTGCGGCCTTCAAAGTCTTACGCACTGGATAAGTGAAGCCAGTTACCCATATCCAGTCACCTACAAGCTCAATGGTGATGTTCGGTAGGCCTGCTATCTGTTCGATTACAGCCCTGTACTCCTCGGATAGGCGTACTTGCTCGTCTGCATCCTCTTGGCTCATATTCTGCCCTCTAAATGCCTTTGCGCAAGCCTCTGCGTATGCAGCGTTGATTTGCTGCATGATTTCTGTGTCTCCACCATGGTCTGGGTGGTGTTCCTTTGCCAGTTGCTTGTATCTGGCTTTGATGTCGTCAATGTTCTGACAGTCGATGAAGTAAAACATGTTGCTTGGTTTGTTGTTTTTGATGTGAACAATTATCTCAACCCCGAAGGGTGGTATTCTTTTCTTTCCAGCGAGCCGCAACAAAGCGAAATGAGGGAGCGACTAAGCGACTGAATGAAGCGGCGAGCGCCCACTGATGGGGCAATGTGTAAAGCCCGACCTAAGAAGGGCGAACATTGCACAGTGAAAGGGGTTTGCGTGGCATTCCTGCATGGCTCTGTGCGGTGGATAGGAATAAGGGTAGGCATGCGGCAGCAAACCCCTGTAACGCAGCAGTGGGCAGGCGACGGCGAGCAAGACATTGAAAGCGGTTGGATTTAGCAATGCTCTGTGAGGTGGGAATATGCGTAGCGAGCGTTGCTAAAGACAAAGGAGCTTTCCAAACGGAGAGAGTGGAAACGCAAGACCTGTGACAAAATGAAGCCTGGGTAAGTGGGAATGGAGCATCTGGTCGATAGACCTGTTGCGAAATGAAGCGTTTTGGCGCACGGCTTGCTTCCACGAGCGAAGAGCGTCCGCTTAACCTCGCATAATCAGGGAACTGCCGACAGAGGAAGTTGTTATACCTCCCCTATCGGAGTCCCTGATGTTTGGCTACACAAGTAGCTATCCAGACCATTCCCACTGACGGAGAGTACTGGCAGCCCTAAATGCCTTGGGGGGTAACAATATAGGGTATCCTTTTATATCACGCACATAATTGAAGTGCGTGCTTCCAATAAGCTAGATGCCAAATAGTTTATCAAGAGTATCTGTCTGGCTTTCTGGTTCTCTTTCTATAACAGTCAGGTATAACTGTTTTGCTCTTTCACGTGTGTCGTTGCTTCTTAGTAGTAATATTGCTAAATTGAATAAAGCACTTGTATCATCGGGAGCTACTATCAATAAATCTTCTAGTATCTCTATTGCTCTTTGGTCATTGTGGAACTTCCTAGCCTCTAAAGTTGATAAATTAAAGTATGCCATTAGATAGCGAGGTTCCTTTGCAATTGCAATGCGATAGTTTTCCTTCGCTTTTATTGGGTCATCGTATTCATTTTCGTATAGCACGGCTAAGTTATAGTACGGCCTAGCTACATCAGGATTATTTTCAATTGCCTTGTTAGCATATTCGAGCGCCTTTGCTTTGTCTTCTAGGTAAATTAACGCTAGATACATGAGGTCACTGTATGCTACAATTAACGTAGGGTCAAGCTCTAAGGCTTTCTCATACAACTTAAATGCTGCTTCTTCCTTATCCGTCAATGTGCCAAGTAAACAAGCTAGGTTATAGTAAGAAGTGGCATCTGTAGACCCTAATCCAATTGCTTTTTCAAAGTACAAGATCGCTTCTGGATAGTTTTTATAGTACACACCATAAAGAACTCCTAGGTTATGAAAAGTGGGAAACTTATTTGGTTCAAGTGCAACAGCCATATCGTAAAAGGTCTTAGCCCTATCAAATGCATTAATACCAACCATAGCGAGACCTAGATTATTGTAAGTTTCATAGCTACCACCAAACTTATTTAAGTACTCTTCCCAAAGTAATGCAGCCTTCTGTTTCTCTTCTTTTTCTGTCAATTCGATATATGCTCTTTTAAAGGCGACATTAGGGTTGTCTGGGTAACGTAGCATAAGTCTTTCTAGAAACAAGTCTCTTTCTGCAACGCTCAAGGAAGAGACTTGCAATAACTCTGCTTTTACGTGGTCTCCTTTGTATCCTATCGCCTCCAATAGCTCCGTATAACCATTACCTTTGATTTCACGAAAAGACATCAGCCGCATATTTGAAAGGGTGGCAAGGAATTCGACAATCTCCGAGGATATTCTTTCTGTAACTCTTAAGTCCTCTATAAGCGGAATAGCTTTAATGGGATCTGTCTTAACTAAGATATCTCTCAAATGATTTGCCTCTGTATTCCAATACCGAAGATACTCCGCTTTTGACTTGCTGCTAAAAATGTCGCTCTCATCTACGAGGATTGGTAGAACTCGATTATGGTAATCTTGCTCCTTCATCAGTTCAAGCATTTCAAACATGCAATTTCTAGATTTCAGAAAAGTATCACTGATAGCAATCAACGGATAGTCTGCAAGCCTTATACGTTTCATGTATTGCTTAATGTCACTACGATACTTTAGGTCTCGGATGTCGCGAGTAACGTAAATGCCAATTGACTTAAAATCATCATCAATCAAATCAACAATAGGCTTATCCTTCCAGCTATACGATATAAAAATGCTTGCATGGGCTTGATGTTTGTCTGTCATATTAAACGAAAATAAAAGCAAATGTATATTATCACTTTAATGACGTGTGTGAATAGGTTAGTAGGGCAAATTGCGAAAATGAGCAAAATGATGTGTTTCTGCTGTAGGCAGGTTCTCTTTCGTACTCTCGAAAATGAAACCTATTCGTAGTCTACATAGGAAAGACTACTAAGATATCAGGTTCATGATTTGGGGAGACGATAGATAAACATGAGCCTCCTTTATTTTAGACAGACTATTCTCAAGTGGTGGTAGCAACTCTAACAGCTCACTTTTCATGTGGTCATTTTGCAGAGATATGTCCCTATATAGATAGTGCATCTTATTGAGGTGCAGCATTAGCGGCAGGAATTCCTTATATCGCATATCTCCCACTGGCGCGAGTCTGAGGCGCAGCCCTTCGCACAGCCGACTCGTGCCTCACATAATTCTGTCAGTTTATAACTGACACAAGAAAAATCAGAAAACCGCAACTACCTCCTCATCTGGTCGAAGCGTCCCGCTTCGTCCTAAACATAACAAGCGTCCCGCTTGCTATACCAACGTATTCGGCCAGGCATGGACTCCGTTTTCATCACAGTGGCACACTCCCCTCTCAGGCTGGTCTCTCACAGCCCCCGGCATTACCCCAAAAACAAAACATATCCACATTTTCCGGCACACACCACACCCCCATATCCTCCCGGCCTAACTTTGTACACCCTGAAAACAAAAACTATGAAAACAGAACAGCTAAAGCAGGCCGAAAACCTCTACTTCCACACAAACCTCACCAAAACAGAAATTGCCGATGCTGTAGGTGTAAGCCGCCGCACACTCCACTACTGGGTCAGTCATAACCATTGGGATACCATCCGGCAGGCAGCACAGTCCATGCCCACCATTATTACCGGCAATTGTTACATTATCCTTTCGCAGCTACAGAACAGTATTCTTGCCCGCACCGATGAACCCATCACCACACAGGAGGTAAACGCCATGGCAAAGCTCGTCAATACCGTTACAAAGCTCAACGCTAAAGCAGCACTCTGCGAAAACCTCGAAGCGCTCACCAACTTTCTCGATTTCACCCAGCATGCCGACCCTACCCTTGCAGCCCGGCTCCAGCCCATTGTTGCCGCATATGCCGGCCATACAGCAGCAGCACAGCAGCCCCCAGGCGCACCACCGCCATCTCCCCGCGAGTCCCCCGAAGAGCTCCTGCTGGACCAGGAAGACCTTGCCGCACTGGCGGCAGAACAGAAAGCCGCCACACAACCGGTAGCAACACCCACTCCACATACCAAACCAACACCAGCCATTCCACACACTAAACCCCGCACCATGCCACCACCCGCCCCGCATCTCAACCGTGCTGCACGAAGAGCCATGGCACGTAACAGTGCAAATAAAAACACCTAAAGCATTGATTTACAACAACAAATCGTGCAAAAAAAACTTTGCACTTTCGCCCATTGTACTCGCAGCGCTCCTATTCAGACACACCCCCCACTGGCGGGTTGCGCACATAACCACATGTACAGCCAACTCGTGCCTCAAATAATCCCGCCAGCGTACAACTGACACAAGAAAAATCAGAATTCCACATTGACACTCACAAATCACAGAAAACTCCCCTCCTGGCAAGGAGGGGATGGCGCAAAAAGGCGTGTCCTTTTTGCCGCCTGGGGTGGTCGCAACGCAGCAAGTCTTTTCAACTTACATAACGCACACCCCACTGGCGGGTTGCGCACATAGCCAACTCGTGCCTCACATAATCCCGCCAGATTGCATCTGACAAAGTGCTTGAGTGCTGCCCCTCCCAGTACCCGTCACCATAATAGCATAACCGTGCCACCATTCGGATGTAGATAGTAATATAGAAAAACAGAGTACCGTATAGCATTCATCGCACACAGGGGGCCGCAATTTCAATTTGATATCGCCGGAATATTTTTAGCTAAGAAGCAAAGAATCACCCTCATTCTCACGTCTTTATATATAGACCGGCCAGTCTGGAAAATAGGGTTCAGCGCCTGCTGCGCCTCCTTGCTTACTCTTTAAAACTATTCCTTATGTGCCGTTCTGTATTTACCGGTCTGCTGCTGCTCATATACGCAGCCACCGTAGCACAAACCCGCCAGAAACTGGAAATAACCGCAGCCACAGTGTTTCAGAAAGGAGCCGAGCTTACCAGCAATACTACCGTTATGCTGAAATCCGGCGAGAATGAACTACTGTTTACCAATGTAGCTGCCAATGTCAATACTTCCAGCCTCATGATTAATGCCACTAATGATGTAGTCATAGAATCTGCTGTATTTCAGCGAAACTATCTCGAGCCGGATATGGCCAGTCCGGTCGCAAACCGGCTCAACGATAGCATTACACGCCTGCAGGCCGTCCGCGACGATGCTACCGACCGCCTGCTTGCCGTATCAGAGCAGATTACCATCCTCCAGCAAAATCGTGTTATTAAAGGAGACCAGACAGGCATGTCTGTAGCAGACCTGATGAAGCTGGTAGACGCTGCCGGTGAAAAAATGGAAAAATGCAATGTACGCAAGCGGGCACTGGAAGCAGAGATAAAATCCCTGAATGAAACTATCTCCCGCATCAGCAATCAGTTGATGCAGCAAACGAGCGGAAAACTACTTCCTGGCAGTCAGCTGCTGGTAAAGGCATATACACCTAAAAACTGCAATGCGCACATCACCATAAGTTATATAACACCAGATGCCGGATGGACACCTCTTTACGATATTATAGCGATCAACACCAGCAGCCCGGTAAAAATCTATTATAAAGCCAATGTTTACCAGAACACAGGCATAGACTGGAATAAAGTAAAGTTGCAGCTTTCCGGTGGCAACCCTAATGAAACCGTACAGGCCCCTGTAGTAAGACCCATGCACCTCTACTATTATACACCACAGCCTATAGCAATGCAGCAATTCACACCACAGCCAGCCCGGCAGGAAACAGTACTGGCCCATAACGACATAAAATCTTTAAGCACTACCGAAATTGCAGACGTATCTTCAATGACACCCGGTATATACCAGGCACAGCGGGGCAGAGGGGTAAGTATTAGCGGAGCAAGAAAAACAGGCACACTATATATCGTAGACGGCGTACAGGTACAGAATATAGGAGAAGGACAATCTTCTATGGACCAATATGTAACCAGTGATAATACTGGCATGAACGTAACATTCGATATAGAACTGCCCTACACCATACCTGCCGATGGCAACAGGCACCTTGTCGCAATTAAAAAACAGGAAGTACCTGCCACATATCGCTACTTTGCAGCGCCTAAGTACGATAAGGATGCATTCCTGCAGGCAGCCATTACCGGCTGGGAAAACCTCAGCATCATGCCAGGACTGGCCAACATTTTCTTTGACGGAACATATATCGGTCAGGGCATTCTGGATATCAGAAGCGTTAAGGACACCCTGTTCCTCTCTATGGGACGCGATAAGAAGATAATAATCAAGCGCGATGCCGATGCCGCAAAACGTAGTGTAAAATCCCTCGGCACTAACGTCACAGAAACATTCGGCTATACGATTACCGTTCGTAACACCCGGAAAGAAACCGTACAGTTAATGCTCACAGATCAGATACCGGTAAGCAAAGACAACAGCATAGTTATAGACAATGTAGAAACAGGAGAAGGTATCATTGATGAGAACACCGGCATCACAGAGTGGTCCCTGAACCCTGCACCCGGCGTAAAAACAGAATTACGCCTGGCATACAGGGTAAAATACCCTAAGAACAAAACAGTCATGGGCCTAAGGTAAACGACAGCGGGAGTGTCTTTAAAGACACTCCCGCTGCATACTAAATCAGATTTTGTTTGATATACCTATCCCGGCATACGGGCTATGTAAACAGACATTTCCTTGAGCTGGTCTACCACCTGAGGATTAGTTGGTTTACATGCTTTTGCTTTGTTAAAGTATATTTTACAGTTACGGAAGTCCCTGCGCTGTGCACACAGCCCCGACAGTTGCAGATATGCCATAGCCTCATTCTCTTTATCAGGCAGCCCTATCTGTATTGCTTTACGAAGGTGCTCATAAGCTTCTTTTGTATTACCCTTACGCTGAGCTATAGCTCCCAGTTGCAGGTATGCAGTACCCTCATATTCTTTCTCCGGCATACCCGATTCCAGCCCTTTGCGCAGTTGCGCTTCAGCCGCATCCAGGTCTTCACCCATAGTAGATATGTTGGCCTGCAGCATATAGTACGTAGAGCGTATGGGTTTGTAAAGCAGATTCGGATATTTCACCATTTTCATCAGCTTCGCTACCCCATCCATATCACCCGACTCCATATAGCCCTGCACCAGGGTCATAGGGCCTATTAGGAAGTAAGCCACTACCATTACTATAGATATCAGGAAAGGTATCCATGCTATCCACCATGTCACCTGAAAACCCACTACAAAGCCCAGTATCAGCATCAGTGCCGCTATAGGGAGACGGTAAAAAACCAGTATTTTACGTATATTCATATCTGAATTTGGGCCGCAAAGATACTACAATTAGCATTTGGCCGGTAAGCACATTTCTACGCCTTGCGGTATATAAATGTAAAAGACTGAATCAGGGTTGATTCAGTCTTTTATAATATAATAACATTTCAGTTTCAAAATACATTAAGCAACATGAAACCACATACAGGTGTATCTGCTACCAATAATCGTCTGTTGTGCACTCTATATGTTGTTCATATACCGAATTGGTACCGGTAGTTCTGTTGATTGCGGTCCATGTACGGGCACTATCTTCCTTATACTTCTCTATGTAACTCTTTTTTACTCTGCACAATTTAGGCTGGGGCGAATTCACCCATAGTACCCCATCCTGAGTTATGAGCAATCTGCATGAATAACAGTTGTTCTTTTCACAGGACGACATCATAAATATACAGGACAGCAGTAAAGCACTTGTCAGTATTTTCATGCCTCAAAGATATAAAGTATATTCAATTTTGTTCCTGATGTTTTTTGTAATTTCCACTACATACATCTGATAAGAGATAAGACAGCAAATGATAAATACCAGAAGTAAACCAGACAGCCCAAAATCACTGTAAACAATATCTGCTATTGCTATAATCTTACAATCACTACGCTATTTAAAATCCCCGTACATTTGTTGCGGACTTTAGGGGTGCCGTAAATGGAATGGCTGAGATTATACCCTTTGTACCTGATCAGGGTAATACCTGCGTAAGGAAAAAGTAAATGCTACTCCCGCAAGGGGTCTCTGCCTCCCGCTACTGCACCACTGTAAAAGGTGTATGATGAATATTACCATTAACAACAAAGCATACGAGCTGCCTGAGGGCGGCACTGTAGCAGATGCAGTTGCCCTGCTGGGGCTCCCATCGGTACAGGGTATAGCGCTGGCCGTGAACAGCGACGTCATACCCCGCCACCAGTGGTCTGAATCACTACTCAAAGAGCAGGACAAACTAATGATTATAAAAGCTACACAGGGAGGATAGTCTCTGACGGCATATTTCAAAGAAATAAAACAAATAATGATGAAAAAAGATAAATCACCACAGACAGGTGCCATAACTACCGGCACACTACCTGCATCACAGAAAATATATGTTCCCGGTAAGCTGCACAATATAAAGGTGGCTATGAGGGAGATATCGGTAAGCCCCACAAAAACAAAAACTTTCGGGCTGGAAGAATCCATACCCAATCCCAGTGTTACCGTATATGATACCAGTGGAGCATATACTGATCCTGACATACAGATAGATATTACCAAAGGCCTCCCCAGACTGAGGGAGGAGTGGATAGTATCCCGTGGCGATGTAGATGCGCTGGACAGCTTTACATCAGAGTACAGCAATAAGCGGCTGGAGGACAAAAAACTGGACGAACTGCGTTTTGAACACATAAGAATGCCATACAGGGCAAAAGAAGGAAAGAACGTAACACAGTTATACTATGCTAAGCAGGGCATGATAACTCCTGAAATGGAGTACATAGCCATACGCGAAAACCAGCGTATTGATGAGCTCATGAACGACGACAGTCTGTGGGCACAACATCCCGGCAATAGTTTCGGCGCCAAAACACCGCTGAAAATGATAACGCCGGAATTTGTTCGTGATGAGGTAGCCGCCGGCCGTGCCATCATACCGGCCAACATCAATCACCCTGAAAGTGAGCCAATGATAATAGGCCGCAACTTTCTGGTAAAGATCAATACGAACATCGGCAACTCAGCCGTTACATCAAGCATTGAGGAAGAGGTAGAAAAAGCAGTATGGAGCTGCCGCTGGGGTGGCGATACGCTGATGGATCTCTCCACCGGCAAAAACATACACGAAACACGTGAATGGATTATCAGAAACTGCCCCGTACCGGTAGGCACCGTTCCTATTTACCAGGCACTGGAAAAGGTAAATGGCAAGGCCGAAGACCTGACCTGGGAAATATTCCGTGATACACTCATAGAGCAGGCAGAGCAGGGCGTGGACTATTTCACCATACATGCGGGAGTACTGCTGCGCTATGTACCGCTTACCGCAAAGCGCGTAACAGGTATTGTGTCCCGTGGGGGTAGCATTATGGCCAAATGGTGTCTGGCACATCATAAGGAAAACTTCCTCTACACACACTTTGAGGAAATATGCGAAATCATGAAGGCTTATGATGTAAGCTTCTCCCTGGGCGACGGACTAAGGCCCGGTTCCATTGCCGACGCCAATGATGCCGCACAGTTTGCCGAGCTGGAAACACTGGGTGAACTCACAAAAATTGCATGGAAGCATGATGTGCAGGTAATGATAGAAGGCCCTGGCCATGTACCCATGCACCTCATAAAAGAGAACATGGACAAGCAGCTGGAGTGCTGTGCCGAAGCACCATTCTATACACTGGGGCCGCTCACCACTGACATTGCTCCGGGATATGACCACATTACATCAGCTATCGGTGCAGCTATGATAGGCTGGTATGGTACCGCCATGCTGTGCTATGTTACACCTAAGGAACATCTGGGATTACCAGACAGAAAAGATGTGAAAGACGGTGTTATAACCTACAAAATAGCCGCCCATGCGGCAGACCTTGCCAAGGGACACCCCGGCGCACAATACAGAGACAATGCATTGAGTAAGGCAAGATTTGAATTCCGCTGGGAAGACCAGTTCAATCTGTCCCTGGACCCTGACACCGCCCGCGCCTTCCATGATGAAACCTTACCGGCCGAAGGAGCCAAGGTGGCACACTTCTGCTCTATGTGTGGTCCACACTTCTGCTCTATGAAAATAACACAGGACATACGCGATTATGCCAACAAACAAGAAGCTGAAAAAGGCATGGCAGAAAAGTCAAAAGAGTTTGTAGAAGCTGGTGGAGAGATATACAGTTAACATTTAACCATTTGATACATATGGCAAAGGGTAAATCTATAATTGTAAAGGGCATATCTGTAACTGTTGTCAGTGACGACACGGGCGCATATATTTCACTTACGGATATGCTCAAAGCCAAAGACGGTGATTTTTTCATTTCCGACTGGTTACGTAATCGTAATACAGTAGAGTATCTCGGAATATGGGAGAGTATTCATAACCCTGCTTTTAATTATGGCGAATTCGCCATAATTAAAAGTCAGGCAGGATTGAATAGTTACAAGCTAAGTGTAAAGGAATGGGTAGAAAAGACAAATGCAATTGGGATAAAAGCTGTGGCAGGAAGGTATGGAGGCACATATGCTCACAGCGACATTGCTTTTGAGTTTGGCATATGGATAAGTGCTGAATTTAAGATATACCTTATCCGGGAATTTCAGCGGTTGAAGAATGAAGAAAATGACCGGTTGAAGCTGGAATGGAACCTGCAGCGAACACTATCAAAAATTAATTACCGTATACACACCGATGCAATAAAAGAACAACTGGTACCTCCGGCCGTAACGCGCAACCAGGCCGCCGTAGTATATGCCAATGAAGCAGACCTGCTGAATGTGGCGCTCTTTGGCAGGACAGCAAAGGAATGGAGAGATGCTAACCCGGAAAAAGATGGCAATATCAGAGACCACGCCACGCTGGAACAGTTGGTAGTGCTTACTAATCTGGAAAGCATCAACGCTGTACTTATAAGGCAACAGCTACAGCAGGGAGAGCGACTCACCAGACTCAATGAAACAGCAATCGTTCAGATGAAATCATTGCTGAATCATAGCGGCATAAAGAAACTGAAATAGTCAGATGTCCTACATACAACCATATGTACTATCCATAGCCGGCTTTGACCCTTCGGCAGGTGCCGGCGTGCTGGCAGATGTGAAAACATTTGAGGCCAATGACGTTTATGGCCTTGCAGTGGTATCGGCGCTTACCTGGCAGAACGATACCGAGTTTGACCGGGTACAGTGGTTACCTGTAAGCGATATAGCAGAGCAGGTATCGGTACTGCTACGTCGGTTTGATATAAGGTATATAAAGATAGGGCTGATAGAAAGTGTAGATGTACTGGCAAAGCTGACAGGCTACCTTAAAACAGCCATAAAGGACCCCGTCATTATTTACGACCCCATACTGCGGGCCAGTGCCGGATATGAGTTTCATGCGGTGCCTGAGCAACTACAAACAGTATTGCCAGAGCTATTCTGTATAACGCCCAATATTCCCGAGGCATCCCTGATATTTGGCGGGGAAAGTCTGAATGAACGGCTGGAAGATGCAAGTGAGCATGTGAATATATACCTGAAGGGAGGACATGGAGATGAAGAAACTGTAACAGATATGCTGTACACATCAGACCACACCTACCTCTTCCCGAATGACAGAATACCCAATGGCGCCAAACATGGCAGCGGATGTGTGCTGTCTGCGGCACTAACGGCACAGCTGGCACTGGGAAAAGATATTGAAACTGCAGCCGAAATAGCTAATGCATACACTCATCAGTACCTGGGCAGCAGCCCTACCCTGCTGGGCGTACATAAACCACTGAACTTATGAAGCGGATAAGCAAACTGCATTTCATTACCACATCTGCCGCCGTGGCCGAACAGGCCTGTGCCGGGGGCGTGGATTGGGTGCAACTGCGCCTGAAAAATGTGAGTTATGACGAATACAGAAAGGTGGCGCTGGAGGTACAGGAGATATGCAAACGATACAATGCAACGCTCATCATCAATGATGTACCCCGGCTGGCACTGGAAATAGGTGCAGATGGCGTGCATGTAGGAAAAGAAGATACCATAACTGCGGAAGAAGAAAATGCGCTGATGGCAGGTGGCTACATCATAGGCCGCACCACTAATACACTGGAAGATATATTGAACCTGAAAGACAAAACCACAGACTATATAGGTCTTGGCCCTTACAGGTTTACTACCACTAAAGATAAGCTGAGTCCTGTACTGGGCGCAGAAGGATATAAACAGATATATGCCGCACTCGGCAGAGATGGGAAGAATGTCCCTCCCATTGTTGGCATCGGGGGTATTACTGCTGCCGACATACCAGAGCTGATGAGTACCGGACTTTATGGGATAGCAGTATCAGGAGCTATTGCAAACAGTACCAACGTCAGAAATACGGCTGAGCATTTCCGTATGCTTGTTAATAACAGTGCAGAAGCCACAACAAGCCCTGCACAACGCTAAAAAGAAAAACAATGAACGACATACTAAAAATAGCAGATAAGGAATTTAACTCAAGACTGTTTACCGGTACCGGTAAATTTGGTGATCATCAGCTTATGGAGCAGGCACTGCTGGCATCCGGCTCTGAACTGGTAACAGTAGCCCTGCGTCGTATAAGCACAGAGGGCGAGGACGATGACATACTGCGCCATCTGCACCACCCGCACATAAATCTGTTACCTAACACTTCAGGCGTGCGCAATGCCGATGAGGCAGTATTTGCTGCACGGCTGGCACGTGAAGCACTACAAACCAACTGGCTGAAGCTGGAGATACACCCAGACCCAAAATATCTTATGCCCGACCCTATAGAGACACTTAAAGCAGCAGAAAGGCTGGTAAAAGAGGGCTTCGTAGTACTCCCCTATATCCATGCCGACCCTGTGCTGTGCAAGCGTCTGGAAGAAGTAGGCGTAGCAGCAGTAATGCCACTGGGAGCCCCCATAGGTAGTAATATGGGGCTCAAGACGCTGGAATTCCTGCATATTATCATAGAGCAGAGCAATGTGCCCGTAGTAGTAGATGCCGGCATTGGCAGCCCCAGTCATGCAGCAGCAGCTATGGAGGCGGGAGCCGATGCAGTACTGGTAAATACTGCTATTGCAGTTGCCGGAGATCCTGTAGCCATTGCTACTGCTTTCCGTATGGGAGTAGAAGCGGGTCGCATGGCTTATAAATCCGGCTTACCGGCTATACGCATGCAGGCAGAAAGCAGCAGCCCGCTTACGGATTTTCTGAATTGATTGATTATCGTACCAATGTTACATCGCCTTTAAGCAGATATTCTTTTCCACGCAGGGTAAATTGTACCATGTAGAAAAACACATTCATATTCTGGAACTCTCCATTATAAACCCCATCCCAACCTTCATATATATCCTGTGTGTAAAACACCCTCTCTCCATATCGGTTAAAAACAAGCAGCCGGAAACTGCGGTAGTTATCAAGCCCTTCACCAATGACACGGAACACATCATTCTTCCCATCGTCATTAGGTGTAAAGGCATTAGGTATAGTAAGTACACAGTCGTCACCATTCAGCACAACCGTATCACTGATATTACAACCTGAAGTATCTGATATACGGATGATGTATGTGGTTTTGTTCTCTACAGTTCCTGACACCACACCACACTGGCACTCTGTAATGCCATTTTTGGTCCACAGATAACTTAGTGGTCCATCACCACCCTCACCGGTTGCCTCAAAACTGAACTTCCTACCCTTGCATACGCCATCGTCACCAGTAAGTGTCATATCCAGTTGTGAAGGATAGATGGTCGTATATAGCGTATCAGGACAGCCATATCCCGGATACGGCACCAGAATCACGGCATAGGTTTGAGAGTCTACAGGGTTGGGTACAGTAGCATATTTACCAGCGCCCACCATTTTATTAAAGCCGGCATCATACCAGTAGTAATCGCTGAAACCTTCCGGCCCCTTAAGAGTAGCAATACGCTTATTACATACCGGCTGAGAAATGGCGAATAGCTCCCGGCTGATGTCGATATATGCATACCCAAAATGCCCTCCATATCCGCAATCTCCGGTAGTAAACTGAACCTTTATTGTTTTTCCCTGATAGCCAGACAAGTTAATACTAGCCGTTGTCCAGCCCTTAAACTTTACCCTTATATCAGGTAATGAATCAAAACCAGGAAGCTGGGATGATGCTACATAAAGATACTGAGCACACTCCACCGGATTGTCTGTAGCAGAGTCCCATGCATTAACTGCAAACCTGGGTTGTTGGTCTGGTTCGTGCCCCGGATCTTCAAAAACCACAGCATACCTGAAAATGAGACTATAGTCAGACATTCCCGGTGGTATGTGTACCATATATTCTGCCCGCTCTGCCTGCCCGGATATATTGTTGTTCCCCAACTTCATCGAATAACTTCCGCCGCCCGGAGAAACAATCGGAAACTTCCCATACATATCTAGTCCAGAGCCCGAAGTAATTTCATGCCTGTCAGGTAAAGCTACAGTGGGTGTATCCAACACCAGCGGACAACATTTACCTAAATAATAACTCCATACAGATGTAGTGCCTGATTCAAAATCAATATTGGGCTGGTCGGGAATCTGAGCCATTGTAACCACAACATGCATCGTTAATACAAGCAGAAGTAATAGGGAGCGTATCATAAGGGTATAGTTTATTGCAAGTTATTAAATACTTTAAATAAAAAGCATCAGTATCTATCTATGATTATCAAAAGATAAAGGGACACATTGCTACCTACAATTCAATATCTTTACCATAATGGAACAAGCACTGATCCTGATAGCAGAAGACGATGCAGATGACAGATTTCTGGTAAAAGCAGCTTTTGATGAAACCGGCAACAAAGACACTCTGCTTTTTGCAGAAAATGGTGTAGACCTGCTGGATATGCTGAACCACAGGCTTACAGCAGGCGATGCGCTGCCACACCTGATATTGCTGGACCTGAACATGCCAAAGAAGGACGGACGCGAAGCCCTGCGGGAAATAAAGCAGCATGAAGGGTTCAAAAAGATACCCGTAGTAATATTTAGTACTACCAATAATGTACAGGAAATAGCACGCTGCTATGAGGCTGGCGCCAACTCCTACATCACAAAACCCAACAGCTTTGAACAACTCATAGCGCTGCTGGGTACTATTAGGCAATACTGGATAGAAGTAAACAGCGGCGCGCTATAATGCTATATATCCCCCGCCTGCGCTACCCATGCACAGGCAAACTCCTCTGTAAGAAAGCCGGATATATGCATATCAAAAGGTGACTCAGCCAGCTGAAAGCTGATGATAGCATCATAACTGCCACTATCCTCCATAAGCCGGGTAACGGGCAAATGCTGAATAAAATTGACAATGCCCCTCTTGCCATACCATTTATAGGCAGCTTCCTTAGCACACCATAGCAGGGTAATGAGTCGGTCATCACCTCCACACAGGTCTGCTTCTTCTGCTGAAAGGAATTTGGCGCTGATAGCCATTATCCGGGGGTTCCACGTCTGTATATCTATTCCCGTATCATGCTGGCTGTTCACTATAGCCGCAGCCCAGGGCCATGAGTGCGATACAGAAAAGAAAAATGTTTCACCATGCAGCCGGGGCTTATTATGCTCATCCCGCACAATGTTTTGCAGGGGAAAGTCACGTTTCAGCCAGCGCAGCAGGTGCCGCCCGCCCAGGTGCTCCATACGGCGCTTCTCATTGTTAATATCAGGAAACAAACCGGTACTATCCTTAAAAAAGGATTCGGACTCCTCCATCTTCCATATAGCAGCCAGCGCATCCGGTCCGGTCTTCCATTCTCTGTACAGCGGCATTATTAATAGAACATTGAACACCGCAAAAGTCGGAACTTGATATGAGAAAGCAGCTATTTTTCCTGCATCTATAGTCGTTCTATATATTATTATTACCGTTTCAGAATTCTGCCTTCAAAGGTTATCTTTGCAGTAAGCGTAATTCCGCATATTCCCTCTTTCATGAAGTGGGGATATGCACCTATTTATCTGTAAACAATTAAACTATATATATGCCATCAGTAACAGCGTCACCAAGGTCTGCAAGATTATCGTTTGAGGAGTTTAAGAACGAAGCATTGCAGGACTACAGGATGGCGGTGGCAAGTCGTGAGGCCAGTCTTATAGGCAGGCGCGAGGTGCTTACCGGCAAAGCTAAATTCGGCATTTTCGGTGACGGCAAAGAGCTGGCACAGATAGCAGTAGCCAAGTGTTTTCGTGCAGGTGATATCAGATCCGGCTATTACCGCGACCAGACTTTAATGTTTGCCACCGGCATGAGCAATATTCAGCAGTTTTTCGCACAGCTTTATGCCGACCCCGATATAGAAAGAGAACCCGCTACCGGCGGCCGCATGATGAATGGTCACTACGGCACACGCTGGCTCGATGAAGATGGTGAATGGAAAAACCTCATGGAAGGTCCTCAGTCCAGTAGTGACATCTCCCCTACTGCCGGTCAGATGGTGCGTGCTCTTGGTTTGGCCTATGCATCAAAAATGTATCGCCAGAATGAAGACCTGCATACCGGGTTTGAGAAATTTACCAATAAAGGAAATGAAGTAGTATTCTGTACTATAGGCGATGCATCTACATCTGAAGGGCTTTTCTGGGAGTCTGTAAATGCCGCGGGCGTATTACAGGTGCCTATGGCATTGTTTATATGGGATGATGGCTATGGTATCTCTGTACCACGCTCATACCAGACCACTAAAAACTCTATCTCAGAAGCACTTGCAGGCATGCAGTGGGACGAGAAAAAAGGTGGAATAAATATTTATACTGCAAAAGGCTGGGACTATGCCGGTCTGGTACAGACAATACAACAGGGTATAGCACGCGTGCGCGAAACACATGTGCCTGCCATATTCCACATACAGGAAGTAACACAGCCACAGGGACACTCCACATCGGGCTCGCATGAGCGCTATAAGAGCAAGGAGCGCCTGGAATGGGAAAAAGACTGGGATTGCATAGCCCGTATGCGCCAGTTCCTGGTAGAGAACAAAATTGCTACAGAAGAGGAAGCCACTCAGATAGAAAACGAAGCTAAAGATGCTGCACGAGAAGCAAAGCAACGTGCGTGGGATGCATTCCTGGCACCTGTAAAACAACAGGTAGCGCAAGCGGTAAACCTTTGCAATCAGGCCACCTATGAGGGCGGACCTAATGCTCAGGCAATAGCTGCCATTGCGCAGGAGCTTAGTGCCATAAAGGAACCTATACGTAAAGACGTAATGCAGGCAGTAAGCCGTGCGGCATCATTGTGCGGCCCCACCAGCGAGGCCGTACGTGGCTTGCGCAACTATTTTGAGCAACTGCGTCAGGACAATAAAAACAAATACTCATCGCATCTGTATTCTGAGTCTAAATACAGTGCAATGAAGGTTCAGGAGGTACAGCCACAGTACGATGCCGACGCTCAGTCGCTCAATGGCTATGAAATACTGAATAAGTACTTTGACCATACACTGGCTACTAACCCTGCAGTACTTGCCTTTGGCGAGGACCTGGGTAAGATAGGGGATGTGAATCAGGGTTTTGCAGGACTACAGGAAAAGTATGGCACCCTCCGTGTTACAGACACCGGTATACGTGAGGCCAGCATCATAGGCCAGGGTATAGGTTTGGCCATGCGTGGCCTGCGCCCCATAGCAGAGATTCAGTATCTGGACTATCTGCTATATGGCCTGCAGCCGCTGAGCGATGATGTCTCTACCCTGCAGTACCGCACCCGTGGCGGACAAAAGTGTCCCATCATTGTGCGTACACGCGGCCACAGGCTGGAAGGCATATGGCACAGCGGCTCACCTATGGGGATGATTATTAATTCCCTTCGTGGCATGTATGTATGCGTTCCCCGCAATATGGTACAGGCTGTAGGCATGTACAACACACTGCTGCAGAGCGATGAGCCCGGCATAGTAATAGAGTGCCTGAACGGTTATCGCCTTAAAGAGACAATGCCGTCAAACCTTGATAAATTCACGGTGCCATTTGGTGTGCCGGAAGTGATAAGAGAAGGTACTGACGTAACCATTGTGTCTTACGGCTCTACCCTCCGCATCATTGAAGACGCTATTAAAACATATCTGGAACCTCAGGGCATTAGTTGTGAGGTAGTAGATGTACGCACACTGTTGCCTTTTGATGTGAACCACCTGATAGTGGAATCACTGAAGAAGACTAACCGTATTGTGTTTGTAGATGAGGATGTACCAGGTGGCGCTACGGCTTACATGTTCCAGCAGGTAATGGAAATACAGGGCGGTTACCGCTGGCTTGATGTGGCACCCCGTACCATTACGGCGCAGGCACACAGACCCGCATATGCTACTGACGGTGACTACTTCTCCAAACCTGGAGCAGAGACAATAGCCGAAGTAATAGAGAAGATGATGCAGGAATAATGATAAACCGTGTGGATACTGACGAGTTTCTGCGGCTGGCGCAGCAGCATCCGGTTCTGGATGTGCGCAGCCCGGGAGAGTATGCACATGCCCATATTCCCGGTGCATATAATCTTCCTCTTTTTACAGATGAGGAGCGGAAAGTTACCGGCACTATTTACAAACAGCAAAGCAGAGAAAAAGCTATAAAAGCAGGTCTTGACTTTTATGGTCCTAAAATGCGCCCTATGGTGGAGCAGGCCGAAGCTATTCTGAAAAGCAGTAGTAAAGGCAAAATATTGCTTATACATTGCTGGCGGGGAGGAATGCGCAGCGCCGGTGTAGCCTGGCTTATGGATCTGTATGGCTTTAAGGTTTATACGCTGGCTGGTGGCTACAAAGCATACCGCCAGTGGGTACTGCAGAAACTAACCACACCATACCTATATACTGTAGTAGGCGGATACACCGGCTCAGGAAAAACAGCACTGCTTCAGCAACTGGCTGCACTTGGAGAACAGATACTGGATCTGGAGGGTGCTGCCGGGCACAGAGGCTCTGCATTTGGAGCACTGGGAATGCCTGCACAACCAGGACAGGAACAGTTTGAAAACACACTGGCAATGCACCTGTCATCTGCCGACCCCGCTAAGCGCATATGGATAGAGGATGAGAGCAGAAGAATAGGCAATGTGAATGTCCCTGCCGGATTATGGGAAAACATTCGGAAAGCACATGTATACTTCCTGGACATTCCCGCTGACGCACGACTGGCACTAATCGTAAAAGACTACGGCAAGTACCGTATAGAAGAGCTGGCGGCCAATATTATGCGTATACGTAAGCGATTGGGCGGTCTTGCCACCCGCGATGCACTGGGCTTTCTTGCCGAGGGCAATCATCAGGAATGCTTCCGTATACTGCTTAGCTATTACGACAGATTTTACAGGCACGATATACAAAGCAGAGATAACTACGACCTGCAGGTAACACACCTACAGGCAGAGAGTACCGATGCTGCCGCAAATGCAGCGCTGCTAATGGAAACATCTTCCCGACATGACTGAAGAAACAATAAAACTTACCAGATACTCCCGTGGCGCTGGCTGTGGATGCAAAATAGCGCCCGCTACCTTGCAGGAATTACTGAAGACAGACCTGCCGGAGCAATACACCAACAGGCTGCTGGTAGGTAATAACACTGCCGATGATGCAGCTGTTTATGACATGGGAAACGGCAAAGCACTGATAGCCACTACCGACTTCTTCATGCCTATAGTAGATGATGCTTTCGACTTTGGCCGCATAGCTGCTGCCAATGCCATAAGCGACGTATATGCAATGGGCGGTCAGCCATTGATGGCATTGGCTATTCTGGGCTGGCCGGTAGATAAGCTACCTGCATCACTGGCTGCGCGTGTACTGGATGGCGCCCGTACCGTGTGCGCTCAGGCAGGAATACCACTGGCTGGTGGCCACAGTATAGATAGTGCCGAGCCTTTCTTCGGACTTAATGTAAACGGCATGTGCGACACAACACACGTAAAACGTAACAGTACGGCGCAAAAGGGAGACATCCTGCTGCTAACCAAACCGCTGGGCACCGGAGTACTCTCTACAGCTATGAAAAGAGAGGTATTGAAAGATGAGCATTACGAAACGCTGGTAGCTTCTATGACCCGGCTGAACATTGCCGGCAGCCAAATAAGCATGAATGATGGTGTACATGCTATGACAGATGTTACCGGCTTTGGTCTGGCAGGCCACCTTTGTGAGATGGCTGATGGAGCTAACCTTACAGCAAGTATCAACTACAACAGTCTCCCGCTATTGGCAGGTGTAAAAGAATACATGGCTCAGCGCATGATACCTGATGCTACCTACCGTAACTGGAACAGTTATGGTAGCAAAATACACTTTGAGAGTGGCATAGACGTAATGGAGGCATTTAACCTCCTGCCAGACCCGCAAACCAACGGTGGACTTCTTCTGGCCGTGAGCCCGCAGAGCGTTGCTACTATACAGCAGTTACTTACCGGTATTGATGCCACCGCATATATAACACCTGTTGGCATCATGGCAGAGAGGGGCACTTACAGTATCATTGTAGGCGCATAATACAGTTTGGCAATTCATATTACGGCAGGCATCAGGATGCCTTACGGCGCATATGTAAAATGGGGAAAGGTTTTCCCATGCCATCCAGCGGAGAGCGGTCGGCTATCTCAAAGCCCATCTGTATATAAAATTTCAGCGCAGCAGGGTTCTGCTCATTGACATCTACCCTGTTTATGCCTGCGGTCTGTATCAGATGTTCTACCAGAAATGCACCCACACCCTGACGCAAAAAGTCGGGATGTACAAACAGCATTTCAAGACTTCCTTCTGATGAGCCTGCAAACCCTGCCACAACACCATCAGCATCCAATGCGAGTACAATATCTACCGCGGCAAACACCTGCTGATTGATTATAACCTGCCTGAAGAAATTAATATCCTCCTCCTGCAGGAAATCGTGAGTAGCCCTTACAGAGCTCTCCCATAAAGAAAGCAGCAGCGTCTCATCGCCACTTGTAGCAGCACGGAGCCAATATCCTGATTTCATATAAATGAAGAAAAAATAAGTAGCGAAAAGTCTTATTCGCGGAAACTAAGGTTATAAAAATCTGTCCTTCTGTCTTTCAGGTTACGTACACTGCCATACATATGCAGCTCATTCAGCAGCAACAGATCTACATCTGATATTAGCACCATCTCGGCATTGGGAGTAGCCTCACTCTTTATGCCATTGTATGGGAAAGCAAAGTCGCATGGAGTAAATACCACCGACTGTGAATACTGAATATCCATATTTGTCACCTTAGGCAGATTGCCTACACTTCCTGTAATAGCTACATAGCACTCATTCTCTATAGCACGCGCCTGTGCACAGCACCGCACACGCATATAGGCATTCTGTGTATCTGTAAGGAAGGGTACAAAAAGTATCTGCATACCCTGGTCAGCCAAAAGGCGTGCCAGTTCCGGGAACTCTACATCATAGCATATAAGTATCCCTACCCTTCCGGCATCTGTCTCATACACCTTTAGCACATTACTGCCTTTTATTCCCCATGCCTTAGCCTCATCGGGTGTTATATGAATCTTCTCATATTGATCCACATTACCATTTCTATGACACAGGTAGCCTATGTTACGTAGCTCCGTACCCTCTATACTGGGCAGGCTACCTGTAATGATATTAACATTGTACTTTATAGCCAATTCAGAGAACTTGGCACGTATATCGGGTGTATACCCGGCCAACCTGCGCATTGCCTCTACCTCAGGCAAATCATTAAATCCTGCCATCAACGGGCCATTAAACAATTCCGGGAATACCGCAAAGTCACTTTTATATGCCGCTACAGAATCAATGAAATACTCTAATTGGGTAAAGAGCTCCTCCAGATCTTTGTAGGGGCGCATCTGCCATTGCACGAGTCCCAGCCTTACATAGCTTTTTCCCTGAAACTGAGGTTTATGCGTTTCTTCATAATTCACATTGTCCCATTGCAGCAACGTAGCAAAATTCATGCTTTCATCATCTTCGGGCATATAGTTCTTTAATACCTTCTTTACATGAAAGTCATTCGATATCTGAAATGACAAAACCGGATCATATAGTTCTTTTTGCTTCACCTTCTGTATGTACTCTTTTGGAGTCATATCAGCAGCATGTTTCCTATACCCGGGTATTCGCCCGCCAAATACAATGGCCCTTAACCCCAGATTTTCACATAACTCCTTGCGTGCATCATACAAACGTCGTCCAAGACGCATACCACGATAGTCCGGATGAATAAATACTTCTATACCGTACAGGACATTGCCACGTGCATTGTGGGTATTGAATTGATAGTTGCCCGTTATCTGCTTATAGGTATGCACATCGCCAAATGTGTCATAGTCCACAATAATGGAAAGGGCACAGCCCACTACCTTACCATCTGCCTTAATGACTATCTGCCCCTCCGGAAACTGTTCTATCATTTTCCTGATAGAGGCGCTGCTCCAGTAATTACCCTTCCATAGCGGGTAAGCAGCTTTCATCGCATCTATAAGCTGGTTATAATCTTCAAAAATCAGATTGCTAATCTCAATGTAGTTTACCATAAAATCAAATCTTTTAGTGTGTTATAAAGCCATTCAAAGAGTCTGTTCAGGGGCAATGAAGTGAATATACAGCACCTGACACCATAGATATGTGATTGCTTCAAATTACGTAAGATTGCCTCGTAATCCTAAAACAATACATTTAAATTTTGTTAAAAGAACAAATTATAACATATTATTCCGCATGATTATTAATGATTCCTGTTTACCTATAGGATGTATAGTGCAATTGACATACTATATCATAGAGACAGCTATACCAGATAAAAATAGCGCTGGCCATATATGACCAGCGCTATATAAAAATCTATTTCGGGAATACTAACCCTGAAGTGCAGCTGCACCACTCACTATCTCTGTAAGCTCGGTTGTAATTGCTGCCTGACGGGCACGGTTGTAGCTAATCTTCAGTGACTTCAGCAGTTCATTAGCGTTTTCACTTGCTTTATCCATTGCGGTCATACGCGCGCCATGCTCTGATGCATTGGCATCCAGTACCGCTTTATAAACCTGAGTGTTGAGTATCTTAGGCATCAACTCTTCCAGCAGCACAGTCATAGAGGGCTCAAATATAAAGTCAGTCTTCTTATTACCTTCCTTATTTTCCACCCTGGGAATTGGCAGGTAGGCCTCTGATACAAATGCCTGTGTAGCTGCGTTCTTAAACTGACTGTATATCAGTTCCACACGGTCATACTGCTTGTTAAGGAATGATTCCTGAGCATATACAGCAGCACGGCGTACATTGTCAAATGTAAGGTCACTGAATATTTCCCAATAAGTATCTACCAGCTTATAGCCATTACGCTGAAAGTATTCATAACCCTTCTTGCCAATAGGCAGAACAGTAACGTTGCCTTTAGCATGCTGAGCAGCATACTTATTTGCTATAGTATTACGTGCTGCCTTAATGATGTTGGCATTATAAGCACCACACAAACCACGGTCACTGGTTACAACTATCAGCAACACCTTTTCTACAGGGCGTTCGTCAGCCAGTGGCAGACTAACATCGGAAGAGGTAGCGCTAACAATATTGCTCAGCATTTCCTGCAGTTTCTGTGAATATGGACGCATCTGGAGAATAGCATCCTGAGCACGGCGCAGTTTTGCCGCACTTACCATTTTCATTGCTTTCGTGATCTGCTGAGTAGATGTAACAGATTTAATACGGTTGCGAACTTCTTTGAGCTGACCTGACATATAATGGAGAAAATATATTAATTTGGTAAAATTGGTGCAAAAT